>ERZ795060.562-NODE-562-length-50106-cov-62.240255_pt1 | contig 50106 bp, 46 predicted proteins | sample MGYA00375144_ERZ795060 | MGnify/ENA primary metagenome ERZ795060 (study PRJEB30189, sample SAMN05720157) | activated sludge metagenome | isolation source: anaerobic digester from wastewater treatment plant | place: Japan | collected 2015-05-15 ... | reverse complement strand
GGCAAGCTGTTCCTCAATCTCGCCAAGATCCTCGGGGAGCGCCTGGTCCACACCAGCGGCATGCTCTTCGAGAAGGCCTGAAGGTAAACTCTTCTCCATGGGGGGCAGCCTGGGGGCCGCCCCCTTTTTTTGCCCTGAAGGGGCCGTTTTTTGAGGGACCGGCGGCCCGCGCCGGGTCGTTTTTTTGAAAATCGTCCATTTTTATGAATGGATTATGCATTCTGTGTCAGACCAAAAACGAAATTCTTTTCCTCCCCCCCGGCTTGCAGTGGATGGGGGGATAAGGCCCTAAGAGGGAAATGGCATTCGGGACGCCGGAGACGGATGTTGCCCGTTGACAGGCGTATGGCTTTCATCTAATTCGTGAAACAGAGGCTGGATATGAAGGAGGTGCCGAGGTGGACGACGTGAACGAGAGGATCCCCATCGCCAACCCCGCCGTGGTCCTGAGGGAGGAGTTCGACGACTGGGCCATCGTCTTCGACCCCGACACGGGCCAGGCCTTCGGCCTCAACCCCATCGGGGTGATGGTTTGGAAGTCCCTGGACGGTAAGGGATCGGTGGCGGCGATCGCCCGGCGCATCCGCGAGGAGGCGGAGGGGGTGCCCGAGGACGTGGAGGAGCATATCAGGACCTTCATGGAGGCGGCCGTGAGGCTCGGTCTGGCGGGTTATGAGGTCTCCTAGGGAAGAGGAACCCTTGCGGGTGATGGCCACCCCGCGCCAGGTGGACGTGGAGATCACCACGGCCTGCAACCTCCGCTGTGCCTATTGCAGTCATTTCACGAGCCCCGGCGACGTGGGGGAGGATCTGTCCCTCGAGACGTGGCGGGATTTTTTCGCGGAATTGGGGAGGGCGGCGGTGATGTCCGTCACCCTCTCGGGGGGGGAACCCTTCGTGCGGCCCGACCTCCTCGCGATCATCGAGGCCGTCTGCGCCAACCGCCTGCGTTTCTCCATCCTCACCAACGGCACCTGTATCACTGAAGAAGGGGCCGCCCACATCGCCGCCACGGGTCGATGTGACTCCATCCAGATCTCCATCGACGGCGCCGACCCCTTCACCCACGACGCCTTCAGGGGGCGCGGCTCCTTCGGTTTGGCCGTGGAGGGTGTCCGGATCCTGAGGGAGCACGGCCTACCCGTGACGGTTAGGGTCACCGTCCACCGCCGCAACGTCCGCAGCCTCCCCGAGATCGCCCGTTTTCTCCTCGAAGACCTGGGTCTTCCCTCCTTCTCCACCAACTCCGCGAGTCACATGGGCCTGTGCCGGAAGAACGCCGCCATGATCCAGCTCACCCCCGAGGAACACAGCGAGGCCATGGACATCCTCATGGACCTCGCGGAACGCTACGAGGGCAGGATCGACGCCCAGGCCGGCCCCCTGGCCGACGGCCGCCTCTGGTCGGAGATGGAACGGGCGCGCCTCGAGGGTCTCGACACCCTCCCCGGGCGGGGCTACCTCACGGGCTGCGGGGGACCCTACCAGTCCCTCGCCGTCCGGGCCGACGGGGCCTACGTCCCCTGCAGCCAGCTCGGCCACCTCGTCTTGGGCTACATCGGCCGGGACGATCTCCTCACGGTCTGGCGGACCCACCCGGAATTGCAGCGCCTGCGCCGGCGGGTCTTTATACCCCTTGAGGGGCTCGCCTTCTGCCGGGGTTGTCCCTATGTCCCCTACTGCACGGGGAACTGCCCCGCCTTGGCCTACAACCTGACGGGGGAGACGGATCAGCCAAGTCCCGACGCCTGTCTGCGTCTCTTCCTGGAGCGGGGCGGGAGGCTCCCCCGGGCCCGGGCGGGCGTGGGGGGACACTGACGGGAGGTCGAGAAGGTGGATTACCCCCTCAACCAGCTCTACGCCTACGTGACGGACACCTGCAACCTCCGCTGCCGCCACTGCTGGATCGCCCCGCGCTACACGGCGGCCCCCGGGGGGGAGGACGGGATCGACGCCGACCTTTTCGCCTCCGTCCTCGACGAGGCCCTGCCCCTGGGCCTGACGGCCGTGAAGCTGACGGGGGGAGAGCCCCTCTGCCACCCCCGCTTCGACCGCCTCTTGGAGGCCGTCCGGGAGAGGGAGCTGGGTTTGTCCGTGGAGACGAACGGCACCCTCGTCACGGCCGACGCGGCCCGTCTGATGGCCTCCCGGGGTGGCGCCTTCGTCTCCGTGAGCCTCGATTCCGCCGACCCCGCCGTCCACGAGGCGATCCGGGGCGTGGAGGGATGTTTCGCGGCGGCCGTCAGGGGGATCGAGAACCTCGTCGCGGCGGGCCTGAGGCCCCAGGTGATCATGACCGTCATGGGGAGGGACCGCCGGGACCTGGAGGGCCTGGCCTTTCTGGCCCGGGACCTGGGGGCCTCGTCGGTGAAATTCAACATCGTCCAGCCCACGGCCCGGGGGAGGGGTATACACGAACGGGGCGACATGCCGACGGTCCCGGAGCTGGTCGCCCTGGGCCGGTGGGTGGACAGGGAACTGGCGCCGTCCCTGGACATCCCCGTCATTTTTCATCACCCCCCCGCCTTCTTATCCCTGAGCCGGATGTTCGGCCCCGGGGGCGACGGTTGTCACAACTGCGGTATCAAGGGCATCCTAGGGATCCTGGCCGACGGTTCCTACGCCCTGTGCGGTATCGGCGTCACCGTGCCCGAGCTGGTCTTCGGCCGGGCCGGCCGGGACCCCCTGGCGGAGGTCTGGCGCCACAACGAGGTTCTGAGGGGGATCAGGGAAAACCTGCCCCGGGGTCTCAAGGGCGTGTGCGCCTCCTGTCTCCTCAAGGGGGTCTGCCTCGGGGGCTGCATCGCCGTCAATTACGGGACGACGAAAGACCTCTGGGCCCCCTTCTGGTACTGCCGACAGGCCTTCGAGGCGGGCCTCTTCCCCGAGGGACGCCTCCTACCCGGGTCGTTTCCTACGAATTGAGCGGCGGGAGGAAATCGCGAAGGGCAAGATCACACCCGAGCCGCCCCTGTTAATCGACCTTACGGGCGGGGACGCCGTGGTCCTATCTCTTTTTCTTTGGTGACGCCTCCCGGGGGGGTCGGGGCGGGAAGAGGTCGTCCAGCTGGGGGAAGACGGCATCCGAACCTTCCCATCCGTAGGCGAGGGTCTCGATGCCCCGCGCCCGCAGCTCGGCGGCCTCTTCGGGCGTCGGGGAACGGGGCAGGACGAGGACCAGAAGGGGATGATCGGTCCGACCGGCCCCTTCCCAGAGGAGCAGGGCCGCCTCCCGGCGGACGGTGTCACCCCCCCCTCCCGTGACGACGCGAAAGACCGCCCCCTTGTCCCCCCCGGCCGACGATAGGTAGAGATCGCCCCCGTCGTCGTTCGCCGGCCTGTATCCCCGCCCCCGCAGGGCCCCCGCCAGGGCCAGGACCAGGGGGCCGTGATCGCACCGGCCGGCCAGGTCGAACCCTTCCTCGGCACCGGATCCGCCTATCCGCCGGATCTGGAAACCTCCCGCCTCGAGGGGTATGGCCAGTTGGGGGGAACGCTCGTCCCGGACCTCGGCCTTGACGGCAGCCACCTTGTGGACGAAGAGGGAGACCTGGTCGGCGAGGGACCGGCTGCCCAGGCAACAGACGACGGCCACCTCCGCGACCCCGTCACCCTCGTCGAGGTCCGTCCAGACGCCGCGGAACCTCTCGAGGAAGATCTTCTTGCCCATGCCCCGCTGGCCCCCGCCGAGGCGGCCCCGGTGGACGAGGAAGACCCTCCCCCTGGCGTCGCGCCCGAAGGCGGCCCCCACGCGGCGGTCCCTCCCCTCGGCGGGGACGTTCAGCTCACAGGTTATGGAAACCACGGCGCCCTCCTCCGGCCTCTCCGTCCCGAGGAGGGTCCAGATCTGGCCCTCCTCCGTCCGCCGGTGACACATCCACAGGCCGAGTCTCTCCGACCAGTGGACCCGGGCGGGGAAACGACCCCCGGGATGGCCGATGCAAACGGGGACGCGCCGGTCCCAGAAGGGTCTTAGGCCGGCGAGAAACCGCCCCCGGCAACGGGCCACCAGGCGCCTGTCGGTGATGATCTTCAACATGTTTTGGCTGTTTAACACATCAACCCGCCGGGGCCAAAAGGGAATTTCGATAAGTGCCCTCTCAATCGAGCCGTTTGTGGAAACGCCTGACGGCGCCGGCGAAGACCGCCGTCGACAGTACGGTCAGGGCCAGGTACTGGGGCCAGAGGACCTCCATCCCCACCCCCTTGAGAAAGATCCCGCGGATGATGACGAGGATGTAACGGAAGGGGTTTAGGTAGGTGAGCCACTGGACGAGGGTCGGCATGTTGGCGATGGGGAAGACGAAACCGGAGAGGAGGAAGGCGGGCTGGACGAAGAAAAAGGTGGTCATCATGGCCTGCTGCTGGGTGCGGGAGATGGTGGAGATGAAGAGGCCGATCCCCAAGGAGCATATCAGGAACAGCGAGATGCCCAAGAGAAAGAGCAACCTGCTGCCCGCGAAGGGGACCTCGAACCAGAAGACGGCCAGGAGGAGGACCACCGACATCTGGATCAGGGAGATGATCACGAAGGGGACGGTCTTGCCCAGGATGAGCTCGTAGGGCTTGATGGGCGTGACGATGAGCTGTTCCATCGTTCCCCTCTCCTTCTCCCTGATCACGGCCATGGAGGTGAACAGGAGGGAGATGAGCATGACGACGAAGGCCACGATGCCGGGGACGAAGAAACGGCGGCTGTAGAGATTGGGGTTGTACCACGTGCGCAGGCGGTTGTCGATGTTCCCGTAGGACAGGCGGAAGGGGTACAGCTCCGCCATGAACCTCCGGTTCAGCTGCTGGAGGACCGTCATGGTGTAGGCGACGCGGACGGCGGCCATGTTGCTTACCGTGCCGTCCACAAGGATCTGGATCGGGGCCGTCTCACCCCTGTGGATCAGGACGGCGAGATCGGGGGGTATCTTTATGGCCATGTCCACCTTGCCCCTGAGGAGGAGATCGTCCACCTCCCTCTGGTCCCGGGCGTACCGCTCGATGCGGAAGGTGCCGCCCGCCGTGAAGGCCCGCTCCACGGTCCGGCTCTCCCTCGTCTGGGACAAGTCGAGGAGGGCCACGCGGATGGTCTCGATGTCGAAATTGATCACGTAGCCGAAGACGAGGATCTGGACCACGGGGGCGATGACGATGATGCCCCGGTTGCGGCGGTCCCGGAAGAGCTGGAGGAACTCCTTGCGGATCAGTTCCCTCAGGCGGATCCAGTTCACGTCACATGCCCTCCCTTCTGAGGGTCAGGAAGGTCAAAAGACTGAGCAGCAACGCCATCGCGGCCAGGACGAGGAAGTTGGGCCAGAGGAGGGCCAGGCCCAGGTTCTTGAGATAGACCCCCTTGAGGACGTTGATGAAGTAGGTGGCGGGGACGATGTAGGTCACGGGGCGGATGGCCGCGGGCATGTTGATGATGGGGAAGACGAAATCGGACAGGAGCATGGAGGGCAGAAAGGTCACCAGGGGGGCGATCTGGTTGGCGATGATCTGGGAGCGGGTGGCGGCGGAGATGAAAAGGCCTAAAGATACGGCGACGCAGAGGTAGAGGGTGACGGCGCCGAGGAGGACGAGAAAGTCCGCCTTCATGACGATGCCGAACAGGAGCTGCCCCAGGAGGACGGCGGTGAGGACGTCGGCCATGGTGATGAGGAGATAGGGCAGGGCCTTGCCCACGAGAAACTCCCCCGCCCCGAGGGGGAGGGACTTGAGGGTCTCCATCGTCCCGTTCTCGTACTCCCGGGCGATGACGAGGGAGGTGAGCATGGCGCCCACGATCATGATGATGACGCCGATGATCCCCGGGACGATGAGGTTGCGGCTCTCGAGGTCCTCGTTGAACCAGATCCTGATGCGGCCCTCCAGGGGCGGCTTCCTCTCCCCCTCGCCCAGGCGGTTCAGGTACTCCTTCAGGCGCCGCGAGTTTTCCCCCTCGATGAAGGCGTTCACGTAGCCGACGGTCATCCACCCGAAATTGGGGTCGCTGCCGTCGACGATGACCTGGAGGGGGGCCTCCCGGTCGGCCCTCAGGTTGCGTCCCCAGTCGGGGGGGATGATGACGGCGAGGGAGGCCTTCCCCGCATCGAGCCAGGCGGCGGCGCCCTTCGTGTCCGCCGGGTAGGCGGCCACGTGGAAGTAGGCCGAGGCGTCGAGGCGCCGGGCGAGGTCGCGGCTCTCCGCGGAGCCGTCGTGGTCCACGACGACGGTGGTGATGTTGTCCACATCGAGACTCAGGGCGTACCCGAAGAGGAGGATGAGGATGATGGGGAGGGCGAAGGCGAGGTAGAGGCTCCGGTAGTCGCGGATGATATGGTAGAACTCCTTGCGGGCCACGGCCTGGACCTTCCTGAGGGAGGAAAGGACCCCCTTCATCACGCCGCCCCCCTGCCCATGAGGGCGATGAAGGCGTCGTTGAGGTCCGCGTTTTCCCTTTCGGGGCAGGCGTTTCTGATTATCCCGCCGGGGGGACCCTGGGCGACGATGCGCCCCTGGTTGATCATGACGAGGCGGTCGCAGTTCGTCGCCTCGTCCATGTAGTGGGTCGTGACGAAGACGGTGATCCCCTCCCGGGTCAGTTCCCTGATGAAGTTCCAGAAGTGGCGCCTCGTGACGGGGTCCACACCGGAGGTCGGCTCGTCGAGGAAGAGGATCTCGGGCCTATGGAGGAGGGCGCAGCCCAGGGCGAGGCGCTGCCGCCACCCCTGGGGCAGGTCGCGGGTGAGACGGTCCTTCACGTCCCAGAGGCGCGTCATCGTCAGGACCCAGTCCATCCTCTCCTCCCACAGCCCGGGAGGCACGGCGTAAACACCCAAATAGAAGCGGATGTTCTCCCGGGGCGTCAGGTCCTCGTAGAGGGAAAAACGCTGGGACATGTAGCCGATGGAGGCCTTGATGGCCTCCGTTTCCGTATAGATGTCGTGACCCGCCACGACCCCCTCGCCGGCCGTGGGGGTGAGGATCCCGCAGAGCATGCGGATGGTCGTCGATTTCCCCGAGCCGTTGGAGCCGAGGAAGCCGAAGATCTCACCCCTCCGCACGGAAAAGGTGACGCCGTCGACGGCGGCGAAGGACCCGAAGCGTTTGACCAGGTCCCGGACCCTTATGACCGCCCCGTTGTCCGTAGTCATGGACACGAAAACCTCAACGCCCCGGGACGCCCCCGGTCCGAAGGAAAGATTCGCCGGCCGTCCGGGGGTCCGCCGCCTCGATGCGGGCGATCATGGCCTCCTCCAGGTCGCCGTGGGGGCCCTTCACGGCCTCGGGGGTGTCCCAGGCAAGGATCTCCCCCCGGTGCATAAGGACCACGGTGTCGCACAGGGACCCCTCGTCGAGATAGGCCGTGGAGACGACGATCGTCATCCCCTCCCGGCGCCGGGAAAGGAGGATCTCCCAGAACTCCCGCCGCGAGACGGGGTCGACGCCGTTGGTGGGTTCGTCGAGGATGAGGAGGGAGGGTTCGTGGACGAGGACGCAGGCGAGGGCCAGCTTCTGCTTCATCCCCCCGGAGAGGGCGCCGGCGGGGCGGTCGTGGAACGGTAGGAGGTTGGAGAAGCCCAGGTATGTCTCCCGGCGCCGGGGGCGGTCGGCGGGGGGGATATCGAAGACGTCCATGAAGAAACGGAGGTTCTCGTCCACCGTCAGGTCCTCGTAGAGGCCGAAGCGCTGGGGCATGTAACCGATGAGGGGTTTGATGAGGTCCTTGCGGGTCGTGACGTCCATCCCGGCGATGGTGATCCTGCCCTCCGTCGGGGGGAGCATGGTGGCCATCATCCTCAGGAGGGTCGATTTTCCCGCCCCGTCGGATCCGATGAGCCCCACCACCGTCCCCGCCTCCACCGTCAGGGAGAGGCGGCCGACGGCCGTGAGTTCGCCGAAGCGTCTCGTCACGCCCTCCACGGTCACCAGGGGGGCGGCGGATGACCCGTAGCCCGTCAAGGTCAAGCCCCTACTTGAGCCTGGCGTCGGCGGGCATGCCCGTCTTCAGCTCCAGATCGGGGTTGGGGATGGAGATCTTCACGAGGTACACCAGCTTGACCCGCTCCTTCTTCGTCTGGATGATCTTGGGCGTGAACTCGCCCACGGGGGAGACGAAGGTCACGACGCCCCGGTAGGTCTTGCCCGGGAAGGTGTCGATCCGGACCTCGGCCTCCTGGGACGGTTTCACCTTGCCGATCTCCGTCTCGCCCACGAAGATCTTCAGGTCGATCCTCCTCAGGTCGGCCAGGGTCAGGACCTCCCGGGAAGGGGAAACGACCTCGCCGGGTTCGACGTTGCGGCTGGTGATGATCCCGTCGAAGGGGGCCAGAAGTTTCGTGTAGCCCGCCTGGAGGGCCGCCTGTTCCACGCCGGCCCTGGCCTGGAGGACCTGGGCCCGGGCCGCCTCCACCTCCCTGCCGACGGCCTCGATCCTCTTGAGGTTGCTCCGGGCCTGGGAGAGGGCCGTCTCGGCCTCCGTCAGGCGCGAGGCGGCCGTGTCGGCGTGGAGCCGTAATGCGTCCCGGTCCTTCTCCGTGACGATCTGCTCCTTGTAGAGGGCCTCGTAACGATCCCGGTTGCGCCGGGCGTCTTCCGCCGCCTGGCGGGCCGCCCGGAGGGCGGCCTCCGTCCGTACCACGTCCGCCGGGAGGGTGGCGCGGTATATCTCCGCCATGGTCTGGAGCTGCTCCAGGGTCTTTTGGGACCGCTCAAGGTTGGCCCGGGCCTGATCGAGGCGGGCCGTGAACTCCGCCGTTTCCAGTTCCGCCAGGACCTGGCCCGCCTTTACCTCCTGGCCCTCCCTGACGTGCACCGCCGCCACCCTGCCGCCCGCCTGGAAGGCCAGGCGCGCCTCCACGGCCTCGAGGGTCCCCGAGTAGGAGAGATCGCCCTGCCGGGACCACCACTGCCCCAGGTAGACGAAGGCGCCGACGGCGATCAGGAGGATGAAGAAGGCCCCCAGGATGAGTCTCTTTTTCAAGGTCCCGTCACCCCCTAAAGAAGACCGGACCCTTTTAGGACCTCCATCATCTCATCCACGAAGATGAACTCGATGTCCTTTCTGATCTTGGGGGGTATGTCTTCCATGTCCTTCCGGTTCCAGCGGGGGAGGATGACCGTCTTGATCCCGGCCCGGTGGGCGGCCAGGACCTTTTCCTTTATCCCGCCGACGGGGAGGACCAGGCCCCGGAGGGTGATCTCCCCCGTCATGGCCAGGTCCTTCTTGACGGGTTTGTTCTTGAGGAGGGAGGTGAGGGCCGCCAGGATCGTCACGCCCGCCGAGGGGCCGTCCTTCGGTATGGCCCCGGAGGGGACGTGGATGTGTATGTCGAGGTTCTCGAAGAAATCCGCCGCCAGCCCCAGGGCCTCCGTGTTGGCCCTGATGAAGCTCAGGGCCGCCGAGGCCGACTCCTTCATCACGTCCCCCAGTTGACCCGTGAGGGTGAGGCCCTTCTTGCCCGGCATGGCCGTGGCCTCGATGAAGAGGAGGTCACCCCCCGTGGGCGTCCAGGCCAGGCCCATGACGACGCCCGGCTTGGAGGTCCGGGCGGCCGTCTCCTGGAAGGTGCGCACGGGTCCCAGGTAGCGGGGGATATCCTTCCGGCGGATGACGTGTTTGCCCCTGGCCCCCTCGGCCACGGCGCTGGCCACGCCCCGGCAGACGGCCGCTATCTCCCGCTCCAGGTTCCTCACCCCCGCCTCCCTGGTATAGCCCGAGATGATCGCCTGTACCGCCCCCTTCGTGAAGGATATGAGGTCCGGCGTCAGGCCGTTTTCGGCGATCTGCCTGGGGATGAGGTAGCGGCGGGCGATGTGCAGTTTCTCCTCGCTCGTGTAGCTCACCAGCTCGATGATCTCCAGACGGTCCCGCAGGGCGGGGGGGATGGTGTCGAGGATGTTGGCCGTGGTGATGAACATGACGTGGGACAGGTCGAAGGCCAGATCGAGGTAGTGGTCCACGAAGGAGTTGTTCTGGGCGGGGTCGAGGACCTCCAGGAGGGCCGAGGAGGGGTCGCCCCGGAAATCGCTGCCCACCTTGTCGATCTCGTCGAGCATGAAGACGGGATTGTTGGACTCGGCCCGGCGGATGCCCTGGATGATCCTTCCCGGGAGGGCCCCGATGTAGGTACGCCGGTGTCCCCTGATCTCGGCCTCGTCCCTCACGCCCCCCAGGGCGATGCGCACGAACTTGCGTCCCAGGGCCCGGGCGATGGACTGGCCCAGGGAGGTCTTGCCCGTCCCCGGGGGGCCCACGAAGCAGAGGATGGGACCCCGGGTGTCGGGTTTCAGCTTCCTGACGGCCAGATACTCGATGATGCGCTTTTTCGGTTTTTCCAGGCCCCAGTGGTCCTCGTCCAGGACCCGCCTGGCCTTCTTGATGTCCAGGTTGTCCTCCGTCCCCTCCCGCCAGGGGAGGGCGAGGATCCAATCGAGGTAGGTGGAAGAGACGGTATACTCGGCCGACGAGGGGTGCATCCTCTCCAGGCGCGCCAGTTCCCTCTCCGCCTCCTTGCGGGCCTCCTCGGGGAGGTCCTTGGCCGCCAGTTTCGCCCGGTACTCCTCGATCTCCACCCTCGTCTCGTCGCTCTCCCCGAGTTCCTTGCGGATGGCGTTGAGCTGCTGGCGGAGATAGTACTCCCTCTGGCTCTTCTCCATGTCGTCCTTGACCTGGGACTGGATCTTGTTGCCCAACTCCAGGATTTCCACCTGGTGGTTGACCAGACGCGTCACCTCCCTCAGGCGTTCCTTCACGTCGAGGGTCTCGAGGATGGTCTGTTTCTCCTCGACGCTGACGTTGATGATGGAGGCGATGAGGTCGGCCAAGACGCCGGGGTCCGTGACGCTCTTGGCCATGGCGCCGAATTCCTGGGGCAGAAAGGGCGTCAGTTTGACCACCCGCTCGAAGAGGGTCGTCAGGTTGACCATCAGGGCCTCGACCTCGATGTCCTTGATCTCTGTGTCTTCCAGGGGCTCGATGCGGGCGTGGAGGTAGGGCTGGGAGTCGAGAAACTCGACGATCCGGAAACGGCCGATCCCCTGCACGAGGAGCTGGGCCTTTTTATCCGACACCTTGGCCATCTTGAGGATCACCGCCGTGGTCCCCACGGAATGGAAATCCTCGGCGCGATAATTCGTCTCCAAGGGCGACTTTTTGGCGAGGATGAGGCCGATGATGCGATCCTTGGCCATGGCCTCGTCGACGAGGTTGATGGACTGTTCCCCGAACACCTCCATGGGGAGCATCATCTTGGGAAAGACGAGGATATTGAAAAGGGGCAGGATGGGGAGGATCTCGGGTATCTGGATGACCTTGAGTTCCTCCGGGGGTTTCTGATCGGGCATGGTCTCCTCTCTTTATCTCGCTTTGGCCCTGCGGCTGCGGTTCTATTCCGCCGTTACTCCCGGCTCACGGGTATCTTCTTCCTGACCTCACCGCCGGGCGGGAGCTTGGTCATTCGTACCTCGAGGAGGCCGTTGCGGTGCGTGGCCTCGACGCGGTCCGTGTCCACCGCCGCCGGGAGGGAGAGGTGCCGCTCGAAATACCCGTAGGGTATCTCGGCAAGGCGGTAGCGCGTCGTCCCCGGGATCATCATTTGGTCGCGCTTGCCGAAGATCTTGATGGTCCTGCGGCTCACCTCGAGGTGGATGTCCTCGCGCCTGACGCCGGCGAGATCGATGATGAGGAGTATCTCCTCCGGTGTCTCGTACATGTCCGCGTGGGGCCGCCAGGTGTTCTCCCCGATGGCGAAAAGGGAGGACCCGGCCATGGAGAGCATACCGTCCACGGCGTCGAAGACCTCTTGTTCGAGGGCGGCCCGTTCTTTATGGAACTTGATCTTGATGTAGCTCATGTCTCCCCCCACGGAAGATGATGGCCTATCATAGTCGCCTTCTTTCCTTTGTCAATCGGAATGTGACATGGAGACCCGTATCGCGTCTATAGGCGCCTTTTTCGGCCCTCATAGGTAACTGTGGAGACTCGGGAGATAGTTCACGCCGAGATAGGTGAAGAGGACGGCGGCGAAACCCAGGACGGCCAGCCAGGCCAGGCGCCTGCCTTCCCAACCCCGGAGGCGGCGGAGGTGGAGGAGGAGGGCGAAGATGAGCCAGGTGATGAGGGACCAGGTCTCCTTCGGATCCCAGCTCCAGTAGGATCCCCAGGCGTAATGGGCCCAGACGGCCCCCGTCAGGATCCCCAGGCCGAGGAAGACCAGGCCCATGAACGCCGTCTGAAAGAGGAGTTCCTCGAGGGCCCGGGGGGCCGGGATCATGGCCGCCAAAGACTTTTTCAGGCCCCCGGATCCCTCTTGCCCCTTCATGAGGATCAAAAGCCCCAAGGCGAAGGAGGCGCTGAAGAAGGCGTATCCGAGAAAGCAGGTCAGGACGTGGATCGTGAGCCAGTCTGACTGCAGGGCCGGGATGAGAGGTTGGATACGCCCGTCCGCCGTCGGCGAGATGCCCGCGTAGGCCAGGACCAGAAAGGCGAGGGGGATGAGGAAGACGCCCAGACTCGAGGTCTTGGAACGTGTCTCGACGATGAGGTGGACAAAAACGATGCTCCAGGAGAAAAAGACGAGAGACTCGTAAAAGTTGGAGAGGGGCGGATGGCCGAATCCCAGGGCGAAGGAGAGCCTCCAACGCAGGAGGAGGGAGGCGCTGTGGAGTAAGAAACCCCCCCGGGCGAGCCAGGCGGCCGCCGTCGCCCAGGGCCTCGTGCCGCGGAGCAGGGCCGCCAGGTAGAAAAAGAAGGCGCCCAGGTAGATGAAGGTCACGAGACCGGCGAGTTTCGTGTCGGTCATTTCTCCCCCACGATTTCCCTAAGGCCGCTCACCAGGTCCCGCGCCTCTCTCTCCGCGCCGGTCGGGTCCCGTTCGGAACGGGCCGCGGCGGTGATCGAAGAACCCCCCTCGGCGGCCCGCACTTCTATCCCGATGGCGCGATCGGGGAAGAGATAGTTGACGATGAGACCCCCGAGGATCAGGACGGCCCCCAGGGCCGCCAGGGGGACGCCGGGATCGCGACCCACCTGAAGGACCGTGTAGTATCGCTCCCCGCCCCGGGCGAGGGAGAAGACCCAGGGCTTGTAAGAACGGGGATTGACGATGGGCATCTGTTCCAAAAGACCGGGGTTGGCCGCCAGGATCCGGTCGATGTTTACGAAGACCCAGAGGGGCGTCTCCCCCCCCCGGTCCGCGACGGCCAATTTCACCGCCGGACCCAGACCCATCAGGTCGTCCTCAATCCGCAGGACCTCCACCACGGCGCTCCCCTCCGCCAGGGGAAAACGGTCGCCGACGGCGATTTCCCTTGTTCCGCCCCCGCCTCCGTCCTTCGACCACCTCAGGAGGAGACGGCCGCCGGGGAGAAGGCCGAAGCCCGACTGGTAGAAACGGAACCCCCCGAACTCTAGGGGGTGGTTGACGAGGAGGGAACCCCTTGCGGCCTCGCGGCCGTCGACGAGAAAGGAGAGGTCGGAACGGAAGAGCTTGGGGGCGCCGTTCGGGTAGTACTCGACGAGAAAGCGGTCACAGCGGACCAGAAAACCCAGGGGGCGTTCGTCTCCCGTGCCGGCGATGGTCATGGCCACCGCCGTTTCCCCCTCGGGGATGTGGACGTACCCCTTGACCCCCCAGACCCCCCCGACGAGGCCGCCGGTGAGGAGGATCAAGATGCCCAGGTGAACCACGGGGAGGCCGAACAGCGGCGAAACCCCCCGTCGGGCCAGGAAAAAAGCGCCCGAGGGGCTGGAGGCCTTTCGGAAGCGGCCGTAACGTTTCTTCAGGATCGATTCCACCGCCGTCTCCGCCGCCGCCGGATCACCCGGGAAGAAAAGGATAGTGCCGTCCTTAAAAGGGGCGGACCTTGCCGGATCGCCGTCGCGCCGCAGGCGTCTCCACTGGGCGGGGAGACGCTTGACGTAACAGGCCGTTAGGTTGAGCATCAAAAGCAGGATCAGGGCGACGAACCAGGGGGCCCGGTAGATATCGAAGAGACCGAGGGCTTGGCAGAGGGAGGGCAGGGGTGGGGAAAGGCGGGCGGCGATCGGGCGGGACTCTTCTCCCTGGGGGATCACCGTGCCCAGGAGGGCCGCGACGGTTATCATGACCAACAGGACATGGGCCAGCCGGGGGGACGCCAAGAGCTGAAGGAAACCGCGCCCCCTCTTCTTCATGACCCCCTGACGGCGGTTACGGCCTCGATTTCCCTGAAGTTAGGCACCCGCACCCCGTTCCCTCGACGTCGGCGTTCTCATGTCCCCGTAACACGAAAAGAAAACCTTGCCAAGAGCGGGTAAAGGTGCGCCGCATCATACCTAGTAATGTTTGACAAAAGATTGAGGGTATTTTAAGCTTCAGGATGACTTTGGAAGGATAAAGGGAGCGCATGTCCAGGGACGGGGAAAATCATCTCAAGGAAACGGTTTTGAGGCTCCGCCGGGAGTTGGAACGGGAGAGGCAGCGGCGCGACGAGGCGGTGGCCGAGGCGACGGCGTCGGCGAGGGACGAGACGAGGCTGTTGAGGGAGCAGATACAGGCCATGAGGGAGGCCATGGAGAGGGAGGCGGAGGAGAAGGAAAGTCAAAAACGACAGGCCCTTTCCGAGGCCCATGGCGAGGTCTTGCAGCTGAGGGCCATGGTGGACGCCCTGCGGACGGAGATGGAGAGGGAGAGGGGCGAATACCTGCGCAGGATGGACGAACTCAAGAGGGAACAGGCCGCCGAGGTGAGGCAGCTGCGGGAACAGATTAGGGTGTTGAGGGAAAAGCTGGAGGCCCATGAAGGTTAAAACAGGCAAGGTGGTGGAGAAGACGGACAACGACGATCGCAACGCCGCGGCGACGGACAAGGAGGTCCGACTCCACCAGGCGGAACTTCTCCTCAACGTCTCGCGGACCATGGCGACCTTCGAACGCCTCGACGAGATGCTGGAGTTCCTCGTGTCGGCCACGACGCGGGAGATCGGTGCGGAGAGGGGGACCATCTTCCTCAACGACGCCGAAACGGGGGAGCTTTACTCCCGCGTCGCCATGGGGGACCTCAAGAGGGAGATCCGTATACCCAACGACAGCGGCATCGCCGGTTACGTGTTCAAAAACGGGGAAGGCCTGATCGTTCACGACGCCTATAGAGACGGTCGTTTCAACCGTTCCGTCGACGACTCCACGGGCTTCAGGACGAAGAGCATCCTCTGCGTGCCCGTCAAGACCATGAGGGGGGAGATCATCGGCGTCGCCCAGATGCTGAACAAGGCGCGAGGTCGCTTCACCAAGAAGGATATGAACCTGCTGAGCGGCATGACCACCCAGGCGGCGATCACCCTCCAGGGGTTCGACATCGTCGAGCGCATGACCAGGGTCCGGAAGCGGGAGATGGAGTTTTTCGACATCGTCTCCGACGTCACCGCCGAGATCGACCTGGCCGTCCTCCTGAGGAAGGTGATGGCCGAGGCCACCAAGATGCTCAACGCCGAGCGCTCCACCCTCTTTCTCAACGACGAGCGGAAGGGGGAACTCTTCTCCAAGATCGGTGAGGGCCTGGGGGCCACGGTGATCCGTTTCCCCAATCATCTGGGGATCGCGGGGGCCGTCTTCCAGTCGGGGGAGACGATCAACATCCCCTACGCTTACGCCGATCTCCGCTTCAACCCCGCCTTCGACCGACAGACGGGTTTCTTCACCCGTTCCATCCTCTGTGTCCCCGTCGTGAACAAGAACGGCAAGATCATCGGGGTGACCCAGGTCCTCAACAAGAAGGGGGGGCAGTTCACCAAGGAGGACGAGTCCCGCCTGAGGGCCTTCACGGCCCAGATATCCATCGCCCTGGAAAACGCCAAGTTCTTCGACGACGTCCAGAACATGAAGAACTACAGCGAGAGCATGCTGGAGAGCATGTCCAACGGCGTGATCACCCTGGACGACGCGGGGAGGATCGTGACGTGCAACACGGCGGGGCTGAGGATAATGGCCATGGAGGCCGACCAGGTGATCGGCAAGCCGGCGGCGGAGTTCTTCTCCGGGGACAATGCCTGGCTCCTCGAAAGGATAAACCGTATCGAGGGGTCGGCCAAGACGGAGGTCGTCATGGACGTCGGTCTGAGGTTGGGCGGGACGGACATATTCGCCAACGTCACCGTCCTTCCCCTGAAGAACATCGACGGGCGTCACCTGGGGACGATGATCATCATCGACGACATCAGCGGCGAGAAGAGAATGAAATCGACCATGTCGCGCTACATGGACCCGGATCTGGCCGACCGGCTCCTGGCGGGGGGCGACGATATCTTGGGCGGCAGGAGCGCCGTGGCCACCATCCTCTTCTCGGACATCCGCGGTTTCACCACCCTCACGGAAGAGCTCGGCGCCCAGGGCACCGTGGCCCTCCTCAACGAGTATTTCACCATCATGGTCGAGTCTATCCAGAAGGAGGGGGGGATGCTCGACAAGTTCATCGGTGACGCCATCATGGCCGCCTTCGGCGTCCCCGTCCCCCACGACGACGACGAGGACCGGGCGGTGAGGGCCGCCGTCGCCATGATCAAGGCCCTGAACCGTTGGAACGCGAAACGTCAGGCCGAGGGCAAGAAACCGGTGGGGATGGGTATCGGCCTGAACACGGACACGATCGTTTCGGGCAACATCGGCTCCCCGAAGCGCATGGATTACACCCTCATCGGCGACGGCGTAAACCTGGCGTCCCGCCTCGAGGGTCTATGCAAGCGGTACCACGCGAGCATCTTGATCAGCGAGTTCACCTACGGGCGCCTCAAGGGGACCTACCGGATCCGGGAGGTGGACAGGGTCGTCGTCAAGGGCAAGACGCAAACCGTGGGTGTTTACGAAGTCCTGGATCACTACGACGAGGAGGCCTTCCCCAACGTCATGGCCGCCGTCAACTACACCCACGAGGGTCTCAACCACTATCGCCGCGGCGAATGGGACCAGGCCATCGCGGCCTTCGGCGAGGTATTGCGACAGACGCCGGGGGACAAACTCTGTCGCATGTACATCGACCGGTGTCGCTACCTGAAGGAGCACCCCCCGGTTGATGGTTGGGACGGCGTCTGGGTGATGGATTCCAAATAGGCGCCGGGAAAGGAAAGGGCGGACCGCTCCTGGGGCGGCCCGCCCGTCAAGTCTCTGGAGCCGATGGGCGGACTCGAACCGCCGGCCTAGTGATTACGAATCACTTGCTCTACCGGCTGAGCTACATCGGCCTGGGCTGTTGATTACTATATCAGGGGCGTTTTCTTGTCAAGATGAATCGCGCATACGAGGTATCCGCGCGGCATTTCAGGGTCGGCCTTGACAAGCGGGGCCGCTTAACTTATGAATTTGTCGTTTTGTCATGCCGGAGAAGGGGGGATCGATGAAAGAGCGATTGAAAAAGATCGCGGCCTTGTCACCGTTGAAGATAACCCTGATCATCATTGGCTTGGCCGTGTTTCTCTTTTTTCTCGACCCCCCCTTCCTGCGTTTCATGGAGTTGAAGGCCCTGGATCTGCGGATGGTCTTCCGGGGCCAGATGCCCACGACGGGGGCCGTGGTCATAGCCACGGTGGACGAGAAGAGCCTCAGCGAGATCGGGCGTTGGCCCTGGTCGCGCAACGTCATCGCCCGCCTGGTGGATATCCTGAAGGAGGACGGGGCCAAATCCATCGCCTTCGATATCGTGTTCTCCGAACCGGACGACAACGCCAGCCTGAAGACGATCAGGGAGTTGACGTCTGAGCTGAAACGGAAGGGGATCGGGGACCCGCGCCTCGAGAAGCTCCTGCAGGAAAAGAAAGCCCAGGCGGACACGGACAGCATCCTCGCCCAGGCCATCGCCAGGGCCCAGAACGTCACGGCGGGCTTCTTTTTCTATACGACCCCCAGGGAGGTCGCCCACTTCACCAAGGAGAAGATCGAGGAGGGCCGGGAGTTGGTGGCCAATTCCCGCTATCCCATGGTGCAGGCCAGGGGTAAGGTGGACGAGGGCAACCTGATCCATGCCTACGCCGCCGTGCCCAACCTGAAGGTGATCTCCGAAGCCGCCGTGAATAGCGGTTATTTCAACGCCTTTCCCGACACGGACGGCGTGATCCGCTGGTCCCCTTTAGTGGTGAAGTTCGGGGACAGTTACCACTACTCCCTCGCCATGGGGGCCCTCCTCCAGTTCGCCGACATGCCCATGTCGGGGGTCCGGCTCACTGACTTCGGGGTGGAATCCGTCGTCGTCGGGGATGTCATGATACCCGTCGACGAGAGCGGCCGGATCCTCATCAACTACCTGGGCCCGGCCAAGACCTTCCCCCACTACTCCATCGCCGACATCCTGAAGGGTCGCCTCCCCCCGGGGACCTTCAGGGACCGCATCGTCATCGTCGGCGCCACGGCGACGGGTATCTACGACTTGCGGGTCACGCCCTTCAGCAACGTCTACCCGGGGATCGAGATCCACGCCAACGTCATCGACAACATCCTCAGCGGCAACTTTCTCGAACATTCCGGTTGGACCACCTTCCTGGACGTCTGTTCCATCGTGGTCTTCGGCCTCGTCATGGGGCTGGCCGTCCCCCGCCTGAGGGCGCTTTACGGCGTCTTGGCCAGCCTGCTCGTCATCGGCGTCTTCGTGACGGCCAACGCCCTGGTCTTCGCCCACTACCGGGTCTGGATGAACGTGGTTTACCCCGTCCTGACCATGATGACCGTCTACCTCATGATCACCGTCTATCGTTACGTCACGGAAGAGAGGGAGAAGAAGAAGATCCGCGGGGCCTTCCAGTACTACCTCACCCCGGCGGTCATCAACGAGGTCCTCCAGGACCCGTCGAAGCTGAAGCTCGGCGGGGACAAGAAAGACCTCTCCGTCATGTTTTCCGATATCCGGGGGTTCACCACCATCTCGGAGAAGCTGACACCGGAGCAGCTGGTCAGCCTCCTCAACGAGTACCTCACGGCCATGACGGAGAAGGTGTTCAAGTACGACGGCCTCCTGGACAAGTATATCGGCGACGCCATCATGGCCGTCTTCGGCGCCCCCATCGACCAGCCGGACCACGCCTTGCGGGCCTGCCGGACGGCCCTCGACATGATGGAGGAGCTCAGGCGTCTCCAGGTGAAATGGGAGCAGGAGGGGTGGCCCAGGATCGACATCGGCGTCGGGATCAACAGCGGCGACATGGTGGTGGGCAACATGGGATCCGACATGCGCTTCGATTACACCGTCATGGGCGACAACGTCAACCTCAGCTCCCGCCTGGAGGGGATCAACAAGGAGTACGGCACCCATATCGTCATCAGCGAGTACACCTACGAGAGGGTGAAGGATTTCATGTACTGCCGCGAGCTGGACTCGGTGAGGGTCAAGGGGAAGAAGCTGCCCGTGAAGATCTACGAACTCATCTGCGAGAAGGAAAAGGCCCACGAACACGAACCGTACGTGAAGCTCTTCGAGGAGGCCCTCTCCCTCTACAGGCAATGTCGGTGGGACGAGGCGATCGCCATGTTCCGGAGGGTCATGGAGACCCGTCCCGGCGGCGACCCCACCTCGGAGATCTATATCCAGAGGTGCCTCGACCTCAAGAACGATCCGCCGCCCCAACCGTGGGACGGTGTCTATACCATGACGAGGAAATAGGTGCCGTCGGTGGGAGAAGGACACAACTACCGCAGCTGGGTCGAGGTGGACCTGGACAGTTTCTCGAAGAACTGGGAGGAACTGAAGCGCCTCGTGGCGCCCGGCGTCAAGATCATGCAGGTGGTCAAGGCCGACGCCTACGGGCACGGGTCCCTTGAGATCGCCCAGAAGGCCGTACAGAACGGGGCTTGCTGTCTCGGCGTGGCCAACGCCGACGAGGGGGTCCAACTCCGGGTGGGGGGCATTCAGGAGCCCATCGTCATCTTGAGCCCTTCCCCCGGGGGGGAGATCGGCGAGATCATCAAGTACAACCTGACCCCTTCCGTTTCGGACCTCGCCTTCGCCGGGGAACTACAGGCGGCGTGCCGCAAGGCGGCCATCCGCCTGCCGATCCACGTCGAGGTGGACACGGGCATGGGGAGAGGCGGTATCCTCTACTACGAGGCCATGAACAGTATCCGGGAGGTGGCCGCCATGCCCAACCTGGTCCTCCAGGGGGTGTTCACCCACCTCTCCTCCAGCGAGATCCGCGTCGATTACAACGACATCCAGTGGAAGCTCTTCCGTGACCTCCTCGACGGCCTCGAGGCGGCGGGGATCAGGGTGCCCATGAGGCACATGTCCAACAGCGGCGCCATCCTCAACTACCCCGCCTTCAACCTCGACATGGTCCGGCCCGGTCTCATGACCTACGGCATCTACCCCTCCCTCGAGACGAGGGAGCGGGCCGCTCTTTCCCCCGTCATGTCCTTCAAGACCCGCGTCGTCCTCCTGAAGGACTTTCCCCGGGGGTACAGCATCGGTTACAATCGAACCTACATCACCGAGCGGCCGACGCGCATCGCCACCATCCCCATCGGTTACGGCGACGGCTACGGCGTCATCCTGTCCAATTCCGGCGAGGTCCTCATCAGGGGTCGGCGGGCCCCCGTCGTGGGGAGGGTTTCCATGGACATGTGCACCGTCGATGTCTCCCGGATCCCCGAGTGTGCCCTGGGCGACGAGGTGGTCCTCATGGGCGCCCAGGGCGGCGAGGAGATAACGGCCAACGACGTGGCGGACCGGGTCAAGACCATCACCTACGAGATCCTCTGCGCCCTGGGGAAGAGGGCGCCGCGGGTCTTCATCCAGAAGGGGAGGGCCGACGCCGTCCTGCCGCGGCTCCGGCGCATCTACATCCCCGACGAGGAGAAATCCATCGCCAGGATCGATAACATCATCCGCCGGTGTCTCCAGGCCCGGACCAGGAGCGAGGAGCTGGGCGACGCCATCTACTACGAGATGTTCGAGACCCTCTTCGGCAGGGAGGGCCGTCAACTGGAGCTGCGTGAGGACTTTCGCTATCACATTGAAGTGGAGGCCGTCGCGCCGCAGGAGGGGAGAAGGGGCGGGCACGACAAGGACAACCTGGGGGTGACGACCCGCGTCGAGTACCGCAAGATCCTCCGCCACAGCCGCTTCATCATCGCCTGCGCCCTGGACAACGAGCAGCTGGACGCCCTCTTCGACGAACCCCGATGCGAGTATCGCTGGCTCATGAACAGGGGCGAGGACCCCGTGATGGAGCGGGACTTCCGGGTGGCGAGGGTCGCCGTGGACGGCCTGGAGGTCCCCGTCCTCGAGGCCCTCTGCACCGGAAGGGGTTACGAGATCACCTGCGGCAACGGTGAGTTGGAGGGAAAACTCAATAAGCCGGTCAATTTCTCCATCGAGATCGTCACGAGGAAATCACGGCGCAATAACATCTTCTCCGTCTATCTCGTCTACCCGACCCGGGGGCTCGAGATCACCTTCGACTACGGGAAGGCGGGATTGAAAAACGTGCGGGAGGTCAGCTTTTTTGCCGGCAAGCACCCCAAACCCGAGATCGAACGGGTGAAGGGCAAGGGCATTACCCTGAAGATCCCCGCCGAGAACTGGATCTTCCCCACGAGCGGTGTGACCTTTATCTGGGATAATTAGGAAGGTTTGTTCATGGCGCGTCTGAGAGTCGGGATCATCCTGGGCGGTATGTCATCGGAGCGGGAGGTGTCCCTGAACAGCGGCAGGAATGTTTACGACAACCTCGATCGGGAGGCCTACGAGGCCGTCCCCGTCTTCATGGACCTGAAGGGGAACCTGTGGATCATACCCTGGCAGCTCATCTCCCAGAACACGACTACGGATATCTCCGAACGATTGGCGGGTGAGGCCCGCCCCATCGGGTACGAGGACCTGAAGGAGGAGATCGATTTCGCCTTCATCTCCCTCCACGGGAAGTACGGGGACGACGGGTGCATCCAGGGGTTGCTGGAACTCCTGGGGATCCCCTACACGGGCCCGGGTGTCCTGGCCTCGGCCCTCGGTATGGACAAGCACATCCAGCAGAGCATCCTGAAGGCCGAGGGCCTCGACGTCCCCCGGAGTCACGTTGTCACCATCGAGGATTGGCGGAGGGACTCCCGGGCGGTGAAAAATAATCTGTTGACCCTCTTCCCCCCGCCCTTTTTCGTCAAGCCCACCCGGGAGGGTTCGAGCGTCGGGGTCCGGGCCGTCCGTGAAGAGGGGGATATAGAGACGGCCCTCGAAGAGGCCTTCCGGTGGGATCTCAAGGCCCTGGTGGAGGAGTACCTCGACGGCATAGAGTTCTCTTGCATCGTCCTCGAGGACGAGGGGGAGGTACGGTATCTCGACGTGACGGAGATCCACCCCCAGAGCGATTTCTACACCTATGACGACAAATACATGCCCGGTCGCTGCCGCAAGTTCACGCCCCCGAAAAACATCCCGCCCGAGATGACGTCAAAGATCGGGGAGATGGCCGTAAGGGCCTTCAAGGCCTTGGGTTTCAGGTCTTACGGGCGGATAGACGGTTTCGTCCTGAAGGACGGGCGCATCCTCATCACCGATCCCAACTCGTCGTCGGGCATGGCCCCTTCTTCCTTCTTCTTTGAACAGGCGGCCAGCGCCGGCATGCTGCCGTCCATGATCATCTCGAGGCTTATAGAAAACGCCCTGGCGATCCATCGGGGTAAAAAAGGCCCCCTGTGCTGAGGGGCAGGGGATAAAATCCGGTCTGAAAGGAGAGACGGAATCATGAAGACAAAACGGTCGGTAAAGTGGCTCCATGGATGTTTGACGGCGCTTTTTGTTCTTTTCGCCGCCGCGGGAACGGCGGGGGCCTTCGAGTTGGGTGTCCGGGCCTACGCCTGGTTCCCCGACCTCAAGACCTCGGAGATCCAGACGATCCAGAACGCCGCCGAGGGGACGAAGATCGACGCCAAGGACGTCTTGGGTGTCGGCAACAAGGCCCTCTTCATCGGTGAGATCTACGGCGGCCTGGGGAAGCACCACGGCAGTTTCACCTATACCCCCGTCGGCTACTCGGACGACAAGATCATCCCGACGGACATTACCTTCAACGGCGTCACCTTCACCCGTAACAGTTCCGTGAAGACGGAGATCGGCTACGCCATGCTCGATTTCAAGTACCAGTACGACATCGTCAACATGGAGAACATCCTCGCCGGTTTCTCTTTCGGTCCCATGGCCCAGGTCAAGTTCTCCACGGGGGAGACGAAGTTGAACGCGGCGGGGGGCACGGAGCAGAAAAAATCCTTCTCCTCCATCCTGCCCATGGTGGGCGTGGGGGCCCACGTCGGCCTCATCGCCAACCTCTTGGAGGCCCGGGCCCAGGTGACGGGCGGCGGTTACGGCGGCGGCAACTACGCCGTGGAGGCCCTCGCCGATATCTCCGTCACCCCCTTCCCCTTCGTGGATATCAACGCCGGGTACAAGGCGGTCAAGCTGAAGATGGACGTCAATGACTACGTGATGGATCAGTTCCTCACCGGTCCTTACGTGGCCTTGACGGTCGGCTTCTGAGAGGGGCGGCCGTGGGAGAAACGAAGGAAAGGATAAGGGTCGGTGTCATCATGGGGGGCATGTCCTCGGAGAAGGAGGTCTCCCTCGAGAGCGGCAGAAATATCTTCAGCAAGATGGACCGCCGGCGTTACGATCCCCTTCCCATCTTCATGGACAGCCGGGCGCGCCTGTGGGAGATACCCCTCAAGCTCCTCATGAGGAATTCCACGAAAGACATAGAAGAGGACCTGGAGAACGAGGCCGTCCGCCTGCCCTACGAGTCCCTGAGGGAGAGGGTGGAGGTGGTCTATCTCGGTCTCCACGGCAAATACGGCGAGGACGGCTGCGTCCAGGGCCTCCTGGAGCTCCTCGGGGTCCCCTATACCGGCTCGGGGGTCTTGGCCTCGGCCATCGGCATGGACAAGTACACGACCCGCCGTATCCTGACGATCAACGGGATCGACGTCCCGAGGACGGTGGCGGTGAGGGAGAAGGAGTGGGCCGGCGGGGGAAGGGAGGAGATCCTGGAGAGGATCGCGGCGGAGATCTCGTATCCCTGCGTGGTGAAACCCATCAGGGAGGGATGCAGCACCGCCGTGAAGAAGGTGGTGTCCCCGGCGGGTCTGCCCGCGGCCCTCGAGGGGGCCTTCGTCTGGGACGAGATGGCCCTCGTGGAGGAGTTCATAGAGGGCGTCGAGGTGACCTGCGGTATCCTGGGAGACGATCCCCCCGTCCCCCTCGTGCCCTCCGAGACGATCCCCACGCAGGACATCCTGTCCCTGGAGGACAAGTTCCTCTACGGCCAGGGGGAAAACAAGACACCGGCGCGGGTGCCGCCGGAGGTCCTCAAGAGGATCCAGGAGACGGCCCTGGCCACTTTTTCGGCCCTCGACCTGAAGGGCTACGCCCGGATCGACATGTTCGTCCGGGCCGACGGCCGGGTGGCCGTTCTGGAACCCAACACCCTGCCGGGCATGACGCCTTCGACGGTCCTGTTTCACCAGGCCGCCGCCTTAGGCATCACCCAGACGGAGTTGATCACCCGGGTGATCGAGGCGGCGATGAAGGCCCACAGGGAAAAGAAGGGGCCCCTGTGAGTCTATGAACTTCGTCCTGGGCGCCGTCGATTACGTAGGGAGGGCCGTCCTCCACTCCGTGGAGGAGGCGGGGAGGATCTTTCAGCTCTTCCTTTCCGTCCTGGCCTGGCTCGTCCGCCCTCCTTTGAGGCTCCGTCCCATCTTCAAGCAGATGGAGTTCGTCGGCGTCCGCTCGATCTTCGTCGTGGTCCTGACGGGGACCTTCACGGGCATGGTCCTGGCCCTCCAGACCTACCACGGCTTCAGGATGTTCAGCGCCGAGAGCATGGTGGGGGCCACCGTCGCCCTGAGTATGACCAGGGAGCTGGGGCCCGTCCTGACGGCCCTCATGGTGACGGCGAGGGCGGGATCGGCCATGGCCGCCGAACTGGGCACGATGAGGGTCACGGAACAGATCGACGCCCTTTACGTCATGGCGGCCAATCCGGTGAAATACCTCATCGTCCCCCGGATGGTCGCCTCGGTGGTCATGCTCCCCTTCTTGACCATCGTCTCCGATTTCGTCGGCGTGGTGGGGGGCTATTTCGTGGGCGTCCACCTCTTGAGGATCAACTCCGGTATCTTCATGAAGAACATCACCAAGATCGTGGAGTTGGACGATATCTTCAACGGCCTCATCAAGGCCGCCTTCTTCGGCCTCATCCTCTCCTTGATCGGCTGTTACAAGGGCTTCAACACCACGGGGGGCGCCGAGGGCGTGGGCAGGGCGACGACGGAGGCCGTCGTCCTGGCGTCCGTCATGATCCTCATCAGCGACTATTTCCTGACGGCCTTGATGTTTTAACGGCGGCGATGATACAGATTATAGACATACATAAATCCTTCGGGCGGCAAAAGGTCCTCGACGGCGTCGACCTCGACATCGAGGCCGGCAAGACGACGGTCATCATCGGCAGGAGCGGCGGCGGCAAGAGCGTCTTGTTGAAGCACATCATAGGCCTCCTGAAGCCGGACAGGGGCCAGATCCTCGTGGAAGGGGTGGACATAACGAAACTAAACGACCGGGACCTGAACGAGATCCGCAAGAAGTTCGGGATGCTCTTCCAGGAGGCGGCCCTGTTCGACTCCATGACGGTGGGTGATAACGTGGCCTTCCCCCTGCGGGAGCACGCCCGGATGTCCGAGGCGGAGATAAGGGAAATCGTGGCCGACCGGCTGCGGGCCGTGGGTCTGTCGGGAGTGGAGGCGAAGATGCCTTCCGAGCTGAGCGGGGGCATGCGCAAACGTGTCGGTCTCGCCCGGGCCATCGCCATGAGACCCCGGATCGTCCTCTTCGACGAGCCGACGACGGGTCTCGACCCGGTGATGACGGAGGCCATCAATCAGTTGATCATCGACACCCAGAGGAATTACGACCTCACCTGCGTCGTCATCAGTCACGACATCCAGTCCATATTCCGGATAGGTCACAGGATCGCCATGCTCTACGAGGGCAAGATCGTGGCTTCGGGGACGCCCGACGAGATCAGGGCGTCTCAGAATCCGGTGGTAAGGCAGTTTCTTTCCGGTAGCATCGAGGGGCCCATAAAGATTATCTGAACGGGGCCCGGCGGGGGTATCGATATGTTTTCCATAAGTTCGGAGGCCAAGGTCGGGTTGTTCGTCCTCATCGGCATGATCATCCTGGCCTATATGTCCTTTCAGGTGGGTCAAAGGGGTTTCACCTTCAAGAAGGGATACCTCGTCGAGGTTCAATTCGACAACGCCTCGGGCCTGGCCCCCGACGCCTCCGTTCAGATCGCGGGCGTCGAGGTGGGCCGTGTGGAAGCCATCAGGCTCAAGGACGGCAAGGCCCTGGTCACCCTCCGCCTGCCGCGGGAGATCAAGCTGGAGAAGGACGTGACGGCGGCCATCAAGACCCACGGCATCCTGGGGGACAAGTACGTCGAGATCATCCCGGGGACGGCCGGCAAGGAGGCCTTGCAGCCCGGCGAGAGGATCGAGAGGGTCGAGCGCCAGGCGGATGTCGACCGGCTTCTCAACCAATTGGCCGCCATCGCCGAGGACGTCAAGGCCGTCACGGGTTCCCTGAGCAAGGTGATGGGGGGTAAAGAGGGTGTCGACACCCTGGGCGCCATCCTCGAGAACACCCGCCAGCTGACGAGGAATCTCAACATGGTGGTGAAGAGCAACGAGGCCAACCTACGGGCCATGCTCGAGAACACCCGGGAGCTCACGGGCAATCTCAACCGCATCGTCGTCCAGAACGACGAGAAGGTGGGCCAGGTGATAGACAACCTCAAGACGGCCTCCAAGGAGATGGAGAAGACCTTCGCCGCCCTCAGCGAGATCACGGCGACCGTCAAAGGCGGGGAGGGGACCCTGGGACAGCTGATCAAGGATCGGCAGATGGCCGAGCGGCTCAGCAAGACCATGGCCTCCCTCCAGGAGGTTTCGGACAAGATCAATTCGGGGCGGGGGACCATCGGCAAGCTGGTGAACGACGAGGAGACGGTCAACAACCTCAACCAGAGCCTCTCCGGCCTCAACCGTTACATAAACAAGACGGAACAGTTCCGGACCTACATCGGCTATCGGGGGGAATACCTCCTCGACAAGAGCGACGCCAAGAGCTACGTGGATCTTCGCATCCAGTCGCGCCAGGATTACTTCTACCTCCTGGGCCTGGCCGTGGACCCCCGGGGGAGGAGGACGGAGCGCGAGTCGACGACCAACAACGTCACGACCCGCACGGAGGAATGGGACAAGCAAGGCCTCCTTTTCAACGCCCAGCTGGGTAAACGTTTCAAGGATTTCGTCGTGAGGGGGGGTATCATGGAGTCTTCGGGAGGCGTGGGCGTTGATTTCCTGACCTTCAAGGATCGGTTGAAACTGACCTTCGAGGCCTTCGACTTCTCTCGGGATCGCAAGACCCACCTCAAGACGGGAGGGGAACTGAGGATCTTCAAGAACATCTATCTCAACGCCGGTTGGGACGACTTCATCAGCGACCAGGGGAACAGCTCCCCCTACGTGGGCATCTCCATCCGCTTCGAGGACGAGGATCTGAAGTACCTCATGGGCTCCGTCCCCGTTCCCAAGTAGCCCCTGTCCCCCCTTGACAGGCAAAGGCCGGTGTATATATTTGACCCGCCGGAGGAGGTGGATCCGGATGGGTCGTTTTTTCAACGCCAGGGAGACGGAGCTGGCCACGCGGGCGTTCCGCCGGGCCGAGGCGGTGGCGGGGAGGCATTTCCGCATTCCCCCCGCCGGGATGGCCGCCTTCCGCTACGACGTTCGCACCCTGGCCTTTCTGAACGAAAACGAGGTGCGGGAGGGGGCCTTCGCCCATCTCTGCAAATATGAGTACATAAACGGACATTTCTATCGTGTCTGTCTCCAGGACCACCGGATCCTCGATGCCGTCGAGCGGGCCCATTCCTTCATCAAGCTCGAACCCCTCCTGACGTATATCGCCGCCCATGAGTTGGTCCACGTGATCAGGTTCGACACGGGGGAGGCCGACTTCGACGGCACGGAGGAGGAACGGGTCAGGGAGGAGGAGCGGGTGCACCGCATCACCGGCGAGATGTTGCAGCTTTGCATGTCCCCGGATCTCAAACTGGTCCTCGATTGTTTCAGCGATCGTTACCATATCGGAGATCTCGGGATTAAAAGATAACAGAGGGAGGTTTGTCGGATGCCCATTTACGAGTATCGGTGCAGGAAATGCGGTAAGGAGTTCGAGGTTTTTCAAAAGATCACGGAGCCGGCGGTCAGCGAGTGCGGTTTCTGTCGGGGCCCCGTGGACAAGCTGATGTCTCTGTCCTCGTTCCATCTCAAGGGGAGCGGCTGGTACGTGACGGACTACGGCGGAAAGAAGGCCCCTTACTCGGAGGGCAAAAAGGAAGAAGGAGGAGGCGCGAAGCAGGAGGGCGGAGCCTCAAAGGAATGACGGGGCCATAGTGCCTACTTGTTCCTGCTGTTGGTCCCTTTGCGTCTCCTCAGGCGCTGGACGAGAAATTGCTCCACCTGTTCCTGCGGGAAGTCCTCGCTGAGGATTTCCCGCAGGTTTTCGAGGGGTATCTCCACCCTGGCGGCGCTGCGGTGACCGCCGGCGTTCCCGTACTTGCCGAAGGATCTCTTGGCGATGGATCCGCAATCGTGGCGGTAGCCGTCGCCCCTGAGGATGATCACCATCCTGTCTTTGATGATACCGGCGATAATCACGTAGTAGATGTTGACGACGCGCAGGTAGAAGTCCGCCACCTGAACGCATACGTCGGGGCTCTCGACCCGCCCGAGGAAGCTTATGATCCTCTCCCGGTAGCGGCGCCGGTGAAAATAGGCGTGTTCGAAATAGCGCAGGTAGCGTTCCGGGATCTGGTTGAGCTCGATGCGCCTGATAAGGGGGCGGTTGGCCCGGGCGTAGCACAGGTAGTACGCCCCGATGTCCTCGAGGCTCGCGTCCCGCTCGAAATTGTTCGTGTCCGTCTTTATCCCGTACAACAGGGCCGTGTAGAGGAGCCTCGGTATGCGGACCTTCGCCGCCAGGAGGTACTCGACCATGATGGTGGAGAGGGCGCCGTAGTGCTGCCGGACGTCGCTCAACTCGGCGTGCCAGACCGTGGACACGGGGTGGTGGTCCAGGACGATCTGGGGCTGGGTCTCGCCCAGGACGTTCCCGAAGAAGGTGGGCTGGGCGTCCACGATGGCGACGAGGCGGTAGTTCTGGATGTTGACCTTGTTCAGGAGTTGGATGTTGACCTTCATGGCCTTGATGAAATCGATGTTCTGCTGACGGAGGGTCGGTTCCGTGGCGGCGATGACGGTCTTTTCCAAACCCACGGTCTGGTTCAAGATCTCCTGGAGGGCCATGGCCGAGGCGACGGCGTCCGGGTCGGGGCTCCCGTACATGAGGACGGCCAGGGAGTCGTTCGGTCTGGCCATGGATTTCAACTTGAAGAGGTTGAAGAGGGTCTCTTCCTTGTGGGTAAGGAGGGATTCGATGCGCTTCATCCGATGACCACCTTTCCTTTGGCACCCCCCAGGACACGGCCCACCCGCGCGGCCGCGGCCAGGCCTAAGCGGTGCATCTCCCCGAGCATCCCGTCCGCGTGCTCCTGTGACACGGAGATGAGGAGACCGCCGGAGGTTTGGGGATCGAAGAGGATATCGAGGACCGCCTCGGGACAATCGACTGAGACGTCGACCCTGTCGATCCTAAACCGCTTGTTTCTGTAAAGACCGCCCGGGGCGAAACCCCCCTCCAGGAGATCGAGAACGCCGGCGAAAAGGGGCACGTCGCGGAAAGAGATGAAGATGCCCTCTTCCTCGCCCTCGATCATCTCGCAGGCATGGCCGATGAGGCCGAAGCCCGTGACGTCGGTGCAGGCGTGGACGCCCGGTGTCTTGACCATGATGTCGGCGGCCGCGCGGTTCAGTGAGGCCATGGAGGCGACGATCTCCGCCAGGATCAGCGGGGGGGCCTCGCCGGCCTTGGCGGCCGTGCTCACCACGCCCGTTCCGATGGGTTTCGTCAGGATCAGCACGTCCCCCGGCCGCGCACCCCTGTTCATGACGACCCGTTCGGGATGGACGACGCCGGTGACGGAGAGGCCGTATTTCGGTTCCTTGTCCTCGACGCTGTGTCCCCCCACCAACAGGACCTCGGCCTCCCTCATCTTGTCCAGGCCGCCCCGGAGGATGTCGCGCAGGACGGCGGCCCCCAGGGTCTGGATGGGGAAACAGACGATGTTCATGGCCGTCAACGGCACTCCGCCCATGGCGTAGACGTCGCTGAGGGCGTTGGCCACGGCGATCCTGCCGAAATCGTAGGGGTCGTCGACGATGGGGGTAAAGAAATCCACTGTCTGGATGATCGCCAGATCTTCCCTGAGCTTGTAGACGCCCGCGTCCTCGCTGTGTTCCATCCCGACGATGAGATTGGGATGGACGGCGAAAGGCAGGTCCTTCAAGATCTCCCGCAGGTCCTCCGGACCTATCTTGCAGGCTCAACCGGCCCCGTGGACGAGTTCGGTGAGGCGGATCCCCTCTTCGGGCATTCCTCTCTATCCTCGCTTTGTTGGTGGACGGCAGGTTAAACCAACGCCCGCGGCAAAGTCAAGGCCGTCGTCCTTGACAAGAGCCTCACCCGGCGTTAGCGTGGGGGCAGCGAAGGAGGAAAGTGGAAGCAAATGATCCGTTATTACAGTACCAACCGGGACCTGAAAGACGTCGGGGGCCTGAAGCCCTTCACCGGTTTGGCGACCTTCCGCGAGGCCCTGCTCATGGGCCAGGCGCCCGACGAGGGTCTCTTCATGCCCGACAGGATCCCGACCCTGGAAATGAAGGATATTCGCTCCCTCCGGTCCAGACCTTACGCCGAGGCGGCCCTGCTGGTGGGGAGGGCGTTCTTGGCTCAGGAACTCCCCGACGAGACCCTCCGCAGGGTCGTGGAGGACGCCTACGACTTTCCCGTCCCCCTGGAGAGGGTGAGGGACGACTGGTACGTCATGCGTCTGGATCAGGGGCCCACGGCGTCTTTCAAGGATTTCGCGGCACGGATGATGGCCCGCCTGATGAGCGTTTTCCTGAAACCCGGCGAGAGGCTCCACGTCCTGGTCGCCACGAGCGGCGACACGGGGAGCGCCGTGGGCGAGGCCTATCGGGCCGTCCCCGGCATCGACGTGACCATCCTGTATCCCCGGGACGAGGTGAGCGAACGTCAAAAGAGACAGCTGGACGCCATCGGGTTGAACGTCAGGTCCATTTCCGTCGTCGGCAAGTTCGACGACTGCCAGAACCTGGTGAAGGCCGCCTTCGCCGACCCGTCCCTGGGGGGGCTCAACCTGACCTCGGCCAATTCCATCAATTTCGGGCGGATCCTGCCGCAGATCGTCTATTACGTCTATGCCTACGCCCAACTGGCGCGGGAGGGGGAGGAGATATGCTTCTCCGTGCCGTCGGGGAACTTCGGCGACGCCCTCGGCTGCGAGTACGCCCGGAGGATGGGGTTGCCGGTGAGGAGGCTCGTCATGCCGACCAACGAGAACGACGAGTTCCCCCGTTACCTCGAGACGGGGATCTACGAAAAGATCTCCCCCTCGCGCCCCTGCCTCTCCAACGCCATGAACGTGGGACACCCCAGCAACCTGGCGAGGTTTTTCGATCTCTACGGGGGGACGGTGGACCGCAACGGGGTGGTTCACCGCTATCCCGACCGGGAGGAGATGAAGAGGCGCATCTTCTCCGTGAGCGTCTCCGACGAGGAGACGAAAGAGACCATCGTCCGGGTGTACAGGGATCACGGCACCCTCCTCGAACCCCACGGCGCCGTGGGCTGGCGGGGTCTGGAGATCTTCCGGGAGCGGACGGGGGACGAGTCCCTGTCCGTCTGTCTGGAGACGGCCCATCCTGCAAAATTCCCCAATGAAATCAAGGAGTTATTGGGATTCGACCCCGATCTGCCCCCCAGCATGGCGGACATAGACACGCGGGAGGGGAGCTGTATCGAGTTGCCGGCCGATTACGAAGCCTTCAGGGCCTTCCTCCTCGCTAACCCCCGTGTCGCCAGTCCCCCGAGGGGATGATCTTCAGGGGGGCCGTGTAACCCCGGTAGAGGTAGGTCCAGGCCGTGACCGTCCGGTGGTCTTCCGTCGCCACTTTTATGACGGCGCGCCGGAAGGCCGAGCGCTCGGGTTGAAGGGGGAGATACCCCTCCTCCGGGTCGAGGTCCGCGAAGGCCCGGCCGGGATCGATCAGGGTGTACAGTTCGCCGTGGACCCATTGCATCCCGCCCTCCACGATGACCAGGCAGGGGTAGCCGCGGCCGCTGTCGTAGAGGATGCCCTGGGTTTTGGCCTTGCCCCTGCCGAAGCCGTTGGTCCAGTTTCGCAGCAGGCCGTGTCGGGGTTCCCCCTCCATGAGGGTGCCGTAGACGAAGAGCTGGTCGATGGTCCAGGGGGGTGTACCTCCCGCCGCGACGGCGTGGTGCATCCGCCTGTCGAGGCCGTGGCGGCGGAGTCCCTCCTCGATGAGATCCATGTCGTCCCTAAGGGCGGTCCCGTCGGGGACATCCCTCAGTTCGCCCCGCCACCGGTACGTCCGGGCCCGGTGAAAACGGCCGTCGGGGCTGAGAACGGTCACCTCCTCGTCTCGGCGCCGCCCGGGGACGCCCTGCCGCTGGTCGAGGACGGCCCATCCCCCCTCCCTCACACGGTAAACAACCCCCGGTAACGCCTGGCCCAGGCAGAAGTCGATGTCGAAGACGCCCCCGCCCCCGGCCGTCCCGTAGGTCAGCCATCGCAGGCGCCGGTCGGCCAGGTAGGCGTTCATCGCCTTCCCCGCCAGGGGGTAGGCCAGGCCCTTTCGTTCGCACCATCCCGCCAGGTCGTTCTCGTTCAGGTCCCGCCCGTAGGCAAAATATAATCCCGTTTTCGGCATGATTTTGACCTTCCCTTCTCTTATTGGGTCATGACGAATCGTTGCTCCTCCCTCGGCACGTACCACTTGATAAAATTATGGCTGATACCCTGCGGGGCCGGCTCCACGCCCCGGAAACGGGCGTGGATGATGGGAAGGGCGTCAGGGACGTAGAGGAAGAGATAGGGCTGCTCCTCGGCGAGGATCTCCTGCACGCGATGGTAACAGCGCCGGCGCTCGTTTTGGTCGAAGGTGGCCCTGGCCCTCTCCAGGAGGGCGTCCACCTCGGCGTTGCGAAAAGAGATGAAATTCAGTTCCTCGGGTCCCGTCTTGCTCGAATGCCACACATCGAAAATATCCGGATCCTGGGGTATGGACCACCCGAGGATCGTGGCGTCGAACCTCCGCTTGTTTATGAAGTCGTTGACGAAGGCCGCCCACTCGACGATGCGGATCTTGACCTTGATGCCCACCTCCGCCAGGCGTCTTTGAATGATCTCGGCGCACCTGGCCCTAACCTCGTTGCCCTGGTTGGTGATGATCTCGAAGGCGAAGGGTTGTCCGTCCTTGTCGAGGATGCCGTCCCCGTTCGTGTCCCGCCACCCGGCCTCCGCCAGGAGCCGCCTGGCTTGGGCGGGGTCGTAGGGGTACCTGCGGACGTCGGGATTGTAGGCCCACGTCCCCGGTTTATAGGGACCGGTGGCCTCTTTCCCGAGGCCCATCAAGACGCCCTCGAGGATCTCGTTCTTGTCGACGGCGTAGGCGATGGCCTGGCGGACCCGCCGGTCCGCGAAGAGGGGTTTCGTGAGGTTGTAGCCGAGATAGACGTAAGAGAAGGATAGATAACGGTATTTTCTGAAATTCTTCCGGAAGAGGTTGTTTTCCGTCTGACGACGGTACTGGAGGGGGGTCAGGCCCATCTGGTCTATCCCCCCCGCCCGGAGCTCGAGAAACATGGTGGCCGCATCGGGTATGATCCTCATTACGTAACCGCTGATGTAGGGGGGACCCTCGAAATAGTCGGGATTGGCCGCAAGGACGATCTTCTGGCCCGTAACCCACTCCCGGAAACGATAGGGGCCCGTGCCGACGGGATGACGGGCGAGGGGCGAGGTGGTGATGTCCCTGCCCTCCAGGAGGTGACGGGGCAGGATGGCGCTGGTCCAGCTGGAGAGGGCGGGGGCGAAGGGGGCCCCGTAGGTCACGCGGAAGGTATGGTCGTCCACTACCTCCGCCTTCTTGATCTTGAGAAAATCCCCGGAATAGGGGGTGGGTGTCTTGGGGTCGACGGTGACCCGGTAGGTGTACAGGCAGTCATGGGCCGAAAAGGGCCGGCCGTCGTGCCAGCGGACATTCTTTCTCAGGTGGAAGGTGATCGTGAGGCCGTCTTTGGATATGTTCCATTTCTCCGCCAGGTCACCCACCAGCTGGAGATTCTTGTCGTATTTAACGAGGCCGTTGTACACGAGAGAGGCGATGAGGTGAGAGGTGCTGTCGGAGGCGAGGAGGGGGATGAGGTTGCTGGCGTCGCCGATGGAGCCCTCGACGATGATGTCCCCGTAGGCCGGGACGTCCGCCGAGGAAGGTCTCCCTTCCTTCTCGACGGTTCGGGAGCAGGAGAGCGCCCCCAGGGCCCATAGGGAGACCAGGAACAAACAAAGAATCCTCATCCCTTTCATCGGTTTGTCCGCGCCGCCTGCGTGTGCCATAACCCGTATCCGCCGCGGAATTCATCAGGAATCGGACCCGAAGTCAAGGTCATTTTGGGACGGGAAAGCAAGAGGCAAAACCCCCGCCCGCCGTCGCCGGGCCCGGGGGCAATGCGAACGGCCGACGAAACGACGAACCGTCGCGGGGGCACTGAAGTTTCTGTTGACAAAAGGGCGGAATCGTTCTATGAACCCACGAGGAGAAAAGCTCATGACCCGAAACACCGGCATCATTATCGGGAGGGGGATAATTATCAGGCCCGTCACATAGGGGCCTGGGGTGGGGAAATATCGTTTTTGCAAGTAAAACCGGATCCGCTGTCAGGCCTTCCTGGCAGCGGATTTTTTTTGGAGGATGAGATGAGCCGTGAGATCCTGATCTACGACACGACCCTCAGGGACGGCGCCCAGGGGGAACTGATCAATTTCACCGCCGAGGACAAGATAAGGATCGCCCGCCGTCTGGACGAGATGGGGTTCCACTACATAGAGGGGGGCTGGCCCGGCTCGAACCCCAAGGACGTCAGATTCTTCGAAATGGCCAGAAAGATCGATTTCAAGAGGGCGAAGCTGGCGGCCTTCGGGAGCACCCGCCGGGCCGACGAGACGGTGGAGGGGAGTCATAACATCAAGGCCCTCCTCGATGCCGAAACGCCCGTGGTGACCGTCTTCGGTAAGACCTGGGATCTCCACGTGACGGAGATCCTCCAGGTATCCCTCGAGGAAAACCTGGCCATGGTAGGGGAAACCGTGTCCTACCTCAAAAGCAAGGGCAGGGAGGTGATCTACGACGCCGAGCACTTCTTCGACGGCTACAAGGCCGATCCCTCCTACGCCGGGAAAACGCTCCGGGAGGCCCTGGCGGCGGGGGCGGACATGATCGTCCTGTGCGACACGAACGGCGGGACCCTGCCCCACGAGGTCCAGGGTATCGTCGCGGAGGTGAAGAGGTTCATCCCCGCGGAGAAATTGGGCATTCACGCCCATAACGACGGGGGCCTGGGGGTCGCCAACACCCTTTGCGCCGTCATGGAAGGCGTGCGCATGGTCCAGGGGACGGTCAACGGTTACGGTGAGCGCTGCGGGAATGCCGACCTCGTTCCCGTCATCGCCAACCTCCAGCTGAAGATGGGGATCAATTGTCTTTCCCCCGAGGCCCTGACCCATCTCACCAATCTCTCCAATTACGTCGCTGACGTGGCCAATATGCCCCCCATCAATTCCCGGCCCTTCGTGGGGAGGAGCGCCTTCACCCACAAGGGGGGGGTGCACGTCAGCGCCGTGTTGAAAAACTCCCGGGCCTACGAGCACATAGACCCGAACCTGGTGGGGAACAAGCAGCGGGTGGTCGTTTCGGACCTGGCCGGCAAGAGCAATATCGAGTACAAGGCCCAGGAATTGGGTATCCCCCTGGGCGACGACAATGGGATCAGCCGCCGGATCGTCTCGGAGATCAAGAGGATGGAGGACGAGGGATATACCTTCGACGCCGCCGAGGGTTCCCTGGAGCTGTTGATCCGCAAGGGGGCCGGTGTCTTCAGGGACCCCTTCGTTCTGGAATGCTTCCAGGTCATCTCCTCCAAGACGGCCCATCACCCCTCCCAGGCCCAGGCCATTATCAAGGTCTCCGTGGCGGGGGAGGAGGAGGTCACGGCGGCGGAGGGCAACGGCCCCATCAACGCCCTCGACAACGCCCTCAGGAAGGCCTTGCTGAAATTCTATCCGAAGATCAAGGAGATGCACCTGACGGACTTCAAGGTAAGAATCGTGGAGGGGAGCGAGGGGACGGCGGCTAAGGTCCAGGTGGCCATAGAATCCCGGGACGGTGATTGCTCGTGGAACACCATCGGCGTCTCGGAAAACGTCATCGAGGCCAGCTGGCTGGCCCTGGTGGACAGCATCAATTACAAGCTGGACAAAGACCAGCGGACGGCGGAACAAGGTTGACGCCTGTTGCCAAAGGGGGCGTTTTCTGATACTGAGCCGGAGATGCTGATCTCCATCAACAGTCAGAACCCCCAGGCGCGCCTCGTGAGGAAGGTCGTGGAATGCCTCCGTGACGGCGGCGTCATCATCTACCCGACGGACACCGTCTACGGCCTGGGATGCGACCTCTTCAACAAGAAGGGCATCGAACGGATCTACGAGATCAAGAGGCGCAGCAAGAAACAGCCCCTGAGTTTCGTCTGCGCCGACCTCAAGGACATCAGCCGCTACGCCCAGGTGACGGATTTCGCGTACAAGACCATGCGCCGTTTCCTCCCCGGGCCCTATACCTTCATCCTCCAGGCCTCGCGACTGGTACCGAAGATCATCCTCCCCAAGAGGGCGACCACGGGGATACGCGTCCCCGATCATCCCACCTGCCTGGCCATCGTCGGCGAACTGGGGCAGCCGATCATCAGCACCAGTGTCAAGAACCGGGAGGGGGAGCTGATGAACGACCCGGCCCTCATCAAGGAACAGTTCGGACACTGTGTGGACATAATCATCGACGGCGGTATCATCCCCGCGGCCCCTTCCAGCGTCATCAGTCTCGTGGACGATCGCGTGGAGGTCATCAGGGTGGGCAAGGGGGACGTAAGCGCCTTTTCATGAACGAACAGGACAAGACATGAACAAAGTGATGCTGATCAACGCCGTTCACCCCGAGCAGAAACGGATGGCCATCGTGGAGAACGGCAAGCTCGTCGAGTACAACATCAGGATGGCCATGCGGGACCCCATCACGGGCAACATCTACAAAGGGGTCGTGATGAAGGTCGAAAGGGGCCTCCAGGCCGCCTTCGTCAATTACGGGGGCAAGAAGGACGGTTTCTTGCCCCTGAGGGACGTGAGCCCGGAATACTACGCCGAAGGCCACGACGAGGGCGGGTCCTCGCCGGGGGAGAAAAGAACGCGACCTTCCCTGAAGGTGGGCCAGGAGGTGGTGGTCCAGGTACTGAGGGAGGTGAGCGAGAGGAAGGGGGCCCTCCTGACGACCTACATCTCCCTGCCGGGGCGTTACCTGGTGCTGATGCCCAACAAGAGCGGTTGCGGCATCTCCCGCAAGATCGAAGACGAGGAGGACCGCCGCCGTCTGAAGGAAATCATGGGCCAGATCCGCGTGGAAGAGGGGATGGGTTTTATCATTCGGACGGCGGGCCTCAACCGGACGAAGCAGGAGTTGAACCGGGACTACCAACACCTCTTTCGCCTGTGGAAGGAGATCAAGAAAGAGATCCAGACCGTTCCGGCCCCGGCCCTGGTGTACCAGGAGAGCGATTTCGGCGTCTGCTCCCTGAGGGATTATTTCACGACGGATATCGAGGAGGTCTGGGTCGACGACCTCGAGACCTTCCGGAAGATGCGGGCCTACTGCAAGACCGTCAGCCCGAGAAATCTCAAGATCATCAAGCATTACAAGGAAAAAACGCCCCTTTTCGACAGGTACAACCTCGAGGACCAAATCAGGGTCATCTATCAGGAGAGGGTGGACCTGAAATCGGGCGGCTACCTGATCATCAACCCCACGGAGGCCATGATCACCATCGACGTCAACTCGGGGCGGGCCTCGAACAAGAGAAACGTGGAGGAGACGGCCTTTCGGACCAATCTCGAGGCGGCGGAAGAGATCGCGCGCCAGCTGAGGCTCCGGGACCTCGGCGGGTTGATCGTCATCGATTTCATCGACATGGTGGACCGGCAGCACCAGCTCGAGGTGGAGAAGACCTTCAAGAAGGCCATGAGCGTCGACCGGGCCCGGGTTCAGATGTCGAGGATCTCGAAGTTCGGGATCCTCGAGCTGTCGAGGCAGAAGAAGCAGTCCACGATCCAGGAGATCAGCTACACGACGTGCCCCTACTGCAAGGGGGCGGGGTTGCGGCCGTCGCTGGAATACACGGCCCTGAGCGCCTTCAGGAAGATCGAGTCCCAGGCGGTGAAGGGCGACTACTCCCACCTGAAGGTCACCTTGCCCTACGAGGTGGCGGACTACCTGCTGAATCAGAAAAGGCAGGAGCTGGGTCGCCTCGAGTATGACTACGAGATGACCATCCATATCACCGGCGCGGCCGACATGCCCTGGGACGAGACGCGTATCGAGAGCCGGAAACGGGAGGTGATCCGGGATTCGGCCCCGGAAGGGGAGAAAGAGGGCGAGCAGATCCCCGCCCCGAAGGGTCAGGTTGATAAGGGCCCCGGGGCCCTCGAGGCGCCGAGGCACGTCCAGGAAGCCAAACCGGCTCCGGGGGAGGAGACGGACGCCCCGCCCCCCGAGGCGGCCAAGAAGAAGGGCCGGCGCCGCTCCCGCCACCGCCGCAAAAAGACGGCCGCAGTGGAGCCCTCGGCGCAGGAGCAGGAGACCCCGCCGCCGGAAACGGCGAAGGGGGAGGGGCCGGCGCCGACACCCCCCGAGACCGCGACCGAGAAGCCCCGTCGCGGCCGCTCGAGGAGATCGGGGGCGAGGAAAAAAGCTGAGGTCAGGGCGGGGGAAGAGGTATAGACTATTTCCCCAGGGCCTTGGAACGGAGGGTGGCCGCCTCGACGGCGGCCATCAAGGCGCCCCTGACGCCCCTCTCCTCGAGGAGGCGGAGCCCCGCGATGGTCGTCCCCCCGGGTGACGTCACCATGTCCTTGAGTTGACCCGGGTGGCGGTCCCCCTTAAGCACCAGCTTCGCCGCCCCCAGCATGGTTTGGGCGGCGAGGATGATGGCCGTGTCCTTCGGGATGCCCATCTGCACCCCCCCATCGGCCAGGGCCTCCATGACGAGAAAACCGTAGGCGGGCCCGCTGCCGCTCAACCCCGTGACGGCGTCCATGAGGTCTTCCTTGACGATCACCGATCTGCCGACGGCGTTGAAGATGTCTGCGGCTAGGGCCATGTCCTGAGCCGTGACCCCCTCGCCGGCGGCCAGGGCCGCCATGCCCTCGCCGATGAGGGCCGGTGTGTTGGGCATGGTCCGGATCACGCGGACCCCTTTCTTGAGGCGATCGGTGATGAAGCGGATGGGGATACCGGCGGCGATGGAGATGACCAGGTGGGATTCCCCGATCTCCGGGCCGATCTCCTCCAGGACCTCCGCCATGTTCTGGGGTTTGACGGCGAGGATGATGATCTGAGCATCCCTGACGGCCTTCCTGTTGTCCTCCGTGGTGACGAGGGCCCCGTAGAGATCCCCCAACTCCTTCAGGCGACGGGCATCCACGTCGGTCACGGTGATCTCCCCGGCCTCCTTGATGCCCCGGGATATCATGCCGCCGACGAGGGCGCCGCCCATCTTCCCGCCCCCGATGACACAGATCCTCTTTCCTGCCAGCATCTCCCTTCCCTCCCGTTTTATTTCGATCCCCCCCTTGATTCCTCATTTGGGGATGCCTGTCAACGGGAAATTGCCTTGCCGGCCTTGGGGCGTCGCCTAAGAACCGAAAGCAGGGATGACAAAGGGGTAATTTGCTGATCGCAGCGCCCCGCCGGGGGCGTTTTTCGAAAACGGGCCTTTTTGGCCCATTTCTCCTTCCCGGCGGGAAAAAACGGGCCGTTTTGGCCCATTTTTTTTCGGCCCCCGAAAAACGGGGTGAAAACGGCCGTTTGGGGGGCAAATTTCGGCCTTTTTTGTGAGGTTATTATCTATGCTGTATTAGATCAAAACCGGGCGACCGCGGGGGTATGTCGGCGCGCCGACGTAGGTAGACTACCTGAAATCATTGAGAAATCGGCGATCGACAAAAAATTTTCCCCCTCGAATTTTCCCTCCCCGCCCCCCAAAAGGGGAAAAACGTCTCCCCCAATACCCTCAGGCAAGACTCCTATCGGCGGGGTGGAGAAATAACTCGACGGCCCCCCCGGCCGCCTGGAGCTCCCCCGCGCTCCGGGGTGCCCGCGACGGTTCGTCGGATCGACGGCGCCTCGCCGGCGCGGGGAGGTATTTGACAATTGCAGGTTGGGGTCGAGTGTGGTAGGGAAACACCATTCTCACGGGGAGGATTTGAGACATGCTGGAGACGAGGAAGGTCAGGGGTATCGATATCGCCTGTTGGACGAACCGCGCCGAGTGGAAACCGGAAAAGAGATTCGTCGTGTTCGTCCACGGTTCCGGGGGGGATCACACGAACTGGGTCTACCAGTACTCGCACCTGGGAAAGGATTTTAATATTGCCGTCTTGGAACTGCCCGGTCACGGCGCCTCGGGCGGCAAAGGGGAAGCGGATGTCCCTTCCTATGTGGAATGGGTCAAGGATGCCATCGCCGCCTTCGAGGTCTCAAAACCGGTCGTGGTGGGCCATTCCCTCGGGGCGGCCATCGCCTTGACCTTCGCCATCCGCCACGGCGAACTCCTCTCCGGGGTGGTCCCCGTGGGCGGGGGGCTGAAGATGCCCGTCAACCCGGCCATCCTGGAAGGATTGAGGAAGGACCCCCTGCCGATCATAGAAATGGCGGCGAAGATCTCCGTGGCGAAGAGCAACCGCGAGCGGTTTTCGGCCCTTCTCGTCAAGGGGCTCTCGTCCGCCAAGGCCGAGGTCATCCATGGCGATTTCAGCGCCTGCGACCGCCTCGATATCGTAGAGGCCGTGAAGGCCGTTCGCCTGCCGACCCTGGTCATCTGCGGGGATGAGGACAAGATGACCCCTCCCTCCCTTTCCGAGGAGATCCACAGGAGCATCCCGGGGAGCCGCCTCGTGATCATCCCCGGGGCGGGTCACTTCGTCATGATGGAGCAGGCGGAGGCCTTCAACGAGGCCTTGCGGTCCTTCGTCACGGCCCTCTAGGAGGCAGAGGTGTTCGTCGTGGAAAACCTGGCCTTTGCCGTGGCGAAGATCATCGATGTCGTCCTGACCCTCTACATGTGGCTGATCATCTTTCGGGCCCTGATCTCCTGGGTGAACCCCGACCCCTACAACCCCATCGTGAGGTTCCTCTATCGAGCCACGGAACCGGTCCTGGCCCCTGTACGGCGCATCCTTCCCTTCGGGGGTCTCGGGGTCGATATATCCCCCATCGTCGTCCTCCTGGTCATCTACTTCCTCCAGCTCTTTCTCGTGAGGACCATCATGCAGGCGGCGGTCTACCTCCGCTGAGGATCGGCCCGTGCCCATCGTCCAGGAAAACGACCGGGGCCTCACCTTTAGGATCAAGGTGATACCCAGGTCCCGGAGGTCGGAGATCGTCGGTGTCCACGACGAGGTCTTGAAGATCAAGATAAAAGCCCCGCCCGTGGACGGAAAGGCCAACGAGGAGCTCGTGGCGTTTCTCGCGCGGCACCTGGGTGTCAAGCCCTCCAGCCTTGCCATCGTCGGCGGGCACGCCTCCCCCCTAAAGACGATCCGCGTGACGGGTATGGAGGCCCGGACCCTTTCGGAGCGCCTTGCCTGTCCCGAGAAGGGATAGGATTCCCGGCGCGGAGGGGCCTGCGCAGACACAGTGGGCAACGACCGGAGCCATAGGGCGAACGCCCGGGTGACCAAGGCGGCCGGCGTCGTGGGATTGGCCACGATGTTGAGCCGCGTCTTCGGTTTCTTGCGGGACATGGTGGTGGCCGGCTTCTTCGGCGCCGGGATGGCCACGGACGCCTTTTTCGTCGCCTTCCGCATCCCCAACCTCCTGCGGCGCCTCCTCGCCGAGGGGTCCCTGACCGTCTCCTTCGTCCCCGTCTTCACGGAGTACCTGAACAAGAAGAGCCGCGAGGAGGCCCTGGAGCTGGCCGCCGTGGCCTTCACGGCCCTGTCTTTGATCCTTGTCTTCGTCTCCCTCCTGGGGATCGTCTTTTCTCCCCTCATCGTCACCGTCATGGCGCCGGGTTTCTTGAAGGTCCCTTCCCAGTTCGAGCTGACCGTCTTCTTGACCCGTTTCATGTTCCCCTACATTTTCTTCATCTCCCTTGTCGCCCTCTGCATGGGTATCCTCAATTCCCTCGGCCATTTCGCCGCCCCCGCCCTCTCGCCGGTGGTCCTGAACATCTCCATGATCGCCGCCGCCCTCCTGCTGAGGGATTTGTTCGCCGAGCCCATATTCTCCCTGGCCGTGGGCGTCATGATCGGGGGGGTGCTGCAGCTCGCCATGCAGTGGCCTTTCCTCCTCAAACTGGGGGTGCGCCTCCGGTTGCGGTTCAATTTCGGGCACCCGGGCGTGCGGCGCATCGGTCTGTTGATGATGCCGGCGGCCTTCGGGGCGGCCATCTACCAGATCAATATCTTCATCGGCACGATCCTGGCGTCCCTCCTCCCGGAGGGGAGCGTCTCCTTTCTCTATTACGCCGACCGGGTGGTGGAGCTGCCCCTCGGCGTCTTCGCCATCGCCGTCGGCACGGCTACCCTCCCGAGCTTCTCCGAGCAGGTGGCCCGGGGGGAGTTCGACGAATTCAGGAGAACCTTCTCTTTTTCTTTGATGCTGATACTCTTCATCTCGGTCCCCGCCAGCGTGGCCCTGATCATCCTCCGCAAGCCCATCATTTCCGTCCTCTTTCAGCGGGGGGCCTTCGATTCCCTCTCCGTGGCCGCGACGGCCGACGCCCTCCTCTTCTACACGGTCGGCCTGTGGGCCTTTTCGACCATCAGGGTGGTGGTGAGCGCCTTCTACTCCCTCCAGGACACCAAGTCCCCCATGAAGGCGGCCGTCGTGGCCCTCGTGGTCAACGCCCTCTGCAGCGTCGTCCTCATGTTCCCCCTCAGGCACGGGGGGCTGGCCCTGGCCACTTCCATCGCCTCCGCCGTCAACGTCCTGATGCTGTCCTTCGTCTTGCGCCGCCGGATCGGCCCGTTTCTGGACGAACGGTTCGCCTTGTCCCTCGGGAAGATCTGTGCCGCGTCGGTCATCATGGGGGCGTGCATCATCCTTTTGGATTTCGTCTTCCCCTGGCGGGAAGGGGCCGCCTTCGCCGTGAAGGCCCTCCACCTGGTCGGGAGCGTCGTTTTGGGCCTCGGCTCCTATTTCGCGGCCGCCTGGTTCATGAAAAGCCCGGAGCTGGCCACCGTCGTCGCCGTCGTCTCCCGCCGGCTCCGCCGGGCCGGATGAAGAGGTTGACTTCCCCGCCGGGCGGTGTTACGAACCGTCGGAGGCGACGGCGAGGTGATAAGGACAGTTTTCGCCGGGAAAGGAACATCGTTTCATGCTGGATATCAAGTTTTTGAGGCAGAACACGGAATTCGTCAGAAAGAAGATGCTGGAGAGGGGCATCGAGATGGACATGACGCCCTTTCTCACCCTCGATACCCGCAGACGTGACATCCTCCAGGAGGTGGAGACCCTCAGGAACGAGAGAAATACCGTTTCCCGCCAGGTGGGGGAACGGAAGAAGCGGAAGGAGGACGCCACGGATCTCATCGAGCGCATGGGCGCCGTATCCTCTCGTATCAAGGAGCTCGATGACGAACTCAAGAAGGTGGAAGAGGAACTCCAGGCCATCTTGATGGTCATCCCCAACATCCCCCATGATTCCGTGGAGTACGGGACCAGTTCGGAGGACAACCCCGTGATCCGGACGTGGGGCGAGATCCCCAGTTTCCCCTTTGCCCCGAAACCCCACTGGGACATCGGCGAGGACCTGGGGATACTGGATTTCGCCCGGGGGGCGAAGATAACGGGCGCCCGCTTCACCGTCTACAAGGGCCTCGGGGCCATGCTGGAGAGGGCCCTCATCAATTTCATGCTCGATCTGCACATCCAGAAACACGGCTACACGGAGGTCCTTACCCCCTTCATGGTCAACCGGGACAGCATGACGGGGACCGGTCAGCTCCCCAAGTTCGAGGAGGACCTCTTTCACGTGGACAAGGTGGATTACTTCCTCATCCCCACGGCGGAGGTCCCGGTGACGAACATCCATCGAGACGAGGTCCTGAGCGAGAAGGATCTGCCCATCTACTATGTCTCCTACTCCCCCTGCTTCCGGGCCGAGGCGGGGTCCTACGGGAAGGACACGCGGGGCCTCATCAGGCAGCACCAGTTCAACAAGGTCGAGATGGTGAAGTTCGCCAAGCCGGAAGACTCCTACGAAGAGCTGGAGTCCCTGACGGACAACGCCGAGGACGTCTTGAGGATCCTGGGAATCCCCTTCCGGACGGTGAGCCTCTGCACGGCCGACCTCGGTTTCTCCGCCGCCAAGACATACGACGTGGAGGCCTGGCTCCCCGGCCAGAACACCTACCGCGAGATATCTTCGTGCAGCAATTTCGAGGATTTCCAGGCGAGACGGGCCTCCATCAGGTTCCGCCGCGAGGGGAGCGGAAAGGTGGAGTTCGTCCACACCCTGAACGGCTCGGGCCTCGCCGTCGGCAGGACGGTGGTGGCCGTCCTGGAGAATTACCAGCAGGCCGACGGGAGCGTCGTCATACCCGAGGCCCTGAGGCCTTACATGAATGGGGTTGACAGGATACCGGCGATAGGATAAAGCGCCCTTTGCGGATGGATGCCGTCCCGGAGGGATGGCCGAGTGGTCGAAGGCGGCGGTCTTGAAAACCGTTGACCGAAAGGTCCGCGGGTTCGAATCCTGCTCCCTCCGCCAGAAGCGGATCGCTGCGGAGAGATGGCTGAGAGGCCGAAAGCGATCGCCTGCTAAGCGATTGTACGCCCCAAAAGGTGTACCGCGGGTTCGAATCCCGCTCTCTCCGCCAGTTTTCAATACGCGCCCGTAGCTCAGCTGGATAGAGTATCAGACTACGAATCTGAGGGTCCCTGGTTCGAATCCAGGTGGGCGCGCCAAGACGAAACGGGGGTCGCGGTACGAAGGTGCCGCGGCCCCTTATCTCTTTTGGGGGCCCTGTTTGGCGATGATCCGGTCCTTCACCTTCTCGTAGACGTTGTCGGGCAGGATCCTTTTGGTCCGCAGTTGATCCTTCTTCTTGTAGGGGCGATGGTCGATGATCCTTTGGGCGTAAGCCGCGTCTATCCCCGGCAGGGAAGAGAGCTCCTCCCGGGAGGCCGTGTTGATGTCCATCAAACCCGCCTTCGGCGCCGCCGGCGCGGGGCCTTTGGTGAGGCCTCCTTTGGCTTTGGCCGCCTCGCCCGCCGCCGGGCTTGCCATCGCGCACGTCAAGAGGGCGAGGCAAATCACGAAGAAAAACTTGGCTTTTGATCGCATCGTCGGACCTCCTTCCATGTCGTTGGTCCTTTTAACCGGCGAACGATCCCGCTGTCAATGACGGAGGTTGTGGGCCCCTATCCTTTCCTTGCAAAGGGGTCATCAACGTGTTAATGCTCCCGCCCATGGACAGCTCGACGGTCCCCCGGGACAGGATCGCGAAGCTCCTCGACATCAAGTACGAGGCCCTCTATATCGAGCAGCGCCTGCTGGAGGGGGGCGACGTGGACAAGGGGGCCGTGGATGAGGCCATCGCCGGCCTGGTGGAGAGATTTTACAGGGAGAACGGAGACTTTGTCAGCCGCCGCCAGTATGAGACGGCAAGGGGATCCTTTGAATATTTCGTGGTCCTCCTGGAGATGGTACTCGCGAGATACAGGGAGGGAGAATGATCGACTACTGGGTGAAGATAACGGAGAAGGAAGAGGATGAAATCAGGCGCCATCACTACCTGGTGACGGCCGCCGACGAACGGGAGGCCCGGCGCGTGGCCATGGACTTCGTGCGTCATTTCTGCGACGAGGACGACGACCCGGAGGTGATAAAGGACGGATACTCCTTCTTCAACCGGGCCGTCACGGTGCAGATTACGGACATCAGGGAAACGACGAGGGAGGAGTTCAAGGACTTCCTCCTGAAGATCCACACCATTCAATGGAAATAGAGGAAATTGCCGGATCCCGGGAAGGTCCGGCTTCAGGGCCTTTCCAAAACCGCTTCTCTCTCGAAGGCCCCCGCCTCGGTCTCTTTCTTGACCTCGAAGTAAGCCCCGTAGTGTAACCTGAACATCTCGACGATCCTCTCGTAGGGCACGTCGGCGAAGGATCCGTGGTCGTGGACATATTCCATGTGCCGGCGTCCCTCGGCGTCGAAGGGATGGAAAACGGCGTCGTTCACGCCGTCGAAGTCCAGGGGCTTCACCTTGAAGCGTTCGCAGAGGGAGAGGTTGAAGGTGGGCGTCGCCTTGACCCACCGGTTGTGCAGGTAGAACTCGCTGTAGCCGTGAAAGATGAAGAGGTCCGTCTTCATGAGGCGGCGCAGCCTCTCCGTGGTGAGGTGATTTCTCACGTCGGCGAACCGCAGGCGGCTGGGGACGCCGACGGCCCGCGACGCCGCCGTGAGGACGATGGCCTTGGCCACGCAGTATCCGAAGCCCTTTTTGAGGATGGTACTGGCCCTGAAGGCCTCGGGGGTGAATTCGATCCGGTAAGGGTCGTAATTGATGCCGTCACGAACGGCGTAGAAGAGAAGTTTGGCCTTTTCTTCCGGCGTCGCGGCGGACCCCACGGCGTTTCGGGAAAATTCCCGGACCTCCGGGGAGTCGCTGTCGATGAACCAGGTCGGTCGAAGATAGGCCGACAAATCCCCTTCCCCTGACATGAGCCTGACCTCCCGCCCCAGGATGGCGACGACACCGCCTAAGTAGCCTTGTCGATAACTCTTTTTAGGCCCTTTGTAAAGTGCCGATTTTCGTCGGACCGGAGTCGGCGCGCCGGCCGGACAAAGACGTTGAAATTTCCCTCCGGCATCTCTAAGATGGCGGCCCATGGGGAAGACATACCGCCTTATCTTTTTTCTCTTTACCTGCGCCCTGCTTTTGGGGACCGCCCGGGCGGAGGCGAGGGATTCCTTTCCCCGCCCCGTCGGCGCCGTGAACGACTTCGCCGGGGTGATACCGGCTGAATACCGCCGGCAGATGGAGGGCCTGGCGGCGGAGGTCCTGGCGAAGACGGGGACCGCCATGGTCGTGGTCACCGTCAAGGGCCTGGGGGGTGAAGAGATCAACGATTATGTCAACCGTCTCTATGCCGCCTGGGGCGTGGGCAGAAAAGGGGAGGACAAGGGCGTCCTCATCTTTCTGGCCCTCCGGGAGAGGAAGATCCGTATCGAGACGGGTTACGGCGTGGAGGGCGTCCTGCCCGACGGCCTTGTCGGGGAGATCCGGGATCGCCACATGATCCCCTACCTGCGCCGGGGGGAATACGGTCCGGGGCTCCTTCAGGGCATGGCGGCCATGGCCGCCGTCGTGGCCGGGGAGGCCGGCGTGACCCTGTCGGGCGAAGGGGCGACGAAGGCGTCTCAGGCGGCCAAGGAGGGAAGGCGGCAGGTCGGTTTCAGCCTCTGGACGGTTTTTCTCGTCGTCGTCGTCATCGTCCTCCTCTTCGGCGGCAGGTCCGGGCGTGACCTCCTGCCCTGGCTGATCATCTTCGGCCCCGGGAGGGGGGGAGGTTACGGCGGGGGCGGCTTCGGCGGCTTCGGGGGCGGTTTCGGCGGTTTCGGCGGCGGTCTCAGCGGCGGCGGCGGGGCCGGCGGGGATTTTTGACGGAGGATTTCATCATGGGGGGTGTTCCCAAGCGACCGGAAGATATTTTCAAGGATTATACGGACGATTACCGGGGCGTTTTCCAAGACGACCTTGAAAACATAACCCTCTTCGGCAGTGGCGCCCGGGGGGGCTACGTCCCGGGGAAATCGGATCTGAATTTCCTCCTCGTCCTGACGGAGGCGGCCTTGGGGAGCCTGGAGAGGGCCGTCGCTGTCACGGCAAAGTGGCGCAAGCGGGCCGTGGCGGCGCCCCTGGTCATGTCCAGGTCCTACCTCGAGACCTCCCTCGACGTCTACCCCGTGGAGTTCCTGGACATGAAGCTCCACCACGTGACGGTCTTCGGACCGGATATCCTCGCCGAGATCGAGATTCGGCGTTCCCACCTGAGGTGGCAGCTCGAGCGGGAGCTGAAGGGCAAGCTCCTCCTCCTGCGTCGGGGCTTTCTCGAGGCGGGGAGGGACGCGAAGGCCCTGAAGGGCCTCATCGCCGCCTCCCTCAAGGCGGTGTTCCCCTACCTCGCCTCCCTCGTGTACATCCGGCGCGGCGAGGTCCCCGGCGACCGAAGAGACCTCATCGCCGCCGCCCGCGAGGGTTTCGGCATCGACGGCGACCTGCTCACGCGGTGCCTCGCCGTCAAGGAGGGCTCTTCCCATCCCGGCCGGGAAGAGCTGATCGCTCTCTTTTCGGATTACATGGTCGAGGTCGCGCGGTGGTGCCGGATCGTGGATGAATTGAAGATCGAAGCATGATCAAGGAGGTGATTCGATGTCGAAAGGCAAGATGATATTGACGGTGATCCTGGTGGTCCTGGCCCTGGGGGCTTTGTCTCTGTATGGTTTCGTGAAGGGGACCTACAATAACTTCGTCGCCCTCGACGAGCAGGTGAAGAGCTCTTGGTCCCAGGTGGAGAACCAGCTCCAGCGCCGCTACGACCTCATACCGAACCTCGTGGAGACCGTGAAGGGCTACGCGAAACACGAAAGAGAGGTCCTCACGGAGGTGACCAACGCCCGGGCGAGGGTGGGGCAGGCGGCGACGGTCCCGGAGAAGATCAGCGCCAACAACGAGCTGTCGGCGGCCCTGAGCCGTCTCCTCCTCGTGGTCGAGAGGTACCCGGACCTGAAGGCCAGCGCCAATTTCCTCCGTCTCCAGGACGAACTGGCGGGTACGGAGAACCGTATCGCCGTGGAGAGGAGGCGCTACAACGAGGCCGTCAAGAATTATAACGTCGCCATCCGCAGCTTCCCCGCCAATCTCCTGGCGGGGATGTTCGGTTTCGAGAAGGCGGCCTTCTTCGAGGCCCCCGCGACGGCCAAGACGGCGCCGGCGGTGAAGTTCTGATCACTTCGCCAGGTAACCGCCGTCGTTGACGAGGACGTGGCCCGTCATGTAGGCCGAGGCGTCGGAGGCGAGGAAAACGGCCACACCCTTCATGTCGTCTATGGCGCCGACGCGTCCGAGGGGGATCATCTTCATGAGGGCCTCGTACTGCTCTTTGAACTCCGGTTTTTCGATGTAGCCCATCATGTCCGTCCGGAAGAAACCGGGGGCGATGGCGTTGACGCGGATGCCGTAGGGGGCGAGCTTGACGGCCAGATTCATCGTCAGGGCGTTGATGGCGGCCTTCGTGGAATTGTAGGGCACGGCGGGGTGGACCATCTCTTCCGAGCCCCGGAAGCCCATGATGGAGGAGATGTTGATGATGTTTCCACCGCCCTGGTCCTTCATGACCCTGGCCACCTTTTGGGTGAGGAGCCAGACGCCCCGGACGTTGACGTTGAAGAGCTGATCCCATCTCTCCGGGGGGAAATCGAGGGTGGGGGCGCCCCAGGTGGCCCCGGCGTTGTTGACGAGGATATCGACGCGGCCGTACTCGGCCAGGGCCGTATCCACGAGCCGGGCGATGTCTTCCTCACGGGCCAGGTCGCACGTCACGGCCAGGACCCGGACGCCGAAGGCGTCTTTGATCTCCCTGGCCGCCGCCTCGAGGTTGTTCGTCTTGCGGGAGGCGATGACCAGGTCGGCCCCCGCCTCGGCCAGACCCGTGGCGATGAATTTCCCTATCCCCCGCCCGCCCCCGGTGACGAGGGCGACCTTGCCGTGGAGGTCGAACATCTT
>ERZ795060.559-NODE-559-length-50141-cov-70.789262_pt1 | contig 50141 bp, 38 predicted proteins | sample MGYA00375144_ERZ795060 | MGnify/ENA primary metagenome ERZ795060 (study PRJEB30189, sample SAMN05720157) | activated sludge metagenome | isolation source: anaerobic digester from wastewater treatment plant | place: Japan | collected 2015-05-15 ... | reverse complement strand
AAAGTACAATTTTAGTTTGTACTTTTAGTCCAGTTTTATAGGGGGTCAAACCAGTTTAGTGTTTAGTGGTTAGTGGTTAGTGTTTGGTGGAGCTCAATGTTTCATATTCCTCTAACTTCCTCTAACTCCCTCTAACTTCCTCAGAATTCTTCCGTTTCACGTTTCACGTTTCACGGCTCACGGCTCACGTTTAACGAACATAAACTCTCTCTAACCCCCTTATATTCTCAATTCTTCTTTTCACTTTTCACTTTTAACTTTTCATGTCACTTAGGTTAAAAAAGAAGACATCCGGAACGTTTTAAGCGCCCCGGATGTCAACCACCTAACCTATTGTAAACCTAAACCAAAACCTAATTATATGAAAATTTCATTGTTTCAAGTATGGAGCATGCCTCAAACCTATCGGCACGCATAAGCTCGTTGTAGGTTTCCTCAAAATACCTCTGGTAAGCCTTTGATGTGTAAACCTCCATGTTTAAGGCATCCACGTTCAAGTTATTGCTAAGGTAAGTAGGCATCTTCTCGTTAATTATCATTTGCTCCGATATACAATCAATTCTTATGCCAGAACTTTTCTCAAAGTTTAAGATGTACTTACTATCGTTATTTAGGAAGGAACGCAACTTGAGCATTAGCTTGAGGTACGAAATGCTTTGGCGCCTAATGTCAAAATGGCGAATTAGCGCCGGAACAAGCTCGTCCGATGAATGCTCGGGGTTGTTTTGCAGGTGAACAGTAACTTCCTGCGAAACCTTCTCAAGCTGCACCAGCGAGTATGAAAGCTTCTCGTCAAGATTTCGAATCAAGCTATGTATTACCTCGTTGCTCATTAACCAATCCGTTTAATGTAAATTTATTTCATAAACGTTTAAAAGTCAATTTTGTTAGGGTGATTTTGGTCAACTTTAGTTAAAAAATGACTAAACAACTGTTAAAATTTATCAATTTGCAAAATGTTGATAGTCAAAATCATAAGCATAAATGGTGTGACAATCGATTGTTAAAAGCAAAAACCTTATTGGTTGTAAACGGAATTGATATAGATTTGTACGCTCGTTTGAATGTGTAACTGTTAAAAAAATAAAATATTTTGTAACTGGCATTAGGACAATTATATATGGCTGTTTTTAAAAATAAGAGGCTTGTTTATGCCAAGATTAGTTTAAATTTGTGGGTTTAAATAATTAAAAGGATTGCTAAATAGATGTTTAACTTATAAATAATCAGTACCAATGAAAATTCTTGTTTGTATTAGCCACGTACCCGATACCACAACCAAGGTGAAGTTTGTAGATGGCGATACTAAGCTCGACACTAATGGGATACAGTGGGTGATTAACCCCTGGGATGAACTATCGTTAACCCGGGCTTTGGAGTTAAAGGATGATGCCAGTACTGGCGTAAAAAGCGTTACCGTTGCACATGTTGGCAATGCCACTACTGAGCCTACCATTCGTAAGGCTTTGGCAATTGGTGCCGACGATGCCATCCGTGTAAATGCTGAACCTACCGATGCATACTATGCTGCGGCCCAACTGGCTGAGGTGGTTAAAAAGGAACAATTCGATATTGTTATGTGCGGGATTGAATCGAGCGACTATAACAACTCTGCGGTTGGTAGCATGCTTGCTGAATTCCTCGGTATTCCATCGGTTTCAGCTGTATCGAATATAAAGGTTGAGAATGGTCAAGCAATCATAACCCGTGAAATAGATGGTGGTAAGGAAGTTCTTACCGTGCCAACTCCTTTTGTTGCAATAGTGCAGAAGGGTATTGCCAAGGAACCCCGTATTGCTGCCATGCGCGGTATAATGATGGCTCGTACAAAGCCCATCAAACTGTATGAACCTGTTGCAGTTGATGCGCTAACGGAGTATGTTAAGTTTGAAATGCCCAAACCCAGGGCGGCATGTAAGTTTGTGGATCCCGAAAATCCCAAAGAACTTATTACGCTACTCCAAAACGAGACCAAACTCATTTAAGGTTTAACCAAAAAATTTGTAAAACATGTCAGTACTAGTATATACCGAGAATTGGGACGGTAAATTCAAAAAATTATCATTCGAACTTGTTTCGTACGCCGGCAAGTTAGCCGAAATGATGGGGACTACCACCACTGCAGTTACCATTGGTGAGGTGTCCAACGATGAGCTCAAACAACTTGGTAAGTATGGGGCCGATAAGGTTATTTGCCTAAAGAGCGATAACCTGAAAAACCTCGATAGCCAGCTATACACTAGCGCTATTGCTCAGGTTGCTCAGTCGGAAGGTAGCAAGGTGATTGTAATTGCTAACAATAACAGCGGTAAGGCCATTGCACCCCGTTTATCGGTAAGGCTTAAAGCTGCATTGGGTTCGGGAGTATCGCAACTTCCCCTAAGCCTATCGCCATTTACCGTTTACAAACGCGCTTTTTCAGGTGGTGCTTTTGCACAGGTAGTGCTTAAAACCGATATCAAAATTATTGCTCTTACACAAAACTCTTTCGATATTGTTGAGAACAGCAAAGATGTAAAGATTGAGAGGGTTGATATTCAGGTTGACGCACCAAAAACTGTGGTTAAGGATGTTCAGAAGCAAACCGGTAAGCTGCTTTTAACCGATGCCGAAATTGTTGTATCGGGTGGCCGCGGAATGAAATCGCCCGATAACTGGGGGCCAATAGTTGAGCTTGCCGAATTGCTTGGCGGAGCCACAGCATGTTCGCGCCCAGTTTCCGATGAAGGATGGCGCCCACACGATGAGCACACCGGACAAACCGGTAAAATTATTGCTCCTAACCTTTACATTGCAGTTGGTATTTCAGGAGCAACACAGCATATTGCAGGTGTTAGCGGTTCCAAGTACATAGTTGCCATTAACAACGATAAATCAGCACCAATTTTTGAGGTAGCCCAGTACGGTATTGTAGGCGATGCCCAAAAGGTTTTACCAAAGCTGGTTGAGGCTGTTAAAGAGATAAAAGGAAAGTAGTTCACCATTCTTACAAATCATAAGACATGAACCTGTTGCGTTTGCAGCAGGTTCTTAGGCAAAATAGAGGCACTTACTCCAGATGTTTGTTTTTACCAACAAACCATTGTAAACCAAAAACCAAAAACATGACCAAACAAATAGTATTTGCCATAGCCCTGCTGGTTACCATCGGTGTTTTTGCTTACACCATATCCCGAATTGTAAGGTTTTTCATGCTTACACGTAAGGGATTTGCGGTAAGTAAGCTGGGTAAAAGGCTATGGGTTACCCTTGAGGTAGCTTTTGGGCAAACCAAAATTTTTCGCAGGCCAGTTATTGGATTAATGCATGCCCTTGTGTTCTGGGGCTTTTGTGTGATCCTCTTTGGCAGTATCGAAATGGTAATCGACGGGTTATTTGGCGTTGAAAAGTCGCTAAGTGTTCTTGGCGCATTCTACAATTTCATGATGGCTACCGGCGATATTTTTGCCCTTCTGGTTGCCATTTCAATAGTGGTATTCCTTATCCGAAGGGTATTTCTTCATATCAAGCGATTTGAGGGCATTGAAATGAAGAAGATTTCACATATTGATGCGAATGTGGCTCTTTCAATCATCCTGGTTCTCATGCTCTCGCTAATGGGGATGAATGCTGCATACCTTAAGTGGGTTGAGCTGGCAGGGCATGAAGTGCATGGGGTTTACCCCGTTAGCCAACATCTCACCTGGTTATTCAATGGGATGTCAGTTGATACTGTATTCACCCATTACCAGATTTACTGGTGGACACATATTCTGTTAATCTTCCTGTTTGCAAACCTATTGCCTTATTCCAAGCATTTCCATGTATTCATGTCTGTACCCAACGTATTCCTCTCGCGGCTTGAGCCGCTTGGCAAATTGCCCAACATGGATAATGTAACCCGTGAGGTAAAGCTGATGATGGATCCCAATGCTGCATTTGCAGCACCTGCAAACGATGCTCCAATTGAGCGATTTGGTGTGAAAGATGCTGAGGATGTTGTATGGAAAAGCTATTTTGATGCCTTATCGTGCACCGAGTGTGGGCGCTGTACATCGGTATGCCCTGCTAACATTACAGGAAAGAAACTATCGCCCCGCAAGGTGATGATGGACCTGCGTGCCCGAATGAAGGAGAAAGGTCCTATGATGCTAAAAAATGGGCGCGATTACACTGATGGGAAATCGCTTGTACGCGATTACATTAGCGAGGAGGAGCTATGGGCATGTACCACATGCAATGCATGCGCACAGGAGTGCCCCATAAACATTGATCATCCCAAACTCATTGTTGATATGCGCAGGTACCTGGTGATGGAGGAAGGGTCGGCACCCGGTGAGCTCAAGGCCATGTTCAACAATATTGAGAACAATGGTGCTCCCTGGCAGTATTCGCCTGAGGATCGCTTGGTTTGGGCAAAAGATCTTGAGATTAACGTACAGTAGCATTGCGTTCCCTGCTATCAGTATCAACTTAAACTAATTGGAAAATGGAAACTCGCAAAATAGAAATCCCGGTTATGGCCGACCTCTTTGCCCGAGGCGAAAAGCCCGAATACCTTTTTTGGGTTGGCTGTGCCGGCGCTTACGATGACCGCTATAAGAAAGTGGCTCGTGCTTTTGCCAAAATACTGGTTCACCTAAACGTTAGCTTTGCCGTATTGGGCAAGGAGGAGACCTGCACGGGCGATCCTGCCCGTAGGGCTGGAAACGAGATGCTATTTCAGATGCAGGCCTTACAGAATATTGAACTTTTTAAGGCATACGAAGTAAAGAAGGTGATAACAATTTGCCCCCACTGCTATAATACCTTTAAGAATGAATACCCCGATTTGGGTGCCGACTTTGAGGTTATCAGCTATATCGATATTCTGAATAAGTATATTGACGAGGGCAAATTGAGTATCGATACCGATAAATTCAAGAGTGCCAAAATCACATACCACGATCCTTGTTATTTAGGACGTGCCAATGGTATTTACGAGCAGCCACGTGCCATACTTAAAAAGTTGGGTGGCGAACTAGTAGAGATGGAGCGCAACAGGAGTTTTGCCCTGTGCTGTGGCGCTGGTGGTGCTCAAATGTTTAAGGAGGCCGAACACGGTAACAAGGAGGTTTTCCTGGAGCGTATGGATGATGTTTTAAAGGTTGACCCCAACATCATTGCAACGGCTTGCCCCTTCTGCATGACCATGATGACCGATGGTATCAAGTATAAGAATCAGGAAGAGAAGATGCGAAACCTCGATATTGCTGAACTTATTGCAGAATCGCTAAATCTATAACTAATCAATAAACCAAAAACAGCTATGAGCGAAAGAAAATTGCTAAAAAGTGGCGAATTTCTTGTAAATGAGATTGACGCTAACGATATTTTTATTCCCGAGGAATTCAATGAGGAACAGCGGATGATAGCCCAAACCTGTCGCGATTTCATGGAGGCTGAAGTTTTCCCTCGCCTGAACGATATCGACAAGGGCGACCGTGAGCTGATGAGGAGCATTTTGCAAAAATCGGGCGAGCTTGGTATGCTGGGCATTGCAGTGCCTGAGCAGTATAATGGTTTTGGGCAAAACTTTGTAACCCAAATGCTTGTTGCCGAAACTACAGGGGCTGGATATTCGTTTTCCGTGGCCTACATGTGCCATTGCGGAATTGGTACAATGCCCATTCTTTACTACGGCAACGAGGAGCAGCGCCAAAAATATGTATCGCGTCTTGCAACTGGTGAACTCATTGGTTCATACTGCCTAACAGAGCCCGGTGCAGGTAGCGATGCCAACTCCGGAAAAACCACAGCAAAGCTATCGGAAGATGGTAAGTACTACATCCTGAATGGTCAAAAAATGTGGATTACCAATGCCGGCTTTGCCGATACACAGGTTGTTTTTGCCAAGGTTGATAACGACCGAGTGCTGAGTGCATTTATAGTCGAAAGCAAGTGGCCAGGCGTTGTAATTGGCCCCGATGAGCATAAAATGGGTATCAAGGGCTCATCAACCGCTCAAATCTACTACAACGATGTAAAGGTGCCTGTTGAAAATATGCTAGGTAACCGCGGCGAAGGTTTCCGTATTGCCCTTAGCATTTTGCACATGGGACGTATGAAGTTGGGTGCCAATGTGATTGGTGCTGCTAAAGAAACCATAACCCAGTCGGTTCAGTACGCCAATGAACGTAAGCAGTTCAATACCAAAATTGCAAACTTTGGGGCTATCAAGCATAAGTTAGCTGAAATGGTAATTAGAGCCTATGCTCACGAATCGGCCATTTACCGTGTAAGCCAAGATATTGATGACCTGATTGAAAAGTATAAGGCTGAGGGTTGTGAGTATGGCCGTGCTGCCATTGATGCCATTAGCCACTACGCCGTTGAGGATGCCATTCTGAAGGTAAACGGTTCCGAGATGCTCGACTTTGTGGTTGATGAGGGTGTTCAGATTCACGGCGGAATGGGCTACTCAGCTGAGATGAACGTTGAGCGCGGCTACCGCGATTCGCGTATTAACCGAATCTTTGAGGGTACCAATGAGATCAACCGCTTGCTGGTAATTGATACCGCCATTAAGCGCTCCCTCAAGGGCGATTACGATTTGATGGGGCCTGCTGAGCAGCTATACAATAGCCTCGATAGCATTGTGGCTGAAGCGGGTTCGAGCGATTACTATGACCAAAAAATGCAGACCATAAGGAACTTCAAAAAGGTTGCCATGCTGGGTATTTATGGAGCAAACAAGGCTTTTGGTAAGCAGTTTGCAACTGAGCAGGAGGTTCAGAACAACCTGAGCAATATCATCATGGATCTGTATGTGGCCGAGTCGCTTGCCCTAAGGGTTAAGAAGTTGGAAAGTAAGGGTCATCAAAATATCAATATCTATAAGGATATTGTTGATGTGTTTGTTTACGATGCTGCTGGCCGCATTCGTAAGAATGCCATGGATGCAGCAAACTCCTTTGCTGCTGAGCCCGAACTTAGTAAGTTAACTGCTGCAATTGACAGGCTTTGTAAGGCTCCATCGGTAAATGTAAAGGATGCCCGCCGCCGCATTGCCGATAAACTTATTGAAGACAACGAGTATAAGTTCTAGTAGACTTAGTAAAAGTTAAGAAGCTACCCAAGGGGTAGCTTCTTTCTTTTTTTAACTTTATCGTTTAATCGGGATTGCCTCGATAAGTCAGAAGTGAAGAGTATTTTATGTGCTTCTATTGGCTAATCCCCTCAAAATTTTTTCCATAGCCACATTTCAATTCATTGCATCGCAACATAAAAGCACCGCAAAGAGCGGTTTACATGTTCTTTCTTGTCTTGATACAAGAAAGAACCAAAGAAGATCAAGGCTGAAAAGCCCGACCCGATGGGTACCCCGCGGGTGGAACTGCCACGCGATACTATTCGCCACGCCTGCAGCGTGGCTCATATGGTATCGCTTACTAGGCCCACCGCCACGTTCCACCCCCGACCCATTGCCGGGTCAGGCTTTTATGCCTCTGCTTGCTTCTTCCGCTCCATTCCCCCCTTAAGGAAAATGGTTGGGTGAGGTTGTTTTCCACATTCAACCTAGATGACCCCTCTAAATCTCCCCTGAGAGGGGAGACTTTAGCCCTGCAATAAGGTTTCCTTATTGCTTCTCCCCTCTCCTGTCAGGAGAGGGGAGGGGTGAGGTCAATTTCATGAATAACGAGTTACTAACAACGTTTCCAGCCCCGTAGGGGCGTAATACTTGTAACAACATGATTATTCCCACATGTATAGCGATGCACGCATTAAATTTTCCAAAGAGCAAGGGGAAAGCGTTGCATCGCAACGGAAAAGCCCGGCTAACGAGAATGCCAATGGGCTGATCAGGCAGTTCTTTCCCAAAAAAACATCCTTTGAAAACATCACGGATGAACAGGTTAAATGAGTGGAAGAGATCCTAAACAACAGACCAAGAAAACGTTTGGGGTTTCTAACTCCCAAAGAAAAACTGGAAGAAATTTTGTTTAACAAAAAAGTTGCATTTGCAATGAAAATCTATGATATATTTATCTGCTCAATTCTCCTCTAACTTCCTCTAACTCCTTCATATTCTCAATTCCTCTTTTAACTTTTCACTTTTCACGTTTAACGAAGTCAAACTTCCTCTAACTTCATCATATTCTGATTGTTCCGAATCATTCCAGCTCATTCCCCTAAAGTTAGCCCAGTAGAATTAGTTAATACAAAGAACTTAGGATTAATACTTTTTGCTTTTCCCGAATCTATCGCAAAACTCTAAAATTATTTTTTTTAGCTGTTCAATATCTAAGGGTTTTGTGATATAGGCATCGAACACCTCCCTGTTCTTTTCAATATCGTCAAGGGTGGCATAAGCAGTTTGGGCTATTACGGGTAGAGTAGGTTTTAGCTCTTTAATGAGCTTAGTAGCCAATACTCCGTTGAGCTCCGGCATTTTAATATCCATGAGTACCAGGCAGATTGAATCTTCGTTTTGGCAAAGCTCTACAGCTTTGCGGCCATTATCGGCGTGTAGGAGGTGAAAGTCAAAATCTTTTAGCACCGCTTTTAGCAGCTTGAAGCTATTTATATCGTCCTCGGCCACAAGAATTGTTTTCATTTCGGAAATGTTCGTTTGTGATTGGATACTAATACCTTTACTCTCTTTACTGGTTATTGGGTGATATGGTAGAGTAAAGTAAAAGGTTGCCCCTTGCCCTAGCTCTGATTCAACCCAAATAGCACCGCCCATTAAGTTTAAAAAGCCCTTACATATTGATAAACCCAATCCGGTTCCCCCATACTCAGCATGGATATTTTCATCGGCCTGGGTAAAGCGTTCAAAAATCACATCTTGCTTTTTACCTTCAATTCCTATGCCAGTATCCTTGACGTAGAATTCCAGGTTGCTACTTTTAAGCCTATAACCAAATTCAATAGAGCCATTGTGGGTGAACTTCACTGCATTTAAAAGCAAGTGGTGTAGTACTTGTCTAAGCTTTAGGTCATCGACAAAAATTTCATCTTCATTATCGGAAAACTCCTTGTAAACCCTCAATTCAACTGGTTTATTGGCAAGTTTTGCAGAAAAAGTTTGGTAAAGCTCATCGAGCAGGGTATTCAGGTGTATGTTAGTGTTGGTTATTCGCTCCTGTCCGGTTTCAATGGATGAAATTGTTATGATATCGCTGATGATAGAAACTAATTGCTTGCTTGAGTCCTGTATGATTTGAATGAACTTCTTAGATTCGTCTGCTGAGATATCAATGTTATTGAGCATTTGCGAGAAACCATAAATTGCGTTTAAGGGTGTTCGCACTTCGTGACTTAGGTTATGAAGAAATGCTGTTTTGAGTCTGCTGGCCTCCTCGGCTTTTTCCTTAGCTCCGGTAAGCATAAGGTTGCTCTCACGTAACGTTTCGGATGTTGCGAAAAGTTCCTCGTTGGTTGCCCGTAGCTCCTCTTCGGATGTTTGCAGTTCATAGTACATTTTTTGGAGTTCGCGCTCTTTCTGTTCAGCACTTTCCTTAGCTAATATGAGCTGATGCTCGTACCTTAGCCTGTCGAAAATGTTGTAAATCAAATAGGAAATAAGTATCAAGCCAGCAATTAAAAGGCCGAGGGCAATGTTATGGAGGTAAATTGAACGTAGGGTGGCCTCACGCTTATCCAATTGAACCATTATTGACCACTGGGTGTCGCTCTTACCAACACGAATGGGGTAGAATGTTCTAAAAACCTCACTTTTAGTAAAGTTGCAAACAGTTTCATAGTTCTGCTCCAGCCCCGATTTCACGATGTACCTGGCAAGGGTATCGTTAGTCCCAGCAAGCGAGAAAATATTTTTGCCAATGAATGCGGTGTCCGGATGAGTAACAATTTCGCCATCGGATGAAATTAGCGACACGTGACCTTTGGTTTGCAGTTTTATTTCCGATAATTTTCTTTGTAGGTAGTTAAGGTCGAGGTCAATACCATAAACTCCGCAGAACTTATTTTTGATTATTATTGGTACTACAATTGATGTTTCGTAGAATTCAATTGGGTATCCCTGATATTGATATAGGTATGGTTCTAAAACCATTTCGCTATTCCTCTCTTTGGGAATAGTGTAGTAAAACTCATTGTAATCTTCGGGTTCAGTGTACTCAAACACAATGCTGTCGGCCATGCGGAAAAAAGTAACCGATAGATGTCCTTCCTTATCGTAGGGTGGGGTGTTTCGGTATTGCTTATCCTTTCCATCGAATGCGTTTGGCTCCCACATAGTCCAAACCGCTAAAAAATCGGGGTTATCCTTTGTGTAACTATGTATAAGACTCACAATCTCCGACCTGTCGGCTCTCTTTTCGTATAAAACCTTCGTTTGCTTTACTTGCGAACGGGCGGAGTGTATGGCATTGATGAAATACGATTCAACCTGACTCGCAGCATTTTTGGATTGCTGAATGGCAATCCACTTGGAGTCGTTGTAAATAAATCTACGTTGGCGAACACCAATGGTATAGTAAAGGAAAATAAAGATTATGGCAGTTAGAACCGCCGCCGAAACAGATAGAATGAAGTTGGACCGGTAATAGTTCCTTTTCATGATAGATTGTGAAAATAAGTATTGTTTATGGCTTTGGGATTATCTTTTCTATACTTTTCCCTTTTGCCAAATCATCAACCAACTTGTCCAGGTAGCGTATTTTTTGGGTTAAAGGATTCTTGATTTCCTCTACCTTTATTCCGCAAACCTTTCCGGTTATTAATCCCGCATTGGGGTTGATTGTTGCAAGCCGGAAAAACTCCTCAAAGGTTACATTTTGCTCAATGAGACTTTCCAGCGTAGCAGTGTCAAAACCCGTAAGCCATTTAATGATAACGTTTAGCTCCTCGCGAGTTCGCCCTTTCCTTTCAATCTTGGTAAGGTAAAGGGGGTAAACCCTTGCAAATGACATGCTTGCAATTTTGCTGTCGGAATCCATTTCCCTTTACAATGGTATTTGTATAACAAGCTAAATATACGGTGATAGTAATGCTTTTCAAAATATAAATCGAACTTTTTTGTTTTTTTTATCCTTTGGAGTGATTGGTTGTGTTATGTGTTGATAATGAGAGGTATGAATACTTTGTGTTGATGTTTATTTTTCGGTATTTAGTACTAATAGTGATAGTGAATTTGTAGCTTTTTGTTTACATAGCAGATGTATCCTGAATTTCAAATTGGTTTGCTTAATTGTTTGTTATGCCATTTGGGAATTCATTAGTATTAATGAATTTGATAAAGTTTCAAAGATATGTGACGAAAATAATTAAAAAAGCCCCGCCAGGGGGCTTTTAGGGATGGGTTTTAGTTATCCTTTAGAACGTATTCATCGTATTCCAACTCAAAACGTAGTTTATGGCGCGATTCTTCCTGTGCCAGCTGCTTGAATAGTTCTTTGTACTCAGTTTTATCAACTTTTTCAGAAAGGGCAAGGTATAGCTTAAAGGCCGCCTTTTCGCGTTTCATGGCCAGAACAAGTGCCTGCTCGTAGGTCATGTCGTCGCGTTCGGAGTCGAGCACAACGTAATCGGCAATCTTAAGGTCAACCACTTTCTCGGTTGGGAGGGTAATAACTCCCTCTTCCTTTATCTTGGCAAGTCGTGCCTTATGCATCATTTCCTCGCGGGCAAACTGTTCAAATATATGCCTCATATCGTTGTTCCGTGCTTTTGCGGCCAACCGGTTGTAAAAATCAACCGCATCCTGTTCACGGGCTATGGCAAAGTCCAAAATGTCATTAATGTTGGAAAACTCTTTCATGGCTATGGGTTTTTGCGTTAATCAATTTGTTTTCAAATTCAACATCAAAGTTGTGCATCAAATAGCTGCAACCTGCATGGAATTGAAGGTGTTGCCCCTCGCTGGTGGTTTGTATAAACTGTAGATGTTTGCCGGATTCAGTCTGCGGCAGAAGCGATAGTATTTCGGTTTGGATATCGTAAATATCGGTTGGGCTATTCACCCCAAACCTATTCAGCAGCTTGGTAAGTAAATCGGCAGTTGTTAACTCAACCTTAGGTTTTACACCTACCTCAAACTGCTGGATGGTATGGTTGGTGTTGGTGAACGAACCTCCACTCTCAAACCAAAGCGAAGCAGGAAGGATTATATCGGCAATTTGGGCTGTTTCAGTTAAAAACGCATCGATTACCACCTTAAATCTTACTTTTTGTAAGTAATCCTTCACGGCCGCTTTATGCTTGGCAGTTCCAATTGGGTCTTCGCCTACAATGAGAATATTTGTTAAACTTCCTTTTTCCAAAAGTTCAACCAGGTTGTATTTTTTGCTCGGTAGACTTTCAACCCCCCATTTTCTCTTGAACTTGTCAGCAAATTCCTGGTTAGTTATATCCTGTAAGCCTAATCCCCAATTGGGGTTTAAACCCATGTCCGATAGCCCATGTGAATTATTTTTGGGTTTCAAAGCTATCAAGCCGCCAGCTGTTTTGCCCAATTTGCCTGTAATCAGCATTAAGTTCATAATTTCAGCAGCGGTATTATCGGAAACCTCGGCTTCGGCAAAAATTAACAGTGCGCCATAATCGTTATTGAATTCATCGGCAAAACGCTCAATAACACTCCGTTCGCAACCAGCCTGTTCGCAAAGGTTTGCGTAATCTTCCAGAAGTAAATTTGCACTGTAAGCGCCAAAACCTTCACAGTGGTCGCCAATAAACACCATATTTTGCTTGTTACCACTTAGTAGGTAATGGTTAACCGCTTTAATGAAATGGTAGTATGAGTCTACCTTTATAAACTCTTTTGACCTATTGGACAGGTTCGATTCTTCCTTGGCAATTACGGTCACCGGTTTTTTCGATGCGTTTACCATGTAACCAGCCACGGCGTTGTATCGGTTTATTTGAGTTGCAAATAGGTAGATATGGTTGGCTTTGCTTATATCGCCAAACATTGAACTCTGGATACTGTCAGACGTAAATCCGTTGCCTGTGCCAAGGTAATGGAAACTACCAACATTATTGGTTTTTGCGCCTGTCCGAGCAAGTTTCTGAACCAGGTATTGCTCCTCGTTGGTTAAAATTGCACCGGCAAAAAAGGCGTTCGCATCGGGGGCTACGGATTTAATCTTCTGGGTGATTATATCAAAAGCCTCTTGGTAGCTGATTTCAACAAATTTGTCTCCCTCTTTTTTTAGTGGCTTGGTTAAACGGTTGATGCTATTGAACTCCCTGTACCCAAACTTACCGTACATGCATAGGTTTGCATCGGTGTTCACTTGCCCATTAGCACCTGTTACACGCATTAGGTATCCGCTCTTATGGTGGAAGTTAAGCGTACAGCCCACAGAGCAGTATCCACAAATGGTTTCGAATTTATCGGTTTTAACGGGTCCGGGCTTAAAAGGTACATTCTCAGTGATAGCTCCAGTAGGGCAAGCAGAAATACACAACCCGCACGATTCGCAAGTGGTGTCGGCCAGGTTGTCGCCAAAGGCGGGTGCTACAAATGTGTCGAATCCACGCTTAACAAGCGTAAGGGCGTTGGCTCCCACTATTTCCTTGCAAACGCGGACGCACCTTGAGCAAAGTATACACTTGTTATTATCAATTTCGATGAAAGGGTGGGTGAAGTTAACGTCAAACTCCTTATGGTCGCCCATGAACCGGAGTTGGTCGGCCTGATAGGTATCGGCGTGGCGTTTTAGGTCGCACTCAAAGTATTCAACACATCCACATTCTAAGCAGCGAGCAGTTTCGTGCATGGCTTGTTCATGGGTATAGCCAAGCTCAACTTCCTTGAAGTTGACACGCTGATTTGCGTCCATTACGGGCATTTCCTCGCGCTGCTGTTTTTGGTATCGGGTTACAAAATCGTTGCTGGACAGCTTGCGGAAATTATCCTTCTTGCTAAGGAACTCCTTGCGGGGTGGAACAACTGGCTGTCCCGTAAGGTACAAGTGGCAGCTATGCGAGGCAAGTTTAGCCTGTGCTATTGCCTCGATAATGGTTGCAGGACCGGTTACGCCATCGCCTGCAGCAAAAACCGATGGTATGCCTGTTTGGAGGGTTTGCCTATCAGCCTCAATATCGCCCCATTTGGTAACCTTCAGTTCACCATGCCGGGAGTGTTTGTTGATGTCGTCGAGGAAATCAACCTCGGTTTTTTGGCCAATGGCTGCCAGGATATAGTCGAACTCCATTTCAAACTCTGAGCCCTCAACCGGAACAGGGCGTCGACGCCCTGATGCATCGGGTTCGCCAAGCTCCATGCGGATAAGAGTCATCGATTTTACCTTGCCATCGGCGGTTTTGTTTACCCTAACCGGTGTGGTTAGGAACATGTACTTTACACCTTCGAGTTTTGACTCGTGTATTTCTATTGGGTTTGCAGGCATTTCGGCCTCAGTTCGGCGATAGATAACGGTTACATCGGTGCTACCGCATCGGATTGAGGTTCTGCAGCAGTCCATTGCTGTGTTACCACCGCCAACAACGGCAATGCGTTTACCTTTGAAGTCGTAACGCTGGCCAGTAACCTCCATGTTGCGTAGGAAATCGATGCCGGAAAAAACTCCATCGGCATCATCGCCTTCAGCGCCAAGCAACTGTCCCCTTTGGGAGCCAATGGTTAGTATGGTTGCATCATAGTTCTCGGCTATCGTTTTGTAGCTTAAATTCTTGCCAAGGCGCTGGTTGTAAAAGATTTTTACACCAAGTTCGGTAATGGTTGACACCTCTTTGTCCAGTATATCGTTAGGTAAACGATATTCCGGTATTCCATACCGGAGCCACCCCCCTGCGTGGGGTTGGGCTTCATATATGTCGCACTGATGACCTTTCTGCTGAAGGAAGTATGCTGCCGACAGTCCACCGGGACCAGCCCCAATAATTGCCACCTTTTTCCCTGTAGAGGGTGCAATGGTTGGTTTGTAGTGGTGCTCCGATTCCATATCGCGGTCGGCCGCAAAGCGTTTTAGGTAATCGATACCAACCCCGTTGCCCTCATCCATGTAATTCCTACGGCATGCAGCCTCACAAGGGCGAACGCATACTCTACCACAGATTGCAGGTAGGGGGTTAACCTGTTTGATTAAACCAATGGCCTCACTGTAAAGTCCTTTCTCAATCAGCGAGATATAGCCCTGAACATCAACACCAGCCGGGCAGCGTTCGCGACAGGGTGCAACACAGTCGGCGTAATGGTTGCTCATTATTAGGTCGAGCGCTGTCTTACGCGCCTTATAAACCCTCTCGTTGTCAGTGATTATTTTCATGCCTTCGGCCACCCTGGTGGAGCAAGAGGGCTGGAGATTCCGTTGACCCTCAATTTCAACCACGCAAACATAGCACGACGAGTAGGGCTCAAGCCTTGGGTCGTTGCAAAGGGTAGGGATTTCGATGCCATGACGGCGGGCAACATCAAGAATATACTCGCCTTTGCTTGCGGTTGTGTTTTTACCGTTTAGAACTATATTGACCAATTCGCTCATTTCAAATCAATTTAATGCGTTTAATCATCAACGTTTGGTTAACTCTTGGTAATAGCATCGAAACGGCAGCTGTTGTAGCAATCGCCGCATTTAATGCAAATATCCTGATTGATGTGGTGAACTTTTTTCCGTTCGCCATCAATGGCTTTAACCGGGCATTTTACGGCACAAACGGTACATCCGGTACACTTGTTGGGGTCAATCTCATAGGTAAGTAGTTTCTTGCAGCTGTGGGCTGGGCATTTCTTGTCGCGGATGTGAGCCTCATACTCGTGCCGGAAATACTTGATTGTGGTAAGTACAGGGTTAGGTGCTGTTTGACCCAAGCCGCACAGAGAACTCTCCCTTACCTGCAGGGCTAATTCCTCAAGTTTTTCAATATCGCCTTCCTGTCCTTCGCCTTCGGTGATGCGGGTGAGAATCTCCAGCATTCGTTTGGTACCAATGCGGCAGAAGGTGCACTTGCCACACGATTCCTTTTGGGTGAAATCAAGGAAGAACCTTGCCACATCAACCATGCAGGTGGTTTCGTCCATCACTACCATGCCCCCAGAACCCATGATGGCTCCGGTTGCGGTAACCTGTTCATAATCGACCTGAATGTCGATAAGATGTTCGGGAATACAACCGCCCGAAGGGCCTCCAAGCTGAACGGCCTTGAACTTTTTATCGTTTTGTATGCCACCGCCAAGCTTGTAGATAATATCGCGCAGCGGCGTTCCCATGGGTACTTCAACAAGTCCACCGTGTTTTATTTTGCCTGTTAGGGCAAATACCTTAGTTCCCTTGCTCTTTTCGGTGCCATACTTGTTGTACGACTCGGCTCCGTTTGCAACAATGTAAGGTACATTGGCGTAGGTCTCCACGTTGTTGATATTCGATGGTTTTTGCCAAAGACCTTTCTCAGCAGGGAAAGGAGGACGTTTTGATGGCATACCCCTTTTCCCTTCAATGGAAGCCATAAGGGCTGTTTCCTCGCCGCAAACAAAAGCTCCGGCACCCTCCTTAATGAAGATATCGAAATTGAAACCTTGGATTCCCATGATGTTTTTGCCCAGGTAGCCATGCTCACGAGCCTGAGCCAAAGCAATATTTAGCCTTTTAATGGCCAATGGATACTCTGCTCGGCAGTATATTACCCCCTCGGTGGCGCCTATAGCGTATGCGCCGATTATCATCCCTTCAAGCACAGCATGGGGGTCGCCTTCGAGCAGTGAACGATCCATGAATGCGCCTGGGTCGCCCTCATCGGCGTTGCAAATGATGTACTTCTCTTCCGACTGATTGGCGCGGGCAAAGCGCCATTTCATGCCGGTTGGAAAACCTCCACCACCACGGCCACGTAGGCCTGAGTCAATAATGGTTTGAATGATTTGCTCAGGCAAAAGGGCTTCGTTAGCAATCTTTCTTAAAGCCTGATAACCACCTCGTGCCTCGTATTCGTGGATATTCTCGGGGTCAATATAGCCACAATTCCTCAGCGCAATCTTGACCTGGCCGTCAAAATACGATTGATCAGGGGTGGGGAATAAATCGGTTTTTACCACATACTCCTTAATGGGATTGTGTCCCAAAACGTGTTGCTGTATAATTTCAATGGCCTTGTCCTCATCAACATCGCCATAAATCATTGATCCATTCTCATCTACCACCTCAACAAGTGGTTCGCGAAAACACATGCCAATACAGCTGGTTTTTGCCAGCTCAAAGTCCAAATTATCGGCTTCCTTTAGAGCTTTTAACCTATTGTATACCTTGTTGGCTCCGGCTGCAATTCCGCAACTACCTAAGCCAACAATAACTTTTGTTTCAGCCATTTTTATTACGCGTTATATTGTTTTTAAAGGTTGATGTAACTTGTGGGTTACTCACCTTTAGCTTGAGTTTCCTTTATCTTAATGTCCTTAACTATTTTCACAGCTGAGCTACCGGTAAGCTTTCCGTAGGTTTCTTCATCAATCATCATTACCGGTGCAAGCGAACAGCATCCTAAGCAGGCTACTGTTTCGAGCGTAAATAGCTTATCGGGCGTGGTTTCACCGTCGTTTACCTTAAGGGCCTCTTTCAGGGCTGTTGAAATGGCATTGGCGCCCTGAACGTGGCATGCAGTGCCATGACAAACCTTAATGATATGCTTACCAACCGGCGATAGGCGAAATTGTGCGTAGAATGTAGCCACTCCATACATATCGCTCAGGGTTAAGCCGGTTTCATGGGCAATTAGCTCAAAGGCAGAGCGGGGAATATAGCCGTAAATGGACTGTACCCCTTGTAGCAATGGGATTAAATTTCCTTTTTTCCCCTTATACTTTTTGATAAGTGGCTCAATCAGCGCTAAATCGACTTCATCGGCAGGAATGCTACTTGCTGGTTTTGTGAGTATACGTTGAACTCGCATGGTTAAGAATGATTAGATATTCAATGTTTTAGGTTGATATGAAAACATATTGATTACTCAATACAAAAAAAAGACTTTTTTGGTTTGATTGTTCTATTCATGGGCAATAAAAGGGGATGTTTTTCAAAGCGAAAAACGGAGCACAAGGCAATGGGCCTCATGCTCCGTTTGTTACAAAACTATAAGTTAGCGCAAATAGTTTTCATCTCAAATCATTTAAACTACACCCTGAGCAATCATGGCATCGGCAACTTTAACAAAACCACCGATGTTAGCGCCATCAACGTAGTTGATAAATCCATCCTCTTTGGTTCCGTATTTACGGCATGTTTCATGGATGTTTATCATGATTTGGTGCAGGCGTTGGTCAACCTCCTCGCGGGTCCATGACAAGCGAAGCGAGTTTTGCGACATCTCAAGCCCCGAGGTGGCTACACCACCAGCATTGGCGGCTTTACCCGGGCCGTAAAGAATTTTGGCGTTTAGGAAAACATCCACAGCCTCGGGGGTTGAAGGCATGTTGGCTCCTTCCGATACACAGAAGCAACCGTTACGAACAAGCGTTCTTGCCTCCTCGCCGTTAATTTCGTTCTGAGTGGCCGATGGCAATGCAATATCGCATTTAATACCCCATGGGCGTTCTGCTGGGAAATAGTCGCAGCCATACTTTTCGGCATACTCCTTAATACGTCCGCGTTTCTCATTCTTCAGCCACATCACAAATTTTAGTTTTTCGTTGTCAATTCCCTTAGGATCGTAGATAAATCCATCGGAATCGGAAAGGGTAACAACCTTGCCTCCAAGTTCGTTAACCTTTTCAACGGTATACTGGGCAACATTGCCTGAACCCGAAACGGCAACAATTTTATCCTTAAAGCTTTCGCCACGGGTTTTAAGCATTTCCTGGGCAAAGTAAACATTGCCGTAACCGGTAGCCTCAGGGCGAATGAGCGAACCGCCCCACTTTAAACCCTTGCCTGTGAGCACACCGGTAAACTCATTTACAATGCGCTTGTACTGGCCAAACAGGTAGCCAATTTCACGTCCACCTACGCCGATATCACCTGCAGGTACGTCGGTGTCGGGGCCAATGTGGCGGTATAGCTCGGTCATAAAGCTTTGGCAGAAACGCATTACTTCCTTGTCGCTCTTCCCCTTGGGGTCGAAATCGGAGCCACCCTTGCCGCCACCCATTGGTAACGATGTTAGGCTGTTCTTGAAAACCTGCTCAAATGCTAAAAACTTCAGAATACTCAAATTTACCGTGGGGTGGAAACGCAATCCGCCCTTGTAGGGGCCAATGGCGCTGTTCATCTCAATGCGGTAACCCCGGTTAACCTGAATGTTACCCTTGTCGTCAATCCAGGGAACCCTGAAAATTACTATGCGCTCTGGTTCGGTGATGCGCTCAAGGATTTTTTCATCCTGGTAAATTGGATTCTCATCAATGTAGGGCATTATGCTCTCAATTACCTCGCGGGCAGCCTGATGGAACTCGGGCTCATTAGGGTTGCGGGCAATTAGGCCTGCCATAAAGTTGTTCACTTTTTCCTGTAAAGCAACGTTTTTCATATTGTATTAGTTTGGTTGGTTAAACATGAAAATCTGAATGGAAAATTAAGACCTTTTTTAAGCGATGTAAATAGATGTGATTTAAAAACAGCGAATTACGGAAGTGTCTTCTACGTGAAACACGTAGGCCGATTACGAGTATTTCTTATTTTGCCTAAATAATTTGACTTTATTGCGTGGTATACCTAAATTACAGGTTGAATTTGAAGGATAAAGGCTAAAACGTGAATCGTGAACCGTGAACCGTTAAACGGGATAGAACGATATGCAATACCACCTGTATTTACGAAGGATAAAGGTTCGAGGTTAATAGTTCAAGGTTAAAGGATAAAGGGCAAAGGATAAAGGTTAAAGGATAAAGGTTAAAGGATAAAGGTTAAAGGATAAAGGTTAAAGGATAAAGATAAAAGTTGGATACGATGAATAACAGCAAGCCAAATCCCGAGGAGTTTTACCGCCTACTTGCTCAAAGCAAGGAACGGTTAAAGGAGTTGAATGCCATTAATAGCGTTATCAATATTACCAAGGAAAACAGACCAATTCCTGAGACCCTCCACAGGGTTTGCTTTGTTTTACCCGATGCCTGGCAGTATCCGGAACACACTGTTGCCCGAATAAAATACGGGCAGTATGAGTTCCAAACCTTTGGATTTAAGGAAACCCCATGGTGTCAACGTCAGGGTTTTGAAAGCATCGACGGTGTCTTTGGGGCAATTGAGATTTTTTATACTAAACAGTTCCCCGATGAGTTTGAAGGGCCTTTCCTGAAGGAAGAGCGCGACCTGCTTAATAATATTGCCAACATTATTGAAGGCTACATCAACAGTATAAAGGGGCGCGATGTTTTAAAGGAAAAAACACAGGCTAAACGCAAGCCCGATCTCGCTGAACCCCAAAGCAAAAGACTACTGCAACGGTTTATAAACCAGCATAATGCCGATAGGGATATTTACCACGACCTGATGCCCTTTAAGGTTCATGAGATATTGCTTATCTCCACCCTTTACGATGCATACAGCATTGAGCGCGAGGATAGGCTAACCGATAACATACTTGGCGAATATTCCAAGTTGAGCCTCTCAAGCGTGCCCCGTATTACAGGGGTATCAACACTCGACGAAGCCCTGGAGAAGCTCGAGGAGCGATACTTTAACCTTATCATTATCATGATGGGGGCCGATACGGTTACCCCCTTACGCATGGCTTCACGTATTAAGGGCGAGTACAAGCACATTCCCCTTTACCTGCTTGTTAACAACAGCATTATTGTTAATGAGATTGAGAAAAACCCCAACACCATTGAGGGGGTCGATAGGATTTTTGTATGGAATGGCGAGCCCAAGATATTCTTCTCAATGATAAAGCTGCTTGAGGATCGCGCCAATATTGAAAACGATACCCGAATAGCCTTAACGCGCGTTATTTTGCTGGTTGAGGATTCCCCAAAATACTACTCGCGATACTTACCACTACTGTATGGCTCGGTGTTAGACCAAACCAAGCGGGTTATTGAGGACGTAAGCACCGATGACCTTTACAAGGTGCTGCGTATCCGAATTCGTCCAAAAATTCTTTTGGCTGGCACATACGAGGAGGCCATTGACCTTTTCACCCGTTACAAGGATTACATGCTTTGCATGATTTCCGATGTAAAGTTTTTCCGCGATGGAAGACTCGACGAAAATGCTGGTGTCCGGTTGGTTGAGCATGCCCGTAAGATGCTCCCCGACTTACCAATAATCCTTCAATCGTTCGAAAAATCGAACGAAGCCATTGCCCATAAGCTAAAGGTTGCTTTTTTGGACAAAAACTCGGAGAGTTTGCTCAACGATATTAAAAGTTTTTTGAGCAACTATCTTGGTTTTGGCGATTTTGTTTTTAAGGACGAGGCTGGGAATCCCATTGCCATTGCAACAACCATGGAGGAGTTTGAGCGCGCGCTGCGTATCATACCCGATGAGAGCTTACTTTACCATGCCCAAAAAAACCACTTTTCCATGTGGCTCTCGGCACGAGGTGAGATACAGGTGGCCCGTATCATTCACCCGTCAAAGATTGACGATTTTTCCGGCCCGGCCGAGATCCGGGAGTACCTGCTTAGCACCCTGAAAAAATACCGCCAGGAGAAGCGAAGGGGCAAGATTGTAGGTTTTGATACCAACTGGGAGGTTGATTCCAGCAATATTGTTAGCCTTGCCGATGGTTCGGTTGGGGGCAAGGGTCGAGGGCTTGCTTTTATCAATACCCTGCTCTACACCTTCGATATTTCGCAGTATACGCCCAATATCAACCTGCTTACACCCCGAACTTCAATAATTGGCACCAACGAGTTTGAGTGCTTCATGGCACGCAATGGGCTATACGATAAGGTGTTTGCTTGCAAAAGCTTTGAGGAGCTGCAAAGGCATTTTATAAAGGCCGAGCTTTCGGATCAGCTAAAGCTTAGGCTCGACAGGCTCTTGCAGATTTACTACAGGCCGCTGGCTGTGCGTTCATCGGGTATGCTTGAGGATTCAATCATGCAGCCCTTTGCCGGGGTATTTGAAACCTACCTTATCCCAAATGCTCATCCCGACAGGAGCGTCAGGCTACAACGCCTGATGAACGCCATTAAGCTGGTTTACGCATCGGTATTTTCACCAACGGCAAGGGCTTACATTAAAGCCATGAACCTTAGGGTTGAGGATGAAAAAATGGCCGTTATCATTCAGGAGGTTGTGGGCAATAAGTTTGAGAACTACTACTATCCACACATCAGTGGGGTAGCCCAATCGCATAACTACTACCCGTTTGGGCATATCAACCCCGACGATGGATTTGCCAACATTGCCATAGGTTTGGGAAAACACGTGGTGGAGGGAGGTCGCTCATACCGGTTTTGCCCAAAATACCCAACGTTGGTCAACTATACCATGGAGGACCTTATTAAAAATTCACAGGTCGATTTTCTGGCAGTTGACCTCAGCAAGTGCGATTACGACTTGCTAACCGGCGATGAAGCAGGACTTGCCCGCCTCGACCTCTACGAGGCCGAAAGGCATGGAACCCTCAAGCATTGTGCATCGGTTTACAGCTCCGAGAACTCCTCGCTCATTCCGGGTATAGGGCAATCGGGGCCAAGAGTGGTAAACTTTGCCAATATCCTAAAGTATAACTACGTACCCCTTGCCCAAACCATCGATGTGATTCTCGATATTGTTGAGGAGGCTCTCGGCGCTCCTTGCGAAATTGAGTTTGCTGTTGACCTTAACCGCGACGCTAACTTTAGGTCATCGTTCTTCCTGCTTCAGATTAAGCCGCTAATGGCAAGCGCTCAGGAATATAGGCTCGATATTAACACTATTGATCGGGCTGAAGCCATTTTGCTCTCCAATAATGCAATGGGGAATGGACACCTAACCAACATTGAGGATGTAGTATATATTCGCCGCGAGGCATTCAATAAGGCAATGACTTTGGAAATGGCTAACGAGGTGGAATGGCTCAACAATACACTTGAGGACGAAGGGCGAAAGTATATCCTTATAGGGCCAGGTCGATGGGGAACTCGCGACAGGTGGATAGGTATTCCGGTTGCCTGGTCTCAAATTTGCAATGCCAAGGTTATTGTGGAGACCAGCTTTGAGGATTTCCCTCTCGATGCCTCTTACGGCTCACACTTCTTTCACAACGTTATCTCAATGAATGTGGGTTACTGCTCTGTTCCCAATGGCGACTCATTCTCACGAATCGATTGGGAACTGCTCGATAGCCTACCTGCAGTTAATGAAACAACATTTTTCCGGCATGTACGCTTCCCAAAACCTTTGGGTGTTAAAATGGATGGCACACAACGGTTGATTGTGGTGACTAAAGGATAGTAATAGCCGTTTTGCTCGGTGAAGCAGTTTGGCAAAAAACAAAATCCCCCTCTGAGGGGGATTTTGTTTGTGTTTACTTCAGTACATTTCCAAACTTTATTCCAAAGTAAACTGTTCGTGGCGATGTGGGGCCGTAAATGTACGATGGATCCCTATCAATACCCACATCAAAATCCTTTTGGTAGGAGTTGAAAATATTCTTTACCCCACCGAATAGCTGAAGCGTTTTACCCTCAAGCTTGAAGTTATAGGTTAGCTTAACCCCTACATCATAAAAGTCAGGAGTTGAGCGGAGTTCCCCTACATCGGGATTAGTGTTTGGCCCAAAGTAGGGGGCAAGCATTGGGCTTGTATATGTGCCCGAAACCGATAGACATAAATCCTTTACAAAGTCCCAGTCGAGCATTAGGTAGCCATATTGCTTGGGAGTACGAAAGAACTCACGCGTGTTAAACTCCTGGGGGGTATCGTAAAGCGATTCCTGTAGGGTAAAACCCGCGGTAAGTGAAAAGTCCTTAAACGACTTGATTTTGGTTTCAAGGTTTATCCCCTTAACCGCTGCACCATCGGTGGCATTGCGACGGGTGTAAATTACCGTTCCGTTTTCGTCGGGTGCACCTATCTCGTTATAGAATGGATTTTGTAGGCGTGTATAAAAGATCTCAGCCAAAAAGCCGATAAAAAAGTTCCCCATTTCCCGGTTTGCGTCAGCTGAGAGCATAAAGCTGTGGCTGGTTTCCTGCTTTAGGTTTGGATCGTTCCTGTTGAATACCTGACGGGCACCGGAGGTTTCCACATGCAAGTCCTCATCAAATATCTGTGGAGCACGGTAGCCCTGTGAGTACGATACTCTGGTCTGTACCCACGGAAGCGCATTGTACATAATGCTCAGCCGTGGCACAAGCACCAATCCTTTTTTTATTCCATTTTCCGGATGGGCAAAATCTTCAATACGGTACTGTTCAGCCCTCAAGCCAACCGAAGTTTTCCATTTCCCAATGCCCATGTCGTGCTGGGCAAAAATTCCCGATGTCAAAAGTGATTGGTCCGAAACGGTTGTGTTTTTAACCTGGGGGAAACTTACTCCTAACGTATCGCCCGTTATTGGATCAATATCAAAAGTGGGACTGGTTAAATCGCGGTAAGCCAGCTTGGTGTCGTTAAGGTTGCTGCCGGTAAGTTCAAGTCCAGCGGTCAGGGTCGATAGCCCAATAATGGCCTTGTACTGTGCCCCGGTGTTATAGGTAAAATCGAATGAGTTGCCGTAACTGCTCAGCGACTGGTTTGCCCCATAGTATGAGTCGCGGTTCAGGTACTGTGCCGAGGCAAAGATCGAGAGTAAGTCGAATTGCCTGAAGTAACGCTCAAAGATTAGCGAACCTGCACGCATGTCGTGTTTAACAGCTTCGGCTACATCGCGTTCGTGCAACGGGTAATCCTGTTTGTTTCCACCATCGCGTTTCTCCCGAATAGTGAAAATGTCGGCGCTAATTTTACCTCTCTCGCCAACGCGTTGCCAGAATCGGGTGCCAAGGCTTACGTTGCTCATGGGTGCAAGTTCCGAGTAACCATCGCCATTGGCATCGAACATGTTCCTGTCGCGAGTAAACCCGTAAATGGTTATGCCTGTACGGTTGTTTGTAGCAACAAATGTGTTGTTAAAGTTAACGGTATAGTCGCTGATAGGCCCATTTGAACGTGCCATCCCAGTTCCAATCAGCGAACCCGATGCCCCAACCTCATAGGAGTTTATGCTGGCATCTTTTAAAATGATGTTTATTGTTCCGGCTATAGCATTGCTACCATAAAGCACCGATCCACCACCACGCACAACCTCAACACGGTCAATCATGTTTGCAGGGAGCAGTTCCAGCCCGTAAACGCCTGCCAGCCCGCTAAAAATTGGCCGACTATTGATGAGTATTTGGCTGTAGGGGCCCTCCATGCCATTCATGCGAACCTGGTTGAATCCGCAGTTCTGGCAATCGTTCTCAAGCCTTAGGCCTGGCATAAAGTTTAGGGCTTCACCAACCACAACCGATTGTGTTGAAGCGAAAAGTGCAGGTGCAATGGTGTTTACCATTACTGGGGCTTGGGTACGCTTAAGCATACCCCTATCGGCCGAAACCACAACCTCATCAAGGTGTAAGAGGTCCTCCTGCAATTCAATTTCCACGGTTTTCCTGTCGGTTTCATCTATATCAACCTTGATTTCGGCAGTTTTAAATCCCACTGCGCTAACCGTAATGGTATAAGTTCCCTTTTTCAGGTCGCAAAGTGCAAAGCTGCCCGCTTCGTCGGTTACAGTCCCTATTGTAGTGCCTTTAACAATGACATTTGCAAAGGGTAGGGCTTTACCATTGCTCATAACTGTTCCGTTTAACTTGCAAACTTCCGATAGTTCATTTGCCCTTAGTGCGATATGATTGATGTATATGAATACCAATAGTATTGGTAAATACTTTTTCATGCTGAAAAAAAATTAACGAAGTTAATGCTGATTTGATTTCTATAACCATGCAAGCCGATGCATTGCAAGCATCAGTATAGGAACCCGAATGGTTTCAGGTTTACTGCTGGTTTTACATTGTGGTTATTTATACAAATGGGGGTGCCCTATTAGGTTTAAGCTGTAATGCTACTTGAAGGTGGTGTACTGCTGTTTTTAGATGTATTCGGGTAACAGCAATTTCGGGATTATAAACCTGGTTTTGTGAGCTTTCCTCGAATTGTTTTGCCTGGGCAAGCAATACAATTTCCGATAAGGTATGCTTATGGTTTTTAACGGGCTGCTTATCGGATTGTGTATCGTATGGGTGTGAGTGGACTACCCATTGTCCGTTAATTCGGTGAACGTGGCTGTAGCTGCTGTAAATAAGAATATTCCCCAGCGCAATTATTACCAGGAGTATCGATATAAGCAGTCTTCTAGTACTTTTCACCATCTCGGCTGTTAGCGAATTAACACTGCAAAGGTAACTTTAGAATTATTCTAAACAATGGTTTATTGGTGTTTTTTGCGTATTTTAGCAAAACTATAAACATAAACCAGTAATAGCAATGGAAAAGAGCATAAAGGGAACAAAAACCGAACAGAACCTACTAAAGGCTTTTGCCGGTGAATCGCAAGCAAAGAACCGGTACACCTTTTTCTCAAAGGTTGCCAAGGAGGAAGGCTATGAACAAATAGCCGAGTTGTTCATGATAACCGCCATGCAGGAAGAGCAACATGCCAAACAGTTTTTCAAATTCCTTGAGGGTGGCATGGTTGAAATAACTGCAAGTTATCCTGCAGGAGTTATTGGCACTACTGCCGAGAACTTAAGGGCTGCCGCCATGGGTGAAAACGAAGAGTGGACAAGCCTATACCCTGAATTTGCTAAGATAGCCGAGGAAGAGGGTTTTCCAAAGATCGCAACGGCTTTTAAATTGATTGCAAAGGTTGAAAAAGAGCATGAGGAGCGTTACCGCAAACTGCTTGAACGGGTTGAGAGCGGAACTGTTTTTGAGCGCGAGGAGGAAATTGAATGGGTTTGTCGTAAATGCGGTTACGTTCATAAAGGGAAAAAGGCTCTAAAGAATTGCCCTGTTTGTAACCATCCTCAGGCATACTTTGAGGAAAAAGCTGATAATTACTAGTATGCCATTAATTATTTAACCGCAGCCTTGCTGCGGTTTTTTTATGTTTAAGAACAATTAGTTGTGTATTAATTTAAAGCGTTTTAACTTTGCGCTTTAGAATGAACGTCTGAGTAAAATTAGGGGGATGGAAAACTCCAGAAGGTTTAAGATACTGATAGCTGACGACGATAATATTTCGGTAATACTGCTTACCAATTACCTAAAAAACATTGAAGCGGATTTCATTATTGCCCGCGATGGTGAGGAAGCACTTACCCTTTTTGAGCAAAACACCGATGTTGACCTTATCCTTATGGATATAAAAATGCCCAAGCTGAACGGGTTAGAGGTCACAAAGCAGATAAAATCCAAAAATCCTCACACAAAAATTATTGCCGAAACAGCCTTTGCCATGGTTGACGATGAGAAAAAGGCCATTGAGGTAGGCTGTGATGCCTACATCACTAAGCCAATAAATGGCGAAAGGTTGGTGGCAATGGTAAAGAGCATGCTGGGAGTTTAAGGTTTAACTGGTAGTTGACAGTTGTTGGTTGACAGTTGTTGGTTAAAGAGTGTCCATTCCAAATTATTCCGACTCATTCCGACTCATTCTCGTTGAGTTTAACTTTTCACTTTTCACTTTTCACTTTTCCTCTAACTTCCTCTAACTCCCTCATATTCTCAATTCTTCTTTTCACGTTTCACAGACTCAAACTTCCTCTAACTTCCTCTAACTTCTTCTAACTCCATTATATTCTGTCTATTCCGACTCATTCCGAGCATTCCGATTATTCCGACTCATTCCGATTCACTCCCGCTAAAAGTCACATATTAACGTTTAACGGCTCACGGCTCACGGCTCACGGTTCACGGACTCAAACTTCCTCTAACTTCCTCTAACTCCATCATATTCTGTCTATTCCGACTCATTCCGACTCATTCCGAGCATTCCGACTCATTTTCGTTGGTTTTACTTTTCACTTTTCACTTTTCACTATTCACTTTTCCTCTAACTTCCTCTAACTCCCTCATATTCTCAATTCTTCTTTTCACGTTTCACGGACTTCTTTTCATTTTTCTTTCTTACCTTTATACCTCAAATTACATCTACGCCATGATACACGATGTGGTACTGCTTGGTGCGGGCAATTTGGCAACCTCGTTGGCTGTTGCGTTAAGCAATGCAGGGTTTCCTATCCTACAGGTTTACTCCAGAACCGTGGAGAGTGCAAGTAAATTGGCAAACCTTGTTGGGGCTGAGCCAATTTGCAAACTTGAAAGTTTGAGAACCAGTGCGAGTATCTATATTGTTGCTCTTCCCGATGATGTTATTGCCAGTATTGTTTCAGATTTGCCTGAGCTAAAGGGTTGTGTTGTTCATACTAGCGGGAGTACTCCCATATCGGTTTTTGAAGGGTTGAGGGCTAAGGGTTTTGGCGTTTTTTACCCTTTTCAAACCTTTTCGCGGAGTAAGATAGTTCACTTCAGTAACATTCCTATTTGCCTTGAGGCAAGTAACGATGAATGCTACGCTTCCCTGGAGCAGTTTGCCTCAAAATTGTCGGGAACTATAGTTCCCATGAGTTCAGAGCAGCGAAGGTGGTTACACCTTTCAGGTGTTTTTGCATGTAATTTTACAAACCACATGTTGGCTTTGGCATACCAATTAACCACGGAGCATCATATTAGTTTTGAGGTTGTTAAACCTCTTGTGGAGGAAACCATTCGCAAGGCTTTTGAGGGGAATCCGGCACTTTACCAAACCGGTCCCGCTGTACGTAACGATATTCAAACCATGGAGCGCCATGCTCAGATGTTGAAAGTATTTGGCTTGGCCGATTTGTACAAAGAGCTATCTTTGAGCATTCAAAAATTGTCAGGAAGTGACAAAGGGTTAAAAAACCGTACATAGGCATAATCTTTCTTTATGGTGGGTAAAAAGAATTTTAAGGAATTACTTAGTCATGTCAAGGCATTTGCCTTTGATGTTGATGGGGTGTTTACCGATGGTACAATTATCATTCACCCATCGGGTGAACTACTTAGAACCTCGAACACGCGCGATGGCTATGCTGTTCACGTTGCTATAGAACGTGGTTTTCCGGTGGCTATCATTTCCGGAGGCAAGTCCGAGGCGGTTCGCCAACGCTTTCAGGGATTAGGTGTAACCGATATCTACCTTGGTACTACCGATAAAATTGAGGCTCTTGAGGATTTTCGGTTTAAGTATGGGCTTGAACTCTCCGATATACTTTACATGGGCGACGATTTACCCGATTTTGAGGTTCTGCAACGAGTAGGAATCCCAACCTGCCCAAGGGATGCAGCACCTGAAATACAGCAAATTTCAGCCTACATTTCGAGTTTTGCAGGAGGCAAGGGCTGTGTGCGCGATGTAATTGAGCAGGTGTTAAGGGTCAATGGGAAATGGGGCCCATCCGCAAACGGGTTACAGTAAAAAACATTTGTGCTATGCTTAAATACTTTCGATTAGTCCGGTTCAAGAACTTGCTGATTATTGCAGCAACAATGGTGCTGGTTAGGTATATGCTTATACAAACCATACTTTCAGGTTATGGATTAGAATTACAGATGCCCATTTGGTATTTTGTAGCCTTAGTTCTTGCAACCATGCTGGTTGCAGCCGGCGGATACGTTATAAACGATTACTTTGATACTAAAGCCGATCTGATTAATCGTCCCGAAACGGTGGTTGTTGGAAAACAGGTAACCCGTCGGGGAGCAATTGCTTTCCATTTAGTGCTTTCCATTCTCGGGATTTTTCTGGGCACGGTAGTTTCGTTTCGTGTGGGAAGACCAGTGTTTTCGTTACTATTCTTCCTTACTGCCGGTGTGCTTTGGTTTTACTCAACTACCTATAAGCGTCAGCTATTTGTGGGTAACCTGGTGGTTGCGTTTTTAACTGCAATGGTTCCGCTCATCCCCCTGATTTTTGAGTTCCCCTTGCTTGGAACCTTCAGCGATGTCATTTTCATTTACCAGCTTAACATGAAGGTGATTGTTTACTGGGTAGGGGGGTATGCCTTTTTTGCCTTTATGCTTACTCTTGCACGGGAAATTATTAAGGATATTGAAGATTTTGAAGGCGATACATCGCTTGGGCGAAACACAATACCCGTTCACTTTGGGGTCAAAACTTCAAAATTGATTATTGCTACAGTGTTGTCGTTAACCCTGATTGCCCTGTTAGTTGCCTTTTCGGCATATCTTTTTAAGCTTTCGGTTAAGCCTTTCGATTATGTTTCGTTAGTTTACCTGGTGATATTCATAGTAATCCCCATTTTTATTTTGATTTTTAGCGTATTGCTTGCATCGTCCAAGAAGGATTACCATAAGGCAAGTTCGCTATGCAAGATTATCATGCTTTTAGGGCTGATTTACACACTCATTTTCCGTTTTATAGTAAACCTGTAAAGTTTTTTGTTGATGTTGCTACATGAATTGCTCCAGGGGAAACGACTAGTTCTGGCATCTAAATCGCCTAGGAGACGTGAGCTGCTTAAAGGGCTTGATGTGGAATTTGAGATATGGGATACAAATCACGACGATGAGGAGCCATTCCTTGCCAACCTTCCTTTGGCCGATGTGCCGGTTTACCTCGCAAAGCAAAAGGCTACACACTTAGCCGATAGGCTCGATGATAGCACAATCCTTATCACCTGCGATACAATTGTTATTTGCTGCAACCAAATCCTTGGCAAGCCAAAGGATGAAGCCGATGCCCGCCGAATACTAAGCGCTTTGTCCAATAAGTCGCATACGGTTATTACCGGCGTGTGCCTTAAATCCAAGAATTCCGAAAGGGTTTTTGATGCTGCTACCGAGGTTCATTTTAAACGGCTTAGTATGGAGGAGATAGATTATTACATCAATAGGTATAAACCATACGATAAGGCTGGAGCTTACGGGGTGCAGGAGTGGATTGGATACGTGGGGGTTGAACGCATCGATGGTTCATACTTTAACGTAATGGGGTTACCCATTCATACGCTGCACTCGCAATTAATCTCTTTTATCAATTCACTGTCAAAGTAGAAAAATCCGAATAGCTATGAGAAAATCATTTTTGTTAATACTGCTTGCTGTGTCCCTTACTTTCAGGGGAATGGCCGATGAGGGCATGTGGATACCAATGCTTATTGGTAAAAATATTGCCGAGATGCAACGAATGGGCTTTAAGCTTACTGCCGAGGATATTTATAGCGTAAATAAGGCAAGCCTTAAGGATGCCATAGTTCATTTTGGCGGGGGCTGCACCGGTGAACTTATCTCGGCTGAGGGCCTTCTGATTACAAACCATCATTGCGGATACCCTGAAATACAATCGCACTCAACGGTTGAGAACAACCTTTTAGCCAACGGCTTTTGGGCTAGCAGTAAAGCCGAAGAATTGCCCAATCCGGGTCTCAAGGTGAGGTTCCTTGTGCGCATGGACGATGTAACCAATTTAGTCCTGAAAAACATAGCCCCATCTATGACCGAGCAGGAAAGGGCAAAGAGCATTCAGCAGGTGGCCGATAGCCTAATTGCAAAAGCTGAAAAGGAAGGCATTGGTTACGAAGCTAGCATTCGTCCTTTTTACTATGGCAATCAGTATTACATGTTTGTTTACCAGGTGTTTGAAGATGTGCGCCTGGTGGGTACACCCCCAGAGTCAATAGGTAAGTTTGGTGGCGATACCGACAACTGGGTTTGGCCTCGCCATACTGGCGATTTCTCGCTATTCCGTATCTACGCCGATAAGAACAATAATCCAGCACCATACTCACCAAGCAATGTTCCCTACAAACCCAAAAAATTCTTCAAAATATCGATGAAAGGTGTTAACGAAGGCGATTTTACCCTTGTCTATGGCTTTCCCGGCCGCACTCAGCAGTTTATAACCTCCCATGCCGTTAGGTTGCTTATTGACCAAAGCAACCCGCATAAAATAAATCTGCGCGATATCCGCCTTTCAATTTTCAATAAGTTTACCGAGTCAAACGATACTATTGCCATTAAGTATGCGGCTAAGCATGCCCGAGTGGCCAATGCCTGGAAAAAGTGGATTGGTGAAACAATGGGTTTGCGCAGGTTGGATGCTGTTTCCAAAAAGCAGGAGCAGGAGAGTATGTTTGCTGCGTGGGCGGCTACAAACCCTGAGCTTAAGGAGCGTTACGGTTGGTTACTTCCTACCTTCGATAGGCTTTACGCTGAGTTAGCTCCTCTGTCGCTGGTTGTGGATTACCGCAACGAGGCGGTTTATGGGGTTGAAATGCTCAGCTTTGCATCGCGTTTTGAGCGATTGTTGAGCATGGCTCTTGACCCCGGTGTTGATAAGGGGAAATTGGCTGAACAGCGTAATAAGCTAGTGGAGTATGTTCGCGATTTCTTCAAGGACTTTGAACTCAGTGTTGACAGGGAGGTTTTTGCTGCTATGATGCAAGCCTACTACGAGCGTATTCCCCAACAGCTTCAACCTGAATTTTTAGGTAAGTTCATCCAGCAGTCGGGTAATTGGCGGGAGTTAGCTAAGCAAATCTATTCACAAACCGCTTTTGCCGATAGCGTAAGGGTTTTAACCCTTTTGAATGACATTGATAGCACCAATGCCCGTGAGTTCCTGAACGACCCAATCTTTAGCATCTACTTTGAGTTCGAAGACCTTTACCGTAAGAATGTGCAAAAACGCTACTTTGAAATTACCGATAGTCTGGATATCCTTTACAGAACCTACGTGGAAGGGTTAATGCGTATGCAACCCGATAAGCGATTCTTTCCCGATGCCAACTCTACCCTCCGCATTGCATACGGCAAGGTGGGCGGTTTTGCCCCGCGCGATGGTGTGGTTTACGACTACTATACCACTATCGATGGGATTTACGAAAAATCGCAGCAGCGCGACGTTCCCGATTACGTTCCGCCAAAACGGTTGATAGAGCTTTACCAGACAAAGGATTTTGGCCCCTATGCTGTTAATGGAACTGTTCCGGTTGCATTCATCGCCTCAAACCATACAACTGGCGGTAATTCCGGTAGTCCCGTGCTCGATGCCGAAGGCAATCTTATAGGTGTAAACTTTGACCGCTGCTGGGAAAGCACCATGAGCGACGTAATGTTTGACCCCAACTACTGCCGTAACATATCGCTCGATATACGCTACGCGCTTTTTGTTATCGATAAGTATGCCGGTGCTAAGAATTTGATTAACGAGATGGTGATTTTGCAATAATAGGTAAATATCAAGTATTAACTTAAACGCTTAGCTTCTTTATGTAGCTAAGCGTTTTTTCGTAATAGCTATTTTCTTATCCTGTAAACCTTCCGCATGGTGTGCATAAAGCCCTTGGTACCGTAACCCTGGGCTATAAGGTTGAGGGTTTCGGAGCTATGGATCGGGAAAATTGAGCCAAATAGTCCCTTCACCTGTGGAATGGTAAACATCAGGTCGTCCAGCGGGGTGGAGGGGCCAAGCATGTATATGGAGCATTGCGGGTTTACGGTTTTTACAATCCCGTTGAATGTTCCATTGCTTAGGCTGGTTGAGGTGAGAATAACACAGTCGGCAACCGTGAGGTATTCGTGCTGTTTATCCATCGGTAGCACTGGCGCTTCGTGCTGGTCGATGTCGAAAACCAGGGGTTTGATACCCTTGGTTTGCAGCTTCTGAACCAGTGAGCCAAAGTAGCCTATCATCACCAGGTTGGTATGGCTGCTAAAATCAACCGTGTCAAAAATATCACCAACCCCGTCGGGTTCTACAAGGTAGTTTAGGGTTGCGTTGGCAAATGCGTTAGCAGCAACCCGGCATTCAGCTTTGCCAAGGTCAAAATTTTCAAGGTTTGTGTGGTCTACCTTTTTACCTAATGTGGCGCATACACCTATTTGTCCCAGTCCGTTCTGAACTGCCACATACTTTTCACCAAAGGTAAAATGCCCATCGCTAAAGGGGTTTATGCTCTTTGCCTTATCAAAAAGCTGTTCGAGTATATCGTAATTGTTGGCCATACACTAAATTTGTGGTTTCGCAATTTTTGCTGATGGAAATCGATAACCTAACGGAACGGCTAAAATACTCACTTCGTAAAAGCGAAGTGCAACAGCTGGCATCTTTTTTTTCTGCCATACCCAATGGAACTGATACGCTTTTTGAACTAAGCTTGTCCAAAAATAGCCAGTTGGCTTTCCATGCAGCTTGGGTTCTGGAGAACTGCTTATTGGATAATACCTCGCTTTTAGATGTCCATGCCGATAGGTTACTGGCTGTTATTCCCAGTTTGCAAAACAACTCAGTTCGTCGCCATTTCTGCAAGCTGTTCAAAACATGGTTGGAAAGTAATCAAAATAAACTTACTGAATGGATTGAAGCGCGCAATAGCAAGGTTGAGGGATTGATAGAGGCTTGCTATGGCTGGTTGCTTAGCACCGATGTTCCCGTAGCAGTTAGGGTTCATTGCCTTGAAATTATGTGGATTCTATCAAATCAATATACCTGGATTGCCGAGGAGTTGCCTAATACCCTAAGGCTTATTCAAATCGATTCAACTCAGGGGGTTAAAGCTATGGTTCGGCGAATAAAAAAGACAAGGGCAGGGAATGGTAAGGCTTGACATATATTTGGTGAAGAAAGGATTATGCCGCTCGCGCGAGCGCGCAAAAGCGCATATTACCGCAGGCGAGGTTCTGGTGAACGGGAAAAAGGTTACTAAACCATCGTTTGCGGTAGCCGAAACCGACTCTATTCAGCTCTCCATTAACCCCAACGATTTTTTTAGCCGCGGGGAACTTAAGCTTCAAAAGGCAATAGACGATTTTGGGCTCAACTTCCAAGACAAACTGGTGCTCGATGTGGGGGCTTCAACCGGTGGCTTTACCTATTGCGCCCTAAAGCATGGTGCAAGGTTTGTTTGGGCTGTTGATGTGGGAACCAACCAGTTAGACCCAGAATTGATTAACAATTCACGGGTCTGCTCCTTGGAAAAAACTGACATTCGAACCTTGGATATCTCGGCATTGGGTACTAGGGTTGATGTAATTACCGCCGACCTTTCGTTCATTTCGCTTACGCAGGTAGCTCAATCGTTAGTGAAATTCCTTAAACCCGATGGGTTTATGGTTTTGCTCATTAAGCCACAGTTTGAAGCGGGAAAGGAAAATATTGGTAAAAATGGGGTGGTAAAGGATAAAAAGGTTCACGAGGTTGTAATTGAGAACGTGGCAAAGTGCTTTGCTCAGCATAACATCTACCTGAATAGTATTACCTTTGCACCCCTCAAGGGTAAGGGCTATAATATTGAATACCTTGCCCTTTTTAGCAATTCCATTAAAGGTTTACCCAACGTAAAGACAATAGTTGATAGCGCTTTTGAAAATAACAGGCTAGTTTAGTATGACAGATAAAACGGGTTTCGATAGCTTTGTTGAGGCTATTCTTTGGATAGTAAAAAACTTAGCGGTTGGAGTACTAATCCTTTTTATTTCGAGGTTAATATTTCTGTTTTCGTTTGCTAATTGGAACGACCTTAGTGGATTGTCGGGCGATATTGCAAAGGCTTTCACCGTGGGCTTAAAGTTCGACCTAAAAGTGCTGACTATTGCCCTGTTACCATGTTTATTACTGGCTTTTGTTAGATTGATTTTTAGCGATAGGGTGGGGAACTTTACAAAGTTTTTCAGGTATTACTCTACTGCACTTATGATTTTGGTGGTGATGTTTGAGGTAATCAACTTTTACTTTTATAAGTTCTACCATACAAAGATTAGCGTAATAATTTTTGGTTTTTTTGAGGATGATACCTGGGCTGTGCTAGTTTCCATTTGGAAAGAATATCCCGTAATCCCGATTCTGGCGTTGTTTATAGTGTTGATTTGGACTTTTAGTAAGCTGTTCGTGCATCTTTATAAGCCCATAAGTTGCAACTTCTGCAAGAGGTTAAGGCCTATTTGGCTGCGAGTATTAATTGTGGTTGCAATTTCGGGCTTATACTTTTTGGGAATGCTTGGCAACATAGGCGTTACTTCGATTGATGAGCAGCATACAATCATATCTAAAAATATTTTTGTAAATACGTTGCCTGTTAACGGTCTTTTCAGCACAAAAATTGCGTGGACTGATAGGCAAAGGAGCCGGATTGACATCAATATACCTAAAATGCTCAAGTCCTTAAAATTCAAATCAATAGAGGATGCAGCAGGTGTTTTTTATGGTTTAAAGGTCGATAGTGTATCAGCTGAAACCTTTTACACCACCACTCCTCAAAACCATTTTCTTGAAAATAATCCGCCGCATGTGGTTTTTATCCTAATGGAAAGCATGAGTAACTTTTATATCGATATGCATTCCGATAGCTGCAACATGTTGGGTTCCCTTGCCGATGTTTTGGATAGCTGCTACCTGTTCCGTAACTTTTTACCATCGTACTCAGGAACAATCTACTCCTTAGAAAGTATACTTGTAAACACTCCCAAAAGTCCACTATCTCAGTCACCTTATCAGAACTTTTCATTTGATGCTTCGGCAGCAAAGCCTTTTTATGAAAAGGGATATACAAATATATTTTTAACCGGAGGTAAAATGGGTTGGAGGAATATGGATAAGTTTATACCACGTCAGTATTTTAATAGCATTGAAGCAGAACCAACCCTCAGGAAGTTATACCCCGAGGGCAAGGAAGGGGAGTGGGGCATGCACGATGAGGTGCTTTTCCAAAGGGCTTTCGATGTGCTTGCAAATTCTAATGGCAAACCTTACCTGATATTCGGTATGACCATTTCGCACCATACTCCATACGACATTCCTGACAACTACCAGGGTTACCCCATTTCAATTCCAGATTGGGCGCGCAAACGCATGAAGTTCGACGAGGCAATAGTGTTGAAAGGTCTTAGGGCATACCAGTACGCCAATAGCTGTTTGGGCGATTTTATCAAACGTATTATTACTTCCCCCCTTGGCGAAAAAACTATAATTGTAGCCACTGGCGACCACAATATCCGACAGAACTTTGAGTATCCGCAGGCCGATTTGTTTATGCAGTACTCAGTTCCATTACTCATCTATATTCCACCTAAATATCGTCCTAAAAATCCAATCAATACCAGGCGTTTTGCATCGCATAAGGACATTTTTTCTACCCTTTACAACCTTTCGCTTTCAAGTGCGCGATATCCAAACTTTGGAAACAACCTATGTAACACCTATTGTGCAAACGATTTTGGACTTTACTGCTACAGCATTGCTGCCGATAGCATTGGTCTGGTCGATTTTAGCTCAACCCCTTTGTTTTATCGGTGGAGCGATAGGGAACATCGTAAGCTTGAGCCAAGCAACTATTCACCCGATAAACATCTCGACTCACTTATGTTGAGGGCTAAGGCGCTTACCGCATGTATGAACTACCTGCTTATTAAAGACATTGAGAAAAACAGGTAGGTTTGTTTAGGGGAATTGAAAATTTAGCTATTTTTATATAAGGCAATATCGCAAATGTTAAACAAAACATGCTGCGATGCGTTTCTTATGCAAAATTCTTTATGCTATGTTACGTAAAACATTATTGCTTTTTATATCGATTGTACTATTAAACCCACTCAATGCCCAGGATAAGGGTATGATAAAGGGGAGAGTATTTGATAGTAAAACCAACGAACCAATTCCATTTGCCACAGTAATTGTATATGGAAAAATTATTGGCACCACCTCTGACTTTGATGGCAATTTTATTATTGCCGGTCTGGAGCCGGGGTGGGTTGAGCTACAGGTTACTGCCATTGGTTTTAAACCCTACATTTCCGAAGCAGTAATGGTAACTCGCTCAAAAAATATTTTTATCGATATTCCACTGGAGGAAATGCCCTATGAGATTGAGAGTGTGGTGGTAAAGGCATCGCCTTTTAGGCGAAGCGAGGAAGCCCCGCTTTCTTTACGCCGTATCGGTATCGATGAGATTGAGCGTAACCCGGGAGGAAACCGCGACATTAGCCGCGTTATTCAGTCGTTGCCTGGCGTTGCTCCCTCGCTTGCTTACCGTAACGATGTTATTGTTAGGGGTGGAGGGCCAAATGAGAACAGGTTCTACCTCGATGGTGTTGAAATCCCAAACCTGAATCACTTTGCCACACAGGGGGCTTCCGGAGGCCCAGTAGGCATCATTAATGTTGATTTTGTGCGTGAGGTAAACTTCTATTCTGGCGCTTTCCCAGCCTCAAAGGGCAACGCGCTTAGTTCAGTACTCGATTTCCGTCAGGTTGATGGAAACAGTGAGCGACTAAAGGTTAAGGGAGCAGTAGGAGCATCGGATTTAGCGCTGACCCTCGATGGGCCATTAAGCAATAATACTACCATGATTTTCTCGGCTCGCCGCTCATACCTGCAATTCCTTTTTAACGCCTTAGGACTTCCGTTTTTGCCCAACTATAACGACTTTCAGTTCAAGACTAAAACCCGTATCGATGCAAAAAATGAGATTACCGTAATTGGACTCGGTGCCATTGATGAGTTTGAGCTGAACCTGGGCTTGAAAAACCCCGATGAGTATCAACGTTACATCCTTGGTTATTTACCTGTAAATACACAATGGAATTATACCCTTGGAACAGTTTACAAGCACTATGCCAGCAATGGTTACCATACCCTTGTGGTTAGCCGAAATATGCTAAACAACAGGCAGTACAAGTTTACGAATAACGATGATAACCTCCCCAAGGTTCTCGACTATACATCGTGGGAGGCCGAGAATAAGTTACGCTATGAGCGCGATTTAGGGTTGAAAAATTACAGTATAAATTTTGGAGCGGGTTTGGAGTATGCCCGATATTTTAACTCCACTTATAGAGCAAAGTTTGTTGGTGAAACCTTTACCCCCGATACTTATGAAACCAACATGGATTTGTTTAAGTGGAATATTTTTGGCCAGGTGAACAGAACCTTTTTCACAAAGTTAACGGTTTCGTTAGGGGTTCGGGCCGATGCAAGTAGCTATTCAGCCGAGATGAATAACCTCTTTAAGCAGCTTAGCCCTAGGTTTTCAGCGTCGTATATGCTTAAACCCAATTTATTTTTGAATGCAAATGTTGGAAGATACTACCAACTGCCTCCATACACAGCCTTGGGGTTTGCCAACACCACTGGCTCTTTAGTGAATAAAACAAATGGTTTGTCGTATATCCAATCGGACCATCTGATGGCTGGTTTTGAATGGCAACCCAATGAGCAAAGTCAGATTACTGTTGAAGGCTTCCTGAAATTCTACGATAGGTACCCGGTTTCCATAAACGACTCGGTGTCAATATCAAGCAAAAGTGCCGACTATGGAACCTTTGGCGATGAGCCTTTAGTGTCCACAGGGAAAGGGCGAACATTTGGGGTTGAGTTACTTTACCGAAATAAAAAGCTTTTGGGTTTCAATACTCTTTTCTCATACACCTTGGTTAGAAGCGAAACTAGCTTAATGAATAGTAACCTAAAACCTTCAGGTAAATGGATTCCAACATCCTGGGATAATCGCCATTTGGTTACACTTACAGCCACTCGTTCCTTTAAAAAAGGATGGGATTTTGGCTTCAAGTGGCGATTTGTAGGTGGCCCGCCGTACACCCCTTACGATTTAGCAACCTCATCGTTGATAAATGTATGGAATGTTCAGCGTCAGCCATCGCTCGATTACTCCAGTTTCAACAGTCTTCGACTGCAGTCGTTCCACCAGCTCGATATCCGTGTCGATAAGTCTTACTACTTTCAGTCGTGGATGCTGAACTTCTATGTCGATATTCAGAATGTTTACAACTTCCAGGGCGATAGGCCCCCGCTTTACACTACAGTTTCCGATACCAATGGTAATCCTGTGGTTGACCCAAACGACGCTACCCGATACCTGCTAAAGAAGATTGAGGGAACCGGTGGGGGAACCGTATTACCTACCATTGGCGTAATTGTTGAATTCTAAAAAATGATAACGATGAGAACATATACTATCCTAGTATCCGTGATTTTGGGTTTGTTGGTTTTGCAGGGGTGCAAACCAACCCAGCAGTCACAGTCCGAAACAATTACTCAAGAACTGACAACCTCGCCATTCAGCAATGGTGTACCAGCCCAGGTTGTAGTAATTGGCGGACAGGAATACAAGTATCCCATTATTGCCATTTGGGTTGAAGATTTAAGAGGAAACTTTATAGGCACAGTTTATGCATCGCAATCCATTTCAACAGGAATTTTCCGATATGGGGTTTACGATAAAGGGAAATGGCTGCCGGGTGAGCGAAATAGGCCGGCTGCATTGCCGCGCTGGAAAAATTTAACCGCGTCAAACGCTCCTCGCGTTAATCAGGGGGTCGATGCGTTTAGCGGTGCAACCCCTTCCGGTTCATTTGCTTTAAAGACCATGCTGCCTGCTGGTATTGATGAATTTAAGGTGTATATGGAGGTCAATAAACCGTGGGACTTTAACAACTACTGGCACAACAACCGGTACCCGGGCGATGAGGAGTATGCCACATCGGGGCAGCCAGCAATCATATATGAGGCTTTGGTTTCTAGAAAAACGGGCGATAGCCTATTCTATTTCAAACCCATTGGCCATAGCAACCCTTCGGGGGCTAATGGCGAAATTATTCCCGATATAGCTACCTTTACATCTGCGTTAAAAATAGTAGAAAGAGCCTGGATTGAACTGTCCAAATAATGGAGAAAGGTATTGATAACAAGGTTGCAGTAATTGCAGGGGGAACTGGTCTTATAGGAAGGAGTCTGGTTCCCATGCTCCTAAATGAAGGGTATCGGGTAAAATTGCTTACCCGTAACCCCAAAAAGGTTCAAAAATCTGGTATCAATGTTGATATTGTAGAATGGAGCGGTAAACCCGATAGCGAATTAACTGTCCTGCTTGAGGGTGCCGATGTTGTTATTAACCTTTCGGGCTACAGTATTGCAACGCTTTGGACAAAACGAAATAGAAAACGCATTGTTGATAGCCGAATACTTCCAACAAGGGCTCTAGCGCAGGCTATAGCATCATGCCGTAAAACACCCAAAGTGTTTGTCCAAGCTTCAGCTGTTGGTGTATATCCATATAGTAGTAATTCTGTTTTAACTGAAAAATCGGCAGTAGGTAATGGTTTTTTACCGGCCCTTGTAAGCGATTGGGAAAATGAGGCTTTGGCTTGCGCTTATGTTACCCGGGTGATTTTACTCCGCACGGGTATAGTGCTGGCCAGCGATGGTGGTTATTTTCCTAAAATTGCGAAACCAATCCGTTACTTTGCAGGCGCAATACTGGGCGATGGTAAAAATATTGTCCCGTGGATTCATATAGCCGACCATGTTAGGGCAATAAAGTTTCTTATCGATAATTCGGCTGCCTCGGGAGCATTTAATCTTACCGCACCCACTACCAATTCCAATGCCGATATAGTTTTCCAGGTTGCCCATCACTACCGCCGTCCAATCCTATTCCGCATACCATCTATTATCCTGCACCTTTTACCGGGAAATATGGCTAACGAGGTGCTATTGGCAAACCAGCCTGTTTACCCAGAACGTTTAACCCAGTTAGGCTTTAGCTGGAACCTCCCTGTCCTTGAAAATGCCATTGCCGATTTGTTGGCAAAGTAGATTCTATTTTTTTTCTTACCTTAGCGTTTTGAAACATTTCGGCATTATATGGATAATTTTACAGTTGATATTCGCTCAGCCAACATATTTCAGGAGGATAATCTTGTTCTGTCCGATGTTAACTTTTCGCTAGGTAAGGGTGAGTTTGTTTACTTGGTGGGTAGAGTTGGTAGCGGAAAAACAAGTCTAATTAAAACCATTACCGCCGAAATACCTCTCAAAGAGGGCGATGGGCTTGTGTGTGGTTTCAACCTGAAGAAGCTTAAACGCAAGCATGTTCCTAAGTTACGCCGAAAAATTGGTGTAGTATTTCAGGATTTTCAGCTGCTTACTGACAGAAGTGTATACGATAACCTGCTTTTTGTGCTAAAAGCCACCGGATGGAGCGATAAATCAGCAATTAAGCAGCGTATTGCTGAGGTTCTGGATATGGTAGAGCTAAAGTTTAAGGATTATAAGATGCCCCATCAGCTATCGGGTGGTGAGCAACAGCGTGTTGTTATTGCAAGGGCACTATTGAATAATCCTGAACTTATACTTGCCGATGAGCCAACCGGTAACCTTGACATGGAGACCTCGGAGGGAATTATGCAAATACTCCATAACCTCTCAGCTTCAGGAATCTCCATAATAATGGCAACACACAACAATCAAATCATAAAGAAATTTCCAGCCCGCACCATTAAGTGTGAAAAGGGTAAGGTTGTTGAGACCGAGCAAATGACCGAAATTGATTTCGAAAGTTTGATGGATTAGAGCTACTATATAAATACACAGTCACCATCGCCATCCATTAAATCAAAATTGTCTCCAATAATATCCAGCATGCTATCGGTTACTAAGTATCGTCGGGTTCGTTTTTTGCTGTAAAAGTAGTATGGTCGTAGATTAAGCATGGAATTCACAATTTTTTGATTGTAAATGTTGATAAATGATGCTTTGGCCCTTGAAGCATGCAGCAGTATCACCTTGGCCATAACATCTTCGGTGCCGTTTTCAAACCAGTAGTAAGGAACTGTAAAACGGGTATTGCTATGCTGCATGAGTAAAACACCTATAAGTTCATCATCTTTAAATACTTTTACCATGTAATATGCAAAGGCAGGTATCACCGAGGCAAAAAAGAACTTTTGAGCTGCTCTGTCGGGCAAAAGGCCGTTAATCAACCACGGATATCGGATAATCCAATTAATCTCTTCAGTGCTTCGTTTTGTAAGCGTGTTGGCTGTCGCTAGGGTTAGCTTGTTTAGTATTTCGTCGTCGGGTCTTGTAAAGTATTCAATCTCAATATTTTTTGGAATTTTAAGAAATTTGCGTGTAAGGTTTGAGTGGTTCAACAAGTTTATGAACTTTTCGGTTATATAGGTGATGGGATTGCTATGGCTGCAGCAGTTGTAAGAACTTAAAAGGGTTTTGCGCAGGAAAAACCTTTGCCCTTCAATCTTTTTGACAGTTTTAAATGTTTTGGTCTTTTCAAATACAGCTTCGGTTATTTTTGAGAAGTTAGTTGCCATTAACATTCCCTTCCAGTCCAATACCACTGCGTCAATTAGTTTTGTGGCTATTCCTTGCCTTCGGAAACTGGGATGAACCCATGCTCCACTAATCCATGCAAATGGTATCGATTGGTTGTTGGCAAATGCAATATCGGGCAATACAGTTAGGTATGCAATAAGTTTTTCGTTCCAGTGGGCTTGGTAAAGTACATTGTCGTTTGAGTTGGCACGGGGATTTGCCATTAACGACATTGCTCTAACCTTACTAATGGGCAAAAAATCTTTCTCGCTTAAACCCGTATCATCATTGAATAGTTTCAGCTCCCTTAACGAGATTTTTGATATCGACAGCATATCCCTATATGAGTTTAAGTTTTTGCTTAATGCTAACCAATGCCTCACCTGCCGGTAAGGAGTTACGATGGTAATTAAAATAAGTACACGGTTTTGCCCCAAAACCACTAAAAAATCGTGCAATTGATAAAATCATTGAACCTTCAAAGTCAAGTACTTTATCCATTCCGCAGTGGTTTTTTATTACTCCATCCATTAAGTAAAACATTACACCTTTTTTCTTATTCTCGGGTTCGGCTGAGCCAAGCAGGTAGTGTAAGGTGTTGTGACTTTCAGCAAACAATGCCACTGCACAAAGTTTGTTATTCCTATCAGTTACTCCGGCAATGGTTGCTTTATTATGGGTTAGAAGGCTCTCAATGAGTTTCTCAATAACAATGACATCCTTTTTCCGATTAACCATAAAGCCGTATTGCCTGTAAAATTTCATAAAATCTCCCGGATATAATGTGGTGGTAAGTGTAAACTCGTTGGCAATGGCTTTAAAAATATTCCTTTTGGTATTTTGGTTGTAGTTTCTGAATACTTGCTCGTTATAGTTTAATAAATCGAGCATGTATGTTTTTCGTCTGTTGATATGACCCGTATGCTTATTGGTTTTATTATGGATGTTAAGATTTAGATCAACATACTTGAACTTTGCGGGTATTTGGTCAATGAATAAATCTACAATATCTGCCGAAATGTGATTTGTTGAGAATAGCCCCAACTGCTGGCAGTGTAAGGGTTGAACTATGTAGTTTATTCCATATTTTCGTTTTATTGGAAGCGGAAAAAGGTAGCTGTAATCATTTGTTGCCAGTGCCCCCCAGTTTGGAGAAACCACATCCAGATACCATGAGTATGCATAAATACTTCCATTAAAGGCATTGTCAATTGTTGCATTCCAACGCTTACAGTCAATCTCCTCGCGATGTAAAAACTCTATTTCAAGATTTTTCTTCATTCCTGCACATTTCAATGGTTTTTTCCAGAATATCCATGAGCGAAATACCTGGGTTATTTTGAGCTAAGTAATCGATGTGCCATACGCTGACAAAGTTCCCGTTTACATTTTTAACAACCTGTACCAAGCGCTTAACTAGCTCAAAGGCTTGATTCGGGTCGTAGCGGACAATGTTAAGCAGCGATTTATCCATTATGGCAAAGGGGAAGATTTTTAGATTCTGGGTTGTGTTATCAAATAGGTCGAAAAAAGGGTAGGGGGTACAGGTTCCTGCCCTAAATCCTGGCTTATCGGCATACCCCATTGAGTACTCCTGGGTGATTCCTGCTCGCATTAGGGGGTAGTATGAGTAAGGTATGCTTTGTCGTAGATAATGAAACCTCGATGCCGATACAGCTTGTCCTAGAATATCTACTAGTTTCGACAGTTCCTGTCGGAAAATTGTATCGCTCAGAAAGGTTCTGTATGATGGGTGTATACCAATTGGATAGCGTGTCGACAGCTTGTTGACCAGATTTAAGAACGAAGGGTTACTGGTTTTTACCTGCTTATCGTATTTGCTCCAGTTGCCAACATGTATAAACCATTTGGTGGCTTCGCCTGCTGGTAGTTTAGCAAATAAATGGTCGTAAATATCAAAGGGGTCTTGTTCTTTGTTTGCAAGCACCCTGAATCGAGTTTTAGCCTTTTTAAAATCGAATGTAATGGCTGATTTGGTAAAGCCCAGAGCGCTCCTGATTATTCCTTTGCCCTTGAAAGCAAATGCGCTGTCCAGGTCAAAGGTTATTTGGCTGGTAAAGCTACGGTGTTTTGAGTGTGAGTTGCCAAACTTTTCCTTAATAACTGCTCCTAGCTTGTGTGCCCAAACATCAACAACAGGTATTTCCAGAAAACCGTTTTTGTATGCAATGCTATTAGTAAACCTGAAACGTCCGTGTTTATCGGGCTTGTGGGGTAAGTACTCTTCGTAGCGGGTAACCAGGTAGAATGCGCCTGCAAGCAGGTCAAAAGGAATATCGGCTTTATGGTTCCAGGTCATGGGGAATGCAGGCGTGCCATTCCATTCACCTATTTCCATTGGAATTTGGTTGATTCCTGTTTCAAACAGTAAGGTTGTTGGTATAATACTTATTGAGCCGGGTATCGGCTGTTTATCGTAGCTTAGTATTGGCCCTTTGTATTCCGATGCTTCGGTGTAGGAACTCGATAATCGGTAGGGCATACGGAGTATGTCCTTGAAAATAAATCGGCAAATATATTCTAGCCTCGTACTTGATTGACGGCTGTAAATAAGTAATTCCACAACCTGTTATTTTGATTGGCAATATACAAAATGCCTTTCAATTTTCATAGGCTAAGGCGCTAAACGTCAAGGTCAACCACCGTAATTCCTGCCCCGCCAAACTCCACGTGTTCGTCGCTAAAGTTTTTTACGCCCGGCGTAGCCTTTAAAAAGTCACGAATTACCTGCTTGAGAATTCCATTTCCTTTCCCATGCAGAATCCGCACCCGGTTGAACCCGAGCATCAGGGCATCATCTATTAAATCCTGAACTGCTTCAAGGGCCTCTTCGGCCCTGTATCCTCGTACATCAATATCGGACTTGAAGTTTAACCTCCGCTTATAAACGTCGAATCCAGTGTTTAAAGTTGGTTTCTGCTTTGCCGCTTCACGGTATTCGCCAGTAGATAATCTCTTAAGCTTATTAACCCTAACTACGGTTATCATTCCACCTATGGCAACCGATGCGCTTTTATCGCTAATGCTAATCACCTCGCCAACCATATCGCTTCCTTCCACTTTCACCTTATCGCCAGGTTCTATTGCTCTTACTTCATCCTCCTTTACAGGTTTGCTTGTTATGGTCTCTTTTTGCTGATTCTTTCGTGCTTTTCTTTCCTGCCGTTGCTTAATGAGTTCCATTTTACGCTCAATTAGAGCGTTAGCGGTTTCTGGATTTTCTATTTCGATTTTTAAATTTTCTAACGCCTTTCTGGCCTCGCGCGTTCGTTCCTTATCGGCGTTGGTTTCCTTAATGGTTCTTATGGTGTTTTCAATTTGTTTATTCACATTGGCCAGCAATTCCTGCGCTTCCTTTTTTGCAGTAGCAATAATCTCCTTACGTTTTTTCTCAAGCTCTTCCAGTTCCTTTTGGAGTTTTTCCTCAGCTTCTTCGGCTCGTTTATTGGCAAGCCTTATGCTTTCGCGTTTCTTTTCCCAGTATCGTTTGTCGCGCGATATCTCACGCAGATGCTTTTCAAAGGTGATGTAATCGGAGCCCACCTTCTGTGATGCCACATCCAAAACCTTTTCCGGAAGTCCAATTTTTCTCGCAATTTCAAATGCAAAGCTGCTGCCGGGCTTGCCAATTTCAAGTTTAAACAGGGGCTCAATACGTTCGTTGTCAAAAAGCATGGCTCCGTTTACAATGCCAGGTGTATTGGCGGCAAAATGTTTAAGGTTGGAGTAGTGAGTTGTAATAACCCCAAAAGTTCCTTTGTTGCATAGCTCTTGAAGGATTGCCTCGGCTATTGCTCCTCCAGCGGTAGGTTCAGTTCCAGCCCCAAACTCATCAATTAGCACAAGGCTTTGGCCATCGGCATGCCTAAGCATTTGTTTCATGTTGATTAGGTGCGAGCTGTAAGTGCTTAGGTCATTCTCCAACGACTGCTCATCGCCAATGTCGATGAAAATCTTTGAAAATATTCCCATTTCGGAATTTTCCAAAACACACGGAAGGAAACCGCATTGTAGCATGTACTGCAGTAACCCAACCGTTTTTAAACAAACCGATTTGCCCCCGGCATTGGGGCCCGATATCAGTAGAATCCTATCGTTTAGGTTCAGCTCAATATCGAGCGGAACAATCCTTTTCCCCTCTCTTTTAAGGCTCAGCTGTAGAATTGGATGTCGGGCTTGACGAAGGTATATTACCGTTGAGTTACTGTTTAGTATGGGTTTGACCCCATCAAACTCCATGGCTAGTAGCGCTTTTGCCCTGATGAAATCAATTTCGCCCATGAAATCGTAGGCAGTAAGCAGCTCCGGCAGGTACGGTCTTATACTATCGGCTAGTTCAATCAGTATTCTAACTATTTCGCGCCTCTCCTCGTACTCAAGTTCCCGAATTTCATTGTTAAGTTCAACCACTTCAACGGGCTCAATGAAAACGGTTTTGCCGGTAGCCGACTCGTCATGAACAATCCCCTTTAGTTTCCTTTTGTTTGCAGCCGCAACGGGAATAACCACCCGTCCTTCGCGGACTGTTGGCTGTGTGTCGGCTTCAACAACTCCTTGTTCGCGAGCGCTGCGCATTATTCCTTGCACTAGCTTGTTTACCGATGCTTCCTTTGCTCTTATGCTTGCTCTAATTTCGGCCAGCTTTGCCGATGCATTATCCTTTATTCGACCGTATCTGTCCAGAATACTGTCAATACGTTCAATAACATAAGGGTAGTAGTTTATTCCTGTTGCAAGCTTCGCAATTGCTGGGTATTTATCCGATACCCTTTTCACAAATGCAAGAAGTTGCTTTATGGTATCCAACGAGCGCCGTAGCTGTTGTAGCTCATTCTCATCGAGCCATTGCCCTTCCACATTAAGTTTACGTAGGGCTGGAGTAACATCAATATAGCCATCGGTGGGGAAGCCATCCTCCATCTGGCAGATAGTCTTCATTTCATGGGTTTGCTCAATCCATTCAAAAACAATGTCAGGATTGGTGTTGAATCCGGCATCCCTTACTCGCTGTTCGCCAAGTTCACATAGACAGCGCGCAAGCGTTAACTCGCGAACCTTATCAAATCCAACCTTTTGCTCAAAGGTATCGGGGTAAATCATTGTAAATGCAAAATGTTAGTTTGTGCAAAGTTAGCGATTTGATACCGATGTGGATGAAAATTTGTTGCTTGTAGTATAGAAAATAACTCATTCTATTTCAATGTTGTTTAGTTAACAAAAATATACATGTCTGACATCTTGCACGCAGCGAATGATCTCTAATCGACCCCATGAGACGTTTCACTTGTGCTCAACATGACAATAGCTTCACGAACAACGATTCACGAACAACGAACACCGCTTCTAGCCCCGTAGGGGCTAAACGTTTGTAAACCTATGTATACTCCCACTTGTATTGCGATGCACGCAATACATTTTCCAAAGAGCAAGGGTGAAGCTTTGCATCGCAAAGGAAAAACATTGCAAAGAGCTATTTTAAAGTTCTTTCTTGTCTTGATACAAGAAAGAACCAAAGAAAATCAAGGCTGAAAAGCCTGACCCGATGGGTGCCCCGTGGGTGGAACTGCTACGCGATACTATTCGCCACGCCTACGGCGTGACTCATGTGGTATCGCTTACTAAACCCACCGCCATGTTCCACCCCCGACCCATTGCCGGGTCAGGCTTTTATGCCTCTGCTTGCTTCTTCCGATCCATCCCCTCTCAAGGAAAAGGGCTGGGGAGAGGTCTTTTCCCCCAAACAACAATCAACGCTCTCAGCCCCGTAGGGGCGAAATATTTGTAACACCAAGATTATTCCTACATGTATAGCGATGCACGCAATACTTTTTCCAAAGAGCAAAGGTGAAGCTTTGCATCGCAATAAAAAAGCACCGCAAAGAGCAGTTTCCAAAAAATTAACAAGTATTAGAGGGTTTAAGGCAAAGAGATACTTCGGCTAGCTCAGCATAACAAGGGAGCAGAAAGGAAGATAGGGTTTTTGTCATCCCTAGCAAAGTCGAGGGATCTATTCAAAGGATTGAAGAAAATGAGCAATGAGATGCTTTGGCGAAGTCTATCCCTATAAATCGGGACTCAGCACGACAGCGTAATATTTCGCTTTCGCGCAACATGACATATAACCTTTACTATACAACATTGCATTCTATTTAAGGTTAATGTATTGAAAGGATATAGGTTTCAGTTGTCAAAACCTGAATTGTTATGGTTTAGAATGCAGTTGCGATTGTAATCCTGAGTTATTCATGTTTCGGATACCATTATGTTAATGCTATAATTTGATGTTGATTTTTTTTATAACTTACACATCAATTAGTTCAAATCAGTAGCCAACATTTTAAAAAACTATCTATGGACTTCATAATTAGTTTACTTATCAGCACTCTAGTTTCGGGAGTGGCCGCTGCAATTCTCCTTAGCAGAGTTTATAAGAATAGTATATTTGTAAAAGTTGGCATTGTTTGGCTAATAAACCTGCTGTTCATCATGACAACGGTGAGCATCAGGATAAAATTTTACGATGGCGACACATTGATTCGTTACGTGATGCTTGCCGTTAACGTGCTTTTCAGCGTGCTATGCTTTTATTACGCAACCATAAAAGTGGTTCGTCCGCTATCAAGGGCAATTGATAAGCTTTACAAGCTAGCCGAGGGCGATTTTAACGTTCCCGATGACGATACAAATGTTAACCCCAAAACCGATTTGGGTCAGCTTATTCAGGCTACCAGTATGATAAAGGATAACTTTGGACGAGTTGTTTTGCAAATCCAAAACAATGTGAGCAGGTTACGCGACATGAGCGATGAGCTAAACACTATTTCAAGCCAATTGGCTGAAGGGGCTGCTGAGGAATCTTCGTCAATCGAGGAGATTTCTTCCTCCATGGAACAAATTGCAGCTCATATCGAAAAGAATGCCGATAATTCCAAACAAACCGAAGTTTACTCGCGTAAAGTATTAGATGGTGTGCAAAACCTGAATAAATCGGCTGAGGAGAATTTGGAGGCTATTAACCATATTGCCCAAAAAATCAATGTTATAACTGATATTGCCTTCCAAACCAATATACTTGCACTTAATGCCGCCGTTGAGGCAGCCCGTGC
>ERZ795060.557-NODE-557-length-50226-cov-63.277810_pt1 | contig 50226 bp, 45 predicted proteins | sample MGYA00375144_ERZ795060 | MGnify/ENA primary metagenome ERZ795060 (study PRJEB30189, sample SAMN05720157) | activated sludge metagenome | isolation source: anaerobic digester from wastewater treatment plant | place: Japan | collected 2015-05-15 ... | reverse complement strand
CAATAGGGAGAAAATTTTATTGCATCTCCTTCCATGAAGAGGGTATACTAGCACTGTGGAGGTGGGTATATGAAATCTGCAGATCACCCCAAACGGGAAGAAAAGAAGAAGCCCCAGAAAACGCTGAAGGAAAAACGGGAAGAAAAGAGGGCTAAAAAACAGCAAAAAGCCCAGGAATAAGGGGTAGTCATCACTAGTAGAGAAACAAGAAAGAAAAGACCCTTAAGATGTTTACTCGAAAAAAGAATAAAACCTTTGCTCGGAGGCGTTCCCCGAGCAAAGGGAACTATTTTTCCTCCGAAAGAAGCGACGAAAACTCGATATTTTTTTATAGATAATCCTACCACTCCCTTGACCACAAGTTATTATTCCATATAAAATATTTCATCGGCAATGAAAATAGTTTAGATATTTTTTTATTTATTATGGAGCTATAGAGCGAAGCTATCATTCCTTCGCTATTGGAAACACGGGATTCTAAATTTTTAGAATCTACTATAATCTTGGTCCAGTAACCAAGCTCTGGATCCATAAGAAGGAGGGCCGTTTCATGGCCATAAAAACCTTTAAGGGCGGCATTCATCCGCCTGAGCGAAAAGTCGCCACCAGCGGGAAGGTCATTCAACGTATTCCGAGCCCTGCCCAGGTGGTGATTCCTATTAATCAGCACTTTGGGGCCCCGAACAAGCCCCTGGTACAGGTAGGAGACACGGTAAAACGGGGACAAAAGATTGCCGATGGAGCAAGTCCCGGACCCATGACCGTGCCAGTCCACGCTTCTATTAGTGGGATAGTAAAAAAAATAGAACCCCGCACCCAATCGAATAACACCGAAGGACTGTGTATAGTAATTGAAGCAAATGGATCGCAGGAAGAAGCTTTTATGCCCCCCCTTGATGGCCTTGCCTGTTCCAAAGAGGAGGCCCTGCAGCGAATCCGGGAGGCAGGCCTTGTCGGTATGGGAGGCGCCGGGTTCCCCGTTCATGTTAAGCTGAATCCCCCACCGAATAAACCTATCTCCCTGGTTATCGCCAATGGGGCCGAATGCGAGCCCTACCTTACCATCGATGAAGCCACCATGATTGAAGAGGCGGACAAGGTGGTTCAGGGGCTTCTCATCGTGATGAACATAGTAGGGGTCGATCGGGGTGTGATTGCCCTGGAAGATAACAAGGAACGGGCCCTTACCTCACTCCAAGAGGCCATTGCCCGCCATGGAAAAGGGAAAAACATTCAGGTGCAGCTTCTTAAAACCAAGTATCCCCAGGGGGGCGAAAAGATGCTTATCACCGCCATCACGGGAAAAGAGGTTCCCTCAGGGGGACTCCCGATGGATGTGGGGTGTGTGGTGCAAAATGTGGGGACCCTGAAGGCTATCGCGGAGGCCTTTTATGAAGGTAAACCCCTCATTGAACGGGGACTCACCGTTACTGGCGGGGCATGTAAGACTCCGAAGGATATCATCGCCCCCATTGGAACCCTTGTTTCCGATATCCCCTCCTCAGAAATAGAACTTGATGAAGAGCATCTTGCAAAGGTGATTTTTGGTGGCCCCATGATGGGAACGGCGGTACCCCATTTAGGTATCCCTATCCAGAAAAACACCTCCGGCGTCGTGTTCATGACCCGCGAAGAATTCCAGCGGGACAATGACGAAGAGGGACCCTGCATCCGCTGTGGTCGGTGTATTCGGGCCTGTGCCTGCCGGCTTTCTCCGGTGATCATGAATATTGCCTTAAAAACGGGAGACCTGGAAGCAGCGGCCCGTATCGGCCTTCTGGACTGTATCGAATGTGGGGCCTGTACCTATGTGTGTCCTGCCCATATTCAACTGGTCCAGCGCTTCCGGGTAGGAAAACAATTACTGCGCAACAAGCGGGCCAAAGAAGCTGCTTTGAGTGCAAAATAAAGGAGAAACAGAAAAGATGGCAAACAATCAGAAACTCTTGATCCTTGCATCGAGTCCTCACTTTAGTTCTCCTGTCACTACCTCCGCCCTTATGGGGAATGTTATTCTGGCCCTTTTACCACTGACCATTTTTGGTATCTACCTTTATGGTTTTCCGGCACTGATTACGATTGTGGTCTCGGTAGCAACGGCGGTCCTTTCGGAAACCCTCTTTCGCCTTGTTACCCGTCAGGAATTGCGGTACAAGGACCTTTCCGCGGTAGTAACGGGGCTCCTTCTGGCGCTGGTCCTTCCCCCCTCTACCCCCTGGTGGATGACCGCCATGGGGTCATTCTTTGCCATTGTGGTAGCCAAGGAGTTTTTCGGGGGCCTTGGCGCCAACCCCTTTAACCCGGCCCTTATCGGGCGGGCCTTCCTTATCATGAGTTTTCCCGCCGCCCTCACCACCTGGCATCGGCCGGTGGGCTTTTCCGCAGCCCTTACCGATGCGGTCAGTACCGCCACTCCCCTCAATATCATTAAAATGGGAGGTGCCATGGCCGACGTGGGGAACAATCTCGTCCAATCGGGGCTCAGCCTTTCCTCAAACTATGGGTCGGTACTCCTTACCCTCTTTCTAGGGAATCGGGCGGGGTGTATCGGGGAATCTTCGATACTGTTAATTTTGGTGGGGGCCTTTTACCTGCTCATTACCCGCACCATCGATTGGCGGGCCCCGGCGGCAATGATCGTGACCACCTTTATCGTAAGCTGGCTTCTGGGGATGGATGGCCTTTTTGGCATCCTTGCGGGGGGCCTTATGTTTGGGGCGGTGTTCATGGCCACCGATTACGTTTCTGCCCCCCTTACCGCCAGGGGAAAAATCATTTTCGGTATCGGGGCGGGGCTTATTACGGTGCTCATCCGGAAATGGGGGGGCTATCCCGAAGGGACCAGTTACGGAATCCTGATCATGAATGCCTTTACTCCCTTCCTTAATCGGCTTATCCAGAAAAAATACGGCTTTGTGCCCCCGCAGAAGGCGCCCGCCGGAATATCCGGCAAAGGCCAAAGTGGTGGTAGTTCTTCCCAGGGAGGTTCAAAATGAAGCAGATGGTTCGGCTGGGCCTCATCCTTGCGGCCTACGCAACCGTGGCCTGCGTGGGGCTGGCCTTTGTGTATACGGGGACCCAACAGGTTATTACGGAACGGCAACGGGCAGATCTGGAGCAATCCTTAAAAGATCTGTTTCCCCAGGGAGATCAATTTAAAGAAATCACCGGGGCCTTTTCCAGTTCTGACCCTCAGGTACAGTTCAAGAACCAGTACCTTATTCTTCAAGGGGACGAGCCCCTGGGGGTTGCAGTCCGGGCGGTAGGTTCAAGCTACGGGGGACCTATCACAGTATTGGTGGGAGTGACCAGAGAAGGCACGATTAGCGGCGTCAAAATCCTGGAAAACAAGGATACCCCCGGTCTGGGGGCCAATGCGGCTAATCCGAGCTATTTCGTCGATCGGCGCTCAGGAATAACCTTTTACGGTCAATTCAAGGGGAAATCGGTCCAGGATAAATTCCAGGTGAAAGAAGATGTGGTAGCCATTACGGCCTCTACCATAACGAGCAAGGCGGTAACCACCGTAGTAAAAGTAGCCAGTCAGGCCGCCTACGCATGGCTCACCAGCGAGGGAGGAAACACCAAATGAAACGGTACCTTACCATTTTTAAAAACGGCCTTGTCCGGGAAAACCCGCTCCTCATGTTGATGATCGGTTTGTGTTCGTCCCTGGCGGTAACCACCGCCGCAGCAAACGGTGTAGGGATGGGGCTTTCCATGACCTTTGTGCTCCTCATGTCCGAGATAGTGATTAGCAGCTTCCGCAAGCTTATCCCCGATTCGATCCGTATCCCCGTGTTCATCATTGTCATCGCCGCCTTTACCACCGTCATCGATTACCTGCTTAAGGCCTATTTCCCTGACCTTTCCCGGGCCATGGGGGTCTTTATCCCCCTTATCGTGGTAAACTGTATTATCATGGGACGGGTGGAAGGCTTTGCGAGCAAACGGCCCATCCCGGAGGTTATCGCCGACGCCCTCGGTATGGGTTTGGGGTACACCTGGGTGTTATTGGGCATTTCCATGATTCGAGAGCTTCTTGGAAACGGTACCATTTTTAACATCCGGATCATGCCCGAAAGCTATCAGCCCATCATTTTCTTTATCCTTTCGCCGGGGGGCTTTTTGGTTTTTGCCCTCTTTATTTCATTCAATCTCTTTTTAAAATCCCGATTAAAAAACGGTGAGGAGGAGTGCAAATGAATCTATTCAAAATCTTTATCTCTGCCCTGCTCATTGATAATGTCATATTGATGCGCTTCTTAGCCCTCTGCCCTTTTATCGGGATGAGTAGCGATGAAAACAAATCAGTAGGGATGGGTCTTGCTGTCACCTTTGTAACGGTCCTGGCCACGTCGGTAACCTGGCCTATCTATCACTTTATCCTGAAACCCCTGGGGCTCGAATTCCTTCAGATTCTTGTATTTATTCTTATCATTGCGTCCCTGGTACAGCTGGTAGAATTCTATCTTAAGAAAATGGTTCCTGCCCTGTATACCTCGATGGGGATATACCTGGCCCTCATCACCACTAACTGTGCAATCCTGGCGGTAACCTTTGATAACATCAGCAAGGGCTACTCCTTTCTGGAAGCCCTGGTGTACGCCGTAGGGGCGGCTTTAGGATTCCTCCTCTCCCTCTTACTCATGGCAGGAATCCGCAATCGTATCAAAACAAGTCCTATTCCTGCCTTTTTAAAGGGCACGCCCATTCTGTTTGTTTCTGCGAGCCTCCTCGCCATGGCCTTTATGGGCTTTTCGGGACTGGTTAAATAGGGGGAATCCATGACTATCATACTTATCACCACTTTTTTTGCCCTGCTCCTGGCCTTTACCTTAGGGCTGGCGCTGGGATTTTTTAAAGAATTTTTCAAGGTAGAGGTAGATCCCCTGGTACAACAGGTGCGGGATATACTGCCGGGGGCTAACTGCGGTGCCTGTGGCTTCCCTGGCTGCGATGGATACGCCGCAGCCGTGGCAGGCCGGAGTACCGAGGTTACCCGCTGCGCCCCTGGAGGAAAGGCGGTGGCCGAGGCGCTTGCCCGTCTTATGGGAGTACAGGCCTCTGCGGAGGATGTGGTGGCCGTCCTGGCCTGCCAGGGTTCTAAAGAGCATGCCCCCCTTAAGGGTACCTACGTAGGAGTAAAAACCTGCCGGGCCGCTAAACTTTCCGCGGGCGGGACCAAGCTGTGTTCCTGGGGATGCCTTGGATACGGCGACTGTGTGGCGGTTTGCCAGTTTGATGCCCTTCATATGGGAGAAGATGGCCTGCCCCACGTGGACTACGATAAATGTACCGGTTGTGGCATGTGTATCGCCGAATGCCCTCAGCAGATTCTAAAGAAGGTTCCCAAGAATCGAAAAGGTTCCATGGTCATCTGTTCTAACCGAAATCCGATTAAGGCGATGGTGATAAAGACCTGTAAGGTAGGCTGTATTAAATGCGAAATCTGCGTAAAAAATTGCCCCGAGCAATGCATTACTATGGTTAACGGTATTCCTGAAGTCGACTACACGAAGTGTACCTCCTGTGGGGTTTGTGTGGCCAAGTGCCCCACCAAGGTGTTTAAAATGCTCCAGTATGATATCCTGGTAGGAACAACGATTGGAGAAAAGCGCCCACAAGAGGAAGAGGTTGTAGCGGTAAAATAAAAAACAGCTATTTTGAACGGGCCCGCAATGGTTTCCCTGTTTCCCGTTGTAGCGGTAAAATAAAAAAACGGACCCTTGTTAAAACTGCACCATCATAGTGTGGAAGGGAATGCGGAGGAGCAGAAAGAGAAAGGGGCTAAAAGAGGGCCTGACAGGGGCCCTCTTCTTTGAAATGCCCCAGGAATAAAGGGGGCCTCTATGCCACAGAAGGGGGCAAGACGATTACTGTTTTACATTGAATCTCTCGTTCTTTTTAAAAATCTCAAGGAGGCTCCTTTTTTTGCTCCCTTCTATCGATTGCTTTCACGCATAGCCCAACTGGAAGAAAGTATCACGTCGGTACCGCTCCACCTGCCGGACAAGATTGGTCTTATCCGTTTGTGGACCGACGTTATGCATTTTGTTCTTTCTGAAGAGCGTTCACTTCACGAACTCATTATCGATTTTATTCTCCACGATGAAAACCCCTTAACCCTTGCAGCCGAGGCGCTCGCACCGGAATCAGGGCATATCGCCGGGGATAAGACCCAGAGGGGGAAGTCCCTTGCGCCAGCGTTGCTGGAACAGGCCCGCCTTGACCTGCTTTACCTTCAGACAATCGCCTCTTGCACCACGGTAGAGTTGATCGAGCCCATTCTCAGTCTTTTCAGTGATCGGCTTACCCTCGATATAAGCCAGCGTATCAAAAAGGAAGAGGCCATCCTCTCCCACTTTTTTCGCCATTCGGGGGAGCACCCCCTTTTTCCCTCCCATAAAAGCTGGGACACCGCTTTAGAGGGGTTGCTGGCCTATTGGAAGAGCGAGGGGGTTGGCCATCTCGGCAAGCATTCCTTCCTTGTCTGGAAACCAGAGGAAGAGATGCCCCTTCAACCTGCCCTCCTTCCTGACCCTATACGACTTTCTCAGCTTTTTGGATACGAGGCTCAACGGGCAATAGTTCTTGCCAATACCCGGCGTTTTATAAGCGGACACCGGGCAAACAACCTTCTTTTGTACGGAGATCGAGGGACAGGAAAGTCCGCCACCGTTAAAGCGGTATGCAACGAATTCGCCGGGGAAAAACTTCGACTCGTCTCAGTAGACAAACAGCATCTGCAGGACTACCCCCGGATAATTAAAACCTTAAGCGACCGCCCCTATCGATTCATCCTGTACATTGACGACCTTTCCTTTGAAACCCTGGATGATTCCTATACAGGACTTAAGGCCCTTCTTGAAGGGGGCGTCAATCAGCGGCCGGATAACGTGGTAATTTACGCTACCAGTAACCGGCGACACCTTGTCCGGGAAAGCAGGGCCGATCGACCCGATACGGCCGCTGCGGCCGCGGCCATAGAAAGCGGCGACATGCGGGCCTTTGACACCATGCAGGAACAACTTTCCCTAGCAGACCGCTTTGGCCTTACCGTGGTGTTCAGCACCCCCGGACAGGAAGAATATCTTACGATTGTCCAGAAGATAGCTCAGGAGCGGGGTCTTACCATACCAGGGACAACCTTGAGAGAGCAGGCCCTTCGCTGGGAAAAATGGTTCAATGGCCGTTCTCCCCGCAGCGCCCGTCAGTTTGTCGACTGGATAGAAGGGGGCATGGATTTTCCCTGGGATAGTTAGGTCTTTGTCGGTACTAAAAAATCATCCCCTGCTGTATCCCCAGGGAATCAAGGGGCACCGTCTTTCGGCTATCACTATTCAGAACCTTCGTAAGGAGCTTTCCGTGTGGCCCCTTTCATTGTTTACCAGCTTACGGGAATTCCCTTCCCGGCGAATTTATTGCCCTATTTCTTTGCGATTTCCTTATCTTATCGATTCTTTATTTCACCCTTTTTACCCAAGGGCCCCTGTCCCCCATCGGTAAAGGAAAGGTTTCAGGTTGTTTTTACCTGTTCTACACTTAAGGGATGAATATATACCCTGCTTATCGAAACATAGCCCCGTTCCACCGCATCCGCATCGGAGCCTTCTTCGGGGTGGGTGCTCACTTCGCCACCATCAATAAAACAGTAGTGATGCCCATCGGGAGCCACGAAACGGACCAGCGTATCCTTGTAGGAACGCCGGGAAGGATAGGTTATACGGAAGTCAGCCTGCAATGATGCGGTATTGGGAAAGTTGATATTGATGAAGGTGTCTTTTTCCCATAACGGGAGGAGGTTTTCCAGATTTTCTGCCATATAGCGGGCCGCCACATCATAATAAAAAAAGGAATCATAGGTGCCCATGCTTAACGCAAAACTGGGAATACCGTGCAGGGCCCCCTGTCGAGCCGCGGCGGCGGTTCCCGAATAAATGATATCGGTCCCCAGGTTAGGGCCTTCGTTAATACCAGAAAGGATAAGATCAGGCCGTACCGGAAGATGTTCACCCAGGAGCCCCACAATGACACAGTCTGCGGGCGTCCCCGAACAGGTCCACACCCGCTCTTCCCGGTGGCGAACCCGTATGGGCCCCCGCATAGTAATCCCATGGGAAATACCGGAGCGATTGTCCTCTGGAACAATCACATAGATTTTGTGGGACGTACCGGCCTCGAGGGCGTTTTTTAATGCCCAAATCCCCTGACAGGAAATACCATCATCGTTGGTAAGAAGGATATTCATGGAAGCATGATAGCAAAATCAAAATAAAAAATATAGCTATTGGCCTCGCAGTTTTTTATCGACCTTGCTTTGCAGCCATGGTATCCTCGGCCAGGCTGTATTGTAGGGTCATTTTCCTCAGGATATGGCAGCGGAAAAAGCCCCACGGGGATATTTCCGCCCAAATAGTACCCAGTCCTGACCAGCCACCACAGGTGCCACAACGACAAACCCGCGTACACAGCAGGTACACATCCTGCACATTTGCACCTCCGTGATGTATACTACTGGTATGGCATCCATGACGAGTACCAATATAGAAGATTACCTCCTGTGGCGGGGGGACCTGAGTTTTGCCGTGAGTCATTTTACGCCGGTGGACAACCTGATTTTCAGTGTGTTTGCCTATCTCCCCTTTGACGGACTCGTACCTTCTGAAGCCGAAAGAAGGGGACCCACCATTGCCGAAGTAGCCCAGAAATTTGCCCGGTCCAACTACCGGGATATCCATGGGCAACCCTTCTCAGAACGGATGAAACAACACATTGACTTTTTTAGCAGGGCCGCAAACAGTGAACGATTCGCCAGGGTACGGCTTTCGGCGTTTCAAAACCGGTTTGATCGGGAAGTGGCAACCCAGTTTGCAGCGGTCACCTTTTCCCTTCCTGATGGGAGTCACTATGTGGCGTTTCGGGGCACCGACGCCACGGTAGTAGGCTGGAAAGAAGACTTTAACATGAGCTTCATGACCCCTGTGCCGGCCCAACACCTGGCGGTAGCATACCTTGAGCATATCGCCCGGCGGCTCCATGGGAAAATTCGCATCGGCGGGCACTCCAAAGGGGGCAACTTGGCGGTGTATGCCGCAGCTTTTTGTGGTTTTTGGAGTCGCCGAAGAATACGGGCGGTGTATAACAACGATGGGCCCGGTTTTAATGAGAAAACCATCGCCCAAAAGGGCTTCCGGGAACTCGAAGGAAGGCTCTTTGCGTACGTGCCCCAGTCTTCTATCATCGGGATGCTCCTTGAACATTCGGAGCGCTACACCATTGTGCAGAGCACCCAACGGGGTATTGCGCAACATGACCCCTATTCGTGGGTGGTTCAGGGCCCCAATTTTGTATGTGTTGATACCGTATCCGACACAAGCCGCTTTATCGATTCAACCATCAAAGAGTGGCTGGGGGCTCTGAGTACCACCGAACGGCAACGGTTTATTGATGCCCTCTTCGATATTATCGAGGCCACCGACATCACCAGCTTTACAGAGCTTTCCTCCAATTGGCTGCAGCGGGCCCGGTCCATGGGAGAAGCGATTTCCAATCTCGATGCGGAAAGCCGGGCCATGCTCATGCAAACGCTGAAACTTCTTTTTGAAACCGGGAAAAACAATATTCGCCTTATTTTACCCCGAAGGGAAAGGGAAGAAGAGAAAAAAATATAGGAGAAGAGATAACAATAAAGACTATAGGTAAAAAGTCCTATACAAAAAATCGGTATTAGTCCTATCCCAATCTAAAGAAAAACACCTCATCATTAACTAAGTTTGACCGCAAGGTTGAAAAATCACTTTTATGTAAGGAGGACAGAATGAATTTGAAAAGGATTGTTACATCAATGATAGCAATGCTGGTAATTGCATCATTGAGTGTCAGTGCACAGACTAAACCTGTGAAGATTTCGTTCTGGCACATCGGTACAGCACCAACTGACAAAGGTTTTTATCAGAGCGTAGTAGATGAATTCATGAAAACCCATCCCAACGTTACGATAGAAGTTACTATTCTGGAGAATGAAGCATTCAAAAGCAAACTGACTACCGTAATGCAGTCGGGGAATCCACCAGACATTTTCCACAGTTGGGGTGGTGGCGTACTTGCTGAATATGCTAAAGCAGGTTTACTGAAAGATATCACCAAGGAAGTAAAGGACAGTGGTTTCTGGAATACCATGGCCCCTGGAGTATGGGAAGTTTATTCTTATAATGGGAAAATCTATGGTGCCCCCCATGACATGGGAGCCATTACCGTGTGGTATAACAAAGAGTTATTGGCGAAAGTTGGATACAAGAGCTTCCCCACCGATTGGGACGATTTTATAACCCTTGTCAAAAAACTTAAAGCGGCAGGTATTACCCCTATAGCCCTCGGAGGAGGGGATAAATGGCCCGCCATGCACATCTGGTCTTACATTGCTCTTCGGCTCGGAGGAGCTCAGCTTTTCCAAGACACCTTCTCGGGAAAGAACAAAGCAGGCTTTAAGGATCCCACCTTTGTAAAGGCCGGACAGATACTTGCAGATCTGGCAGCTCTTAAACCTTTCCAGGATGGTTTCTTAGGAGCCACCTACAATGATGAGGCAGCATTGGTGGGTAATGGAGTGGCAGCAATGGAGATTATGGGACAGTGGGCTCCGAACGTTCAAAACGATAGCTCTACCAGCAAGAAAGGCTTAGGAGACAAGTTAGGATGTGCTCCGTTCCCCGCAATTAAGGGTGGAAAGGGAAAAATCACCGACGTAATTGGTGGTGGGAATGGTATGGCAATTGGGAAAAATGCCCCCAAAGAAGCTATAGAATTCCTTCGATTCCTTGACAGTAAGGAAAATAACGCCCGGTATGCTACCATTGCCGGTATCATTCCAACCGTAAAAGGGGCTGATGTGGGGATTAAGGATGAGAATGCAAAACTAGTAAAAAGCATTGTAGACAAATGTACTTACTATCAACTCTATCTTGATCAGTTCCTTCCTCCTGCGGCTGGGGCTGCCGTTAATGATGCAATACAAGCTATTCTTGCGGGCACTATGACACCCGCCCAGGCCTGTGCTGCTATCCAAGCCGCATATGAGCAATAATTTGCCAGTTTTCAAAAAAGTTTAAAGTATAATTAAAATTCAAACGGTGTCCGATAAGCGGGTACGCTTATCGGACATAATAGTTTAAATACCAGGAAGTACTTCTATGAAAAAGAGCTACAGTCAAATACCATTACTAGTATTCTTATTAGGGCCAGCGTTAATTCTTTTTTCTTTGTTTGTTATCTTCCCGGTTTTTCAAGCTGCTTATTTTAGTTTGTTTAAATGGAATGGTCTCGGGCCGCTTGTTGATTTTCGGGGATTGAAGAATTTTACAGTGCTTTTTAAAGATGCTATTTTCCATAAAGCGATAATTCATAACATTATTATCATGATTGTATCTCTTGTTATCGAGATACCCCTCGCTTTATACGCAGCTCTTATTATTTGTAATAAAGATTTTAAGTTTGCCCTGGTTTTTCGTACTTTTTTCTTCCTGCCATATATTCTTTCCGAAGTTATAACAGGGATTCTCTGGCAATTTATCTATAACCCCCAGTACGGTTTAGTAAAAGCCTTATACACATTTTTTGCTCCCGGTGCACCGGTACCGGCAATTCTGGGGAACCCTTCAACAGTGCTCGCGGGTATTCTTGTTACCATTATCTGGAAATATTTTGGATTTCACATGTCTATCCTTATAGCAGGACTTCAAGATATTCCTGAAGAAATAAAAGAGGCAGCAAAAATCGACGGGGCATCAGAAAGTCAGATAACCCGTAAAATTGTTTTGCCTCTCATTCGTTCGACCCTATTAATATCTATTTTCTTTTCGATTGTGGGCTCCTTTCAAGTATTCGATGTTGTCTGGGCAATGGGTAAAGGAGATCCAGTGAATTCGGCTGAGACGATGGTCACCTATCTTTATAAATTTGGACTTCAAAGATTCAATATTGGATATGGAAGTGCTGTTGCTGCTGTCATATTCCTTTTTACTTTAATTTTTAGCATTATTTATAACAATCAATTGATGAAGAATGAGGAGAAACAAATATGAAAAAAAAGAACCTGTCAATTTCTTTCTCTCGTCGAGTCGTTCAATATACATTCTGCATTATACTTTCATTTATTGTGCTTATTCCGCTGTATATGGGATTTGTAGGTGGACTCAAGTCAAATGGCCAGCTCTTGACAGATCCTGTAGGCCTCCCCAATCCCCCATATTATAATAACTATATTGATTTACTAACTGGTTCGGTTGGAACTTTCTGGAAATCCCTTTTTAATTCTATTCTTGTAGCCGCAGGAACTGTAATACTCACCCTTATTGTTTGCGTAATGGCAGCTTTTGCTCTTGCCCGCGTTCAATTTCGTGGAAGAGAGATCATTAAGAATTACTTTATGCTCGGACTTCTGTTTCCCCTGGCAGTTGCAATTCTTCCTCTTTACTTACAGGTAAAGAATCTTAAACTGCTTGATAATTATTTTGGGGTAATACTTCCCCAGGTAGCTTTTCAAATACCAATGACGGTACTTCTCTTGAGAGGATTCTTTTTACATATACCTAAAGACTTAGAAGACGCCTGCTCGATAGATGGATACGGCCCCCTCGGTTTTTTAATTAACATGGTAATTCCTCTTTCTACACCAATCATTGCAACAAGTGCTGTTATTGTTCTTGTATCAAGTTGGAACAATTTCTTTTTACCCCTACTTGTGTTTAATACTGAAGCCTATTACACGTTACCGATGGGGGTTATGAATTTTCAAGGGCAACACGCTTCAGATTGGAATTTAATTCTTGCTTATTTAACTCTTGCCATGATTCCAGCACTCATTCTTTTTGTCACTTCACAAAAGTACATCGTAGCAGGACTCACCGGCGGTGCTATTAAGGGGTAATGGAGGTTTATTCTCTTATTTTAAAAGGGTACCAGTACACAGATTGATGGCAGAAGGTGAGTAAGGTTTGAAAAACAAGACTAAGAGGGACCCACTACCTAATGCTGATGGATCCCCCCACAAGTCCCCGACGGGATAACTCCCCTTCCAGAAAGGTCTTGCCTACCCCCCAGGCATCAAGAAAGGCCCGGTAGGCCCGGTATCCTGGATCATCCATGGTAATGGTACTTCGGGGCTTCTTGTGGGGGTCCCGGTATGCCCAGATTAACACATTTTTGGGGGTATGTTCCAGGGAAATAAATTCCACCATATCCGCGGTGTAGCCAAAGGCCCTGAGCATGAGGGCCCGGGAAGCATCGGTGACAAGGGTCGCCTGCTTTTCCCGGGTAACGCCATACCGAAGGATAGGATCCATAGCGGGGGCCCTGAGTTGATCCGAAAATTCGTGCTGACAACAGGGGACTGCAAGAATCACGGGGCTCTGCCACTGGAGGGCCTGAGCCAGGGCCACGTCGGTAGCGGTATCACAGGCATGAAGACTTACCACCAGGTGGGGTGGCTCTTCGGCCATATACCGGGCGATATCTCCTTGCTTAAAGGAAAGCCCCTCCATCCTGAGATCCCGGGCTACCTGGTTGCAAAAACGAATAACCTCCTCTTTTAGATCGAGCCCCGTAATACTAACAGAGCGCCCCATCTGATTGTGCAGATAGTGATACAGCCCAAAGGTAAGGTAGGCCTTACCACATCCAAAGTCTACGATTCGCAGCGGCTCTCCCTCGGGGAAAGCGGGTAGCACCGTATCAATAAATTCAAGGTATTTATTGATCTGCTTATACTTATCCATTGCCCGGGGAAATACATTCCCCGTTTCATCCATGAGCCCCAGGTGTATCAAAAAGGGGATGGGTCCTGAAAGGCGATAGTGTTTTTCCCGATTATGCGTAAGGGAGGGTTTCTTTTTAGAGGCCGGTGTTTGACGAAGACTATACTCCTGGGAAGCAAGCCTTTTAATTTCAAGGTCAAAGAGGTCGGTATATATATGCCATTCCTGGTACGCCCTTAACAGGAGCGGTAGCTCCGCTTCCAGTTCCTTTTTCTCATAATTTCGATGGAAACTCTGGATTCCACATCGATATTCCCCCTGATAGCAAAGGGTCTCTTTAATCAACACCGGTCGGATCCGCACAGTGTTACAGGGAACGGTGGGCTTATCGCACCATAGGGGGCCCACCTGGGGGTCCCGAACAGAAGCAACCGCCAGAATAAGCCGCTCCAGAAGCCGTTCTGTATCGAACATTTCCTTAAGGGCCTCGAAAGAAAGTCGCTTCATATAGAAAGCCTTTGTGAGTTCCGTATTCTTCCGGTTTTTCTTCTAAGAAACCGCGGCATACTTTTTCCGCTCCGAACGGCGGGCCTGAACAAAATCATCGAAGCGCTTAAAGGATGTGGTAATTACGAGTTCTTCGGGAGCCCCCGCGGCGGTAAGAATTTTGTGTACCTCATCAAAACGCCCCACATCAAGGTAGTAGTGGGCATCGCTACCGGTAACCATGAGGCAGGCCTTTTCCACACAGGTCCGGGCAATATGCAGACAGTTTTCGTCACTCCCCTTGCGAATACGGAAGGAACTGTCATTAATTTCCAGGGCCTTGCCATAAGAACGGGCCGCTTCCACCACCACCTCAATATCGATAGGATACGAAGGATTCCCCGGGTGGGAGATGGCATCCACGAGGGGATTAGCCAGGGTGGCCACCAGGGTCTCGGTATTTTTTACGATGCCCTGACTGGCAAAACAGATCTCGTGAAACCCCGCCAGGACAAAATCGAGGCGGGCAATAAGATGGGCCTCGAGGTCGATTTCTCCCCGTTCGTTCATGATATTAGCTTCGATCCCTTTGTAGCACCGGACCCCCTCGATATATTCAGGAAGAATCCGGAGATTCCCAAAATGGTAGGGATGGGTGGTTCCCGGCATGGCCGGGCCATGGTCGGCCACCACAAAACCGGAAAGCCCCTTTTGTCGGGCCCCTCGGGCAAGTTCATCGATCGTCGAATAAGCATGGCCTGAAGCCACTGAATGGGTATGGGCATCAATTACAAATGTCATGGTAATATAACCTGTATACTTACCATAAAGCATATTTTTTTATAGAATGTCCAGAGGAAGGAGGTAGACATGATCATCTGTTGCGGGGAAGCCCTCATCGACATGGTACCGGGTAACGATAAGGAGGGGAATCCGGTGTATCGTCCCATACCAGGTGGAAGTCCTTACAACACCGCCATCGCCATCGGTCGTCTCGGAGCCCCCGTGGCCTTTCTAGGACGCTTATCCCGAGATTTTTTTGGAGAACTTTTAATAAAGCGACTGACTCAGAATGAGGTAGCCACTTCTTTTATTCGTCGAGGAGAGCAGCACAGTACCCTTGCCTTCGTACAGCTAGAGGCAGGTAAAGAACCCCAGTACGCCTTCTATACTGAAGGAAGTGCTGATACGTCCCTGTTGCCAGAGGATCTCCCCCAAAGCCTCCCCTCGGATGTTCGCTGTATTCAATTTGGATCCATTTCGATGCTGCTTACTCCGATTAGCTCTACGATAGAAGGGTTTATCAAACACAGTATAACCCAGGACCCCACCCTGGTAATCTCTTTTGATCCCAACGTACGGCCCATGTTGATTCAGAACCGAGAGGCCTATGTTTCCAGCGTAGAATCCTGGTGTCGCATGAGCAGGATCGTAAAGATTTCCGATGCGGATCTCTCCTACCTTTACCCCACCATAGATCGGGAAGGGGCCATCGATCGGATCTTAGCCCTTGGGCCCACCCTGGTTGTTGTAACACTTGGCAAAGAAGGCGCCCGGGCAAAGCTTCGTCGAGCCGATGGGACCTTTATTTCCTGTCAGGCCCCGGTGGTGGAGGTCCCCGTGGCAGACACTATTGGCGCAGGAGATACCTTCCATGGGGCATTCCTTGCCTGGCTTGAGCAAAAAGGGAAAATGTCATCCTCTGCCCTTTCGAGCCTTTCTCAGGGGGAACTGTCGGAGGCCCTTTCTTTTGCGAACCTGGCCGCATCGCTCGTGTGCACCCGGCATGGGGCAGAACCCCCAACCATGGAAGAACTCCGGGCTTTTACGGCCAGGTATGGGCTGGATAATTGAGAGAAACGATGCTGTCAACGGCCAAGTTTCTACGATACCTACAATAAAGGTGAAATCTGTTAAGTAAGGGGCCTCCTAAATAAGTTTCTATCGGGACGAACCACGGGAAAAGAGAAGACGGTTTTCCTTTGGGTAAAGATTTGGCCCCGGAGAGGCCTTCTTTTTTCACAACATTGTTTTACGAGAAAAGGTTCGTGGAAGTCCCTTTATGCCTTCTTGATATAGAGGGGGAGTGTGCCTATTTCTTTTTCATCCACGTAGAGGGTAAAGCTCGCAAGGCCGGGTGCAGGAAGTGCAAAATTTTGCAGAGAAAAGAGCACATGGGAAACCGCCGTAGCATTGCCCACACTACGAACGTCGATGCTTCCTTGCAAGGGTTCAATCATGTGTTTTCCCTCTATATCACGCACTTCTATGGTAAAGCGATGGGTCCCAAATTCCCAAAGGTCAAAACGGAGACGAATCACCACCATCAGCGATGGATGAAAACAGGGGAAAGCCCGGGCCGCAATGGTATCAAAGGTCCCCACAATGGTAAGTTTCCCATTATTTTCCTGTGCAAAATCACAGAGCGTAAAAAGTTCTAATTTCAATATTTTTCCCTCTGGATATGGTAACTAACACAGAACATCGGAGGTGCTAAAATAGCCGCCTTCCTGACTCACAAACAATCAATTTTCCTTAAAGGCCCTTTTTTCTAGCGCTGTGGCGTTACCCATACTACCCCACCATGAGCATACGGCGCTCTTACCCCTTACGCCGAGAGGGGCCCCGGGGCCTCTACACATAGTATCATACAGAGGGGGCCCTAACGAAGCCCCTCTTCTTTTTTTGGCATCCCGTCAATCTGTTCAGCTTCTATTTCCTGAAAACTGTTCAGGTACCGCCGGGCAGCATCGGTAAGGGAAACAGAGGGGGTATCGAGACGTTCTTTGGGTTCCAGGAATTCGATCATGTAGGGACGATATTTTAAAGGGACTAGTTTTTTCTGCAGTTCTACATTCTTTCGAGAGGCTATAGAAATGGCTTTAAAATAACCCCGCCAGAGGGCTTCGTATTCTTCCGGTTGGATACCCGGTTCCACCACGTAGGGCTCTCCCTGGCTGGAAACATAGGTATCAAAACGAAGGTGGATGCCATCGGCACAGGATACCCATTCTTTTCGCCCCACATCGAGGATAGCCCAGGGGTGTTTCCCAAAACGGGCACAAAAATGGGCAGCCAGTGCGGGTAAAACGTAGGTTTCGGGGGCACAGCGGCCCACCAACGTGCCATCCTGGGCAGGGGCAAAACGGAGCATACCCGCCAGGACATGAAATTCCCGCTGGGCCTGTCGCGCGGCTTCCCAGAAATCGTTACAGAGAGGATCTGTTCTGTTGCCATAGACCGTACTCAGGGGCTTGCCCTGGGCTAGAGCTCCGAGGGCCCGAACCACAAGGTGGGCCAGGGATGTCACATCTTCCCGCCGGGCCATCCAGGCAAAAAAAAGGGTATCCACAAATTCCGCATCATATGAAGAGAGGCGAGCCTGGATTTCAGCCGCATAAGAAAGCTGAGTCGCCCAGGGCTCTTCCTCTGGAATTTCCTGAAATAATAGTTCCTGTTGGCCCGATGTCGATGGGAGAACCCCTGGTTTTTCTCCTTTTCTTATCACCCTGAATTCCAGGTTATCATTTCCATAACGGGTAAAGAAATTCTGGGCCCCCGCAAGGAGCGCCAGGAAGGAACCATCATAATAAAAGGATCTCATCGGAACCTCCATTTTTTTTTCCTAGCCACCCTCTTAAGGTCAGCGATTGGTGCTTTGCTAAAATTCAAAAAGAGGAAGCTGGTAGCCCGCCCCATCACTGTCGGAAAGAACGTAACGAATGCGTTTTGGATCTTCTTCTTGCTCAAACCGTTTCCCTGCCACGGAAATAAAATATCGGGCCCGTTTAAGAACCACCCCAAGTCGGCGCAGGGTATCAAAAGAAAGGGAATGCAAACGCCGTTGTTCTAGAATTCGCCGGGCCGATCGGGCCCCAATACCCGGTACCCGCAAGAGGCTTTCGTAGTCCGCATATTGGACATCTATCGGAAAAACTTCGTAATGATTCAGGGCCCACACCGTTTTGGGATCCAGGTGGGGATCAAGGAAGTCCCTATCTTCAGGGAAAATCTCTTCTGCCTTGAATTTATAAAAGCGCAAAAGCCAGTCGGCCTGATACAGGCGATGCTCCCGCACGAGCGGTGGCCCCGGAATATCCGGCAAACGGGGATCGATGATGCCACCCCTACCATTTTTCCCCACGGGAATATAGGCAGAATAGTAAACCCGTCGCAGACCAAACTTCCGGTATAAGGCGTCGGAAAGGGAAATAATCTGGCGATCACTTTCAGGACTCGCCCCCACAATCAATTGGGTGCTTTGTCCCGCTGGAGCAAAGCGAGGGGTTTGCCGGATCCGCTGACGGTCTTGCTGAAACTGAGAAAAAAGGCCATGAAACTGGTCCATCGACTGGAGAATGATCTTGCCATTTTTCTGAGGTGCCAGATAGGAAAGACTCTTTTCGGTGGGCAGTTCTATGTTGGCGCTGAGCCGATCCGCCCAGCGACCTGCCTCGGCAATAAACTTCTCTGTGGTACCGGGAATAATTTTAAGGTGAATGTAGCCCCCAAAGCCTTCTTCTTCCCGTAAACGACGGGCCACCCGAATGAGCTGTTCCATCACCACGTCGGGATCCGCAAAAACACCGGATGATAAAAACAAACCTTCAATATAATTGCGTCGATAAAACTCTATCGTCAGACGCACCAGTTCATCCACGGTAAAACTTGTCCGGGGTGTATCCGCTGAAGCCCGATTGACGCAATAGGCACAGTCGTAGCGACATACGTTAGAAAAAAGCACCTTTAACAGGGATACACAGCGACCATCTTCTGTCCAACTGTGGCAAATTCCTGCGGGCACCGTATGGCCTAACCCTGTTTTTGGAGAATCCACCGGGACTCTTTGCCAGAGCCCCCCCTTTTTTGAGGATCCAGATCCTTCTGGCCCATGATCGCTCCCCGACGTTGCACAGGAAGCATCATATTTGGCAGAGGCCGCAAGAATCAGGAGTTTTTCTTCCAGGTTCACAATAAAACTATACATGTGTTTAGATATTTTTGCAAGCACCGACATGAAAATTTATAAATGACATATTGATTATTTTTGTCATTCAGGATAAGGTAGGGATAAGAAACGCGATATTTTAAGACCCTTTTCTTAAGGGGAATAATTTTTCTGTTTACCAGAAAGGGACCTGTAAGGGGGATACCTCTCCAGAGGAGGGTCAAAGAATGAAGATACGATGGGCAATCTTGCCGGCCGGTTTTTTTATCATGTTGTGTCTGGGGACCGTCTATTCCTGGAGCGTGTTTCGTATTCCCCTGCAACAAAAGTACGGTTTTTCTGCCCTGGAAAGCGGCCTTCCTTTTACTGTCCTGTTGGTAACCTACGCTCTGTCCATGGCCGTAAATGGTCCTATCATTCGCCAATATCCTTCACGGCCCTTACTTATTATTGGGGGCTTTTTAGTGGGGCTTGGCTGGTTTCTCGCAGGCACCACCCAATCGGCCATCCTTAAAACCATCTATTATGGGGTTATTACCGGCTGGGGAGTAGGTTTAGTGTATGGCATTCCCCTTGCGGCGTGTACCGAATATTTTCCTCAGCATCGGGGCTTTGCCATGGGTATTGTGTTAGGGGGCTTCGGCCTTTCTGCGATCGTAACGGCCCCACTGCTTCAAGCTTTTATCACAACCCAGGGAATCAGCGCTACCTTTCAGATAATGGGGGTATTGTTTTTCATTCTTATCACCCTGTTGAGCTTTTTCATTCCTAATACTCCCAAAACAAACCCCGAAAACCCTGCCCAAAGGATTTCTCTTCGGTCATGCAGTACCGATCCATTTTTTCAAATCCTCTGGGGGGTGTACCTTTTAGGGGCCCTGGCGGGTCTTACGGCCATTAGTATTGCCAGTCCCGTGGGAATAGAAATGGCGGGACAAAGCCCTGAACGGGTAGCCTACTGGATGGTCCTCTTTGCCCTGTGTAACGGCGCAGGTCGCCCCCTTTTTGGCTTTTTAACCGATCGGTGGGGTTTCCAGAAGACGGCAACCCTTAACTATGGGCTTATTATTCTGGCCTCCCTTTCAGCGCTCGCCATACCCGTGTTTGGACTACCGTTCTTTGTGGTAAGTTTCAGCCTTTTCTGGTTTTCCCTCGGAGGATGGCTTGCCATCGCCCCTGCAGTAACCGCTCAACATTTTGAAAAAAATCTGTATCAGAAGGTCTACGGCTACCTCTTCACCGCCTATGGGACCGCATCCCTCCTTGGCATATCCAGTGCGGGTATGCTGCGGGATCTCACCGGCACGTATCGGACCGTTTTCTTCGTTACCATCGGGGGGGCCCTTCTGGGACTCCTTCTTTTATGGAAGAGGGGACCCTCTGGAAAGTGAAGGATCCTTTTCAGGGAGCACCTACACTCCACTCCGCGTCATAAAGAAGAAGGCTACTCCGCCCCGTATTGCTCCGTAAACCACTGTTCCAGATGCTGGCGGACTTCATCCACCAGGGCCTGGTACTGGCCCTTCAGCATATTCATGTTCTGGTTGTAAAAGGCCACAAATTCCGGGTCCTGGAAGGGATCCAGCCGAATCCGCTGCCCCAGGCGCCGGGCAAGCTCTTCTTCCTTTTGACGAAGCTTTGGGGCGTACTGCCGTTTAATCGCCTCTTCGTACTGCTGCTGTTCCTGCAAAAATCGACTAAAGGCCTGCATCACCTGGTTAAACAGTTGGGGTAGACGTCGGTCCGTCAGAATAAGCTGCATTCCCCGGAAAATACGTTCTATTTTGGGAAGCTGGTCCTGATTTTCCGGCAATTGAATTTGGGAAAGGAGCATTTCAAAGATGCCCCGTTTTAATGCGGGCAACTCTTCTTTGGGGCATTTTTTTATGGCCTCTTCCAGGGAATGTTCCTCTGGATTTTCCAGATAGAGACTTGCAAGTCGTTTCCCTTCTCGTTTTCGCTCAAAACCAGCCACTGCGGTTTTATCGGTTTTAATCGACTCAGTTTTTTCCAGCGCCAACTCCAATGCACTTTTAATCCGCGCCATAGGTATCCTCTTTACGAAAATGGGGTATACAATTCATGTATAAAAATACTACAACAGTTCCTAGAGGGGCAAGATGCAACTCTCTGCCCTTCTTCTGCCAATGGGAAATACAAAACAAAATGAACATGAGAAGCGGAGACACGGAGGATTTTTCAAACCGTTAGAACCAGATCTAACAGAACATCCTGTTCATCCACCGGCACAGAGGGCACCAGTTGTTCCGTAAGCCCCACCCCGACAGAGAAAAGAAAGGCGCCGTACTGGTGTAAAAACCTATCATAATAGCCCTTTCCCCTCCCAAGGCGGTGGCCTTCTTTGTCAAAGGCAAGACCGGGGACGATAATAAGGGCCTGGCGGTGTTCCCAGGTCTCTTCCTGTGAGGGCACAGCGCAGTCTTCTCCAAAAACCTGCGGCTGTTCCCGATTTTTTTTGGGGAAGGGCGCATCGCTTTTTTCTCCGCTTGCTTTTCCAGAAACATGGGACGCCCAAGTTCCCTGGACAAGGCCCTGGGGCTGCCAGGGTTTACCCTGGGGAAAAGGTTCCCGGATTCCAAAGGGGCCTAGCCCCCAGGGACCATCAAGAGTAAAGATCCTATAAAACCGTAGATGGTCTCCTTCCACCCGCGGAGCGTACACCTGCTTTTGTTCTTGAAAAGCCACCTCTACGAGGGGCGTCGTATCAATTTCTCCAGGGAGAGAAAGAAATACCAGAACGCTGGAACTGGTCTGCCATTGGGGGACTTCCCGCATCCGTTGAGCCAGGGCCTTCCCTCGCTGAACAAAGAGAGCCGGCTCTATTTTTGCAAGGACCTCTCGCATCTTCCGGCGTAATTCTTTTTTGATTATCCGCAGGGGCCTCTCCATGGGACGTTGCACTACCCTTACTTTTAAATAGAACGGGTCCCACCAGAACGGAGCCCCGCCTCATAGAGCTTTCCACAGGCAATAAACATGGGCTCCCGAGTACCCGCAAGGGCTATGCCTGCATCGCGGGCCATATCTACCATGTCAGGGGTCGGTTTTTTGCCCCGGACAAACAAAATCGCCCGAATATCCATAAGTTCCGCCGTACGAATCACCTGGGGATTCACCAGGCCTGTGAGCAATAGAACCTGTTCTTTAACAAAGGCCATTACATCACTCATGAGGTCCGCCCCACAGGCGGCCCGTAATTCTATTGAATCGGCGAGTTCATCACCCCAAAAAAAGGTCCCCTCGACAATGGACACCGCTTCTTTAAACGTCATGGTACTAATTACTCCTGCTTCATAGCTTACCACAGGGGAAGCACAAAGGAAATACGGTTAGACAAAAAGAAGGTTTTCTTTTATAGTATATTTTATGTTACGTCGTTTCTTTTTTATAGTAACCCTCGGAAGCCTTATTGCGATCACCGCGATGGCCCAGAACCCCTATCGCCTGTATTCATTTTTCTCCTTTGATGTTGCACCGGCCAATGCTACTTCGTATTTTACCACGGACCAGTCTTTTTCATTTCCCCTCATTTCCAATCTTTCGCTGGTAGTAGCTGGAGAATGGAAAAGCCCTTTAAGTGAAACCTTCTTTACGAATCCACCTCGTTTTGGGCTCCGGGGCGGAGCGGTATATGTTTTTCCTGATACGGGGATCTATATCGATGGTCTTATAGGGTGGATCCGGCACAATAAGCAAGACCCGCTTTCCCAGAACAACTTCGCCACCGACAGTATTTTTTATGAACTTGGCTTTAACTGGGAAAACTCATACCTGTATGTGGGAGTCCGCGAACGGCTGTTAACCTCCTCTCCTTGTACAGATGTGGTCATGGCAGCGGGTACCAATAACCTCTATTTCCCATCTCCTTATTCAATGGTACCCGTTAGAATACTGGACCGTGTTGTTGGGAGGAAGCCTGGGGATAGAAAACGATGTGCCCCTTACCCCGGGTATTCGGGGAGAAATTATTGTCCCTTTAGTGAAGGAACCACTACTATTCCGAGTGGGCCCCGGTATCATCTTTGAACGTTTCCATGATGAGGAAGCGCCCATAGTGGAAGGCCAAGAACTTATCCTTCAGGGAAGTTTTCTCATTAAATTTCCGCGATGGCCCGAATTCAAGATTACCCTCGGCAGTCATCATGGCGATAGGAATAAAGATGTCCTTACCCTTCAACTGTTGATAACAAGCCTTTTCTAGCCATGGTTCCACGGGTTTTAGTTCTTTTTTTGTCCCTGGGGATGATGGCCTGTACTTCCGTAAATTCGACGGTAGCGATAGATCCCTCTTACTCTGCTCCCTTTCGCTGGTCCGGTTATTCCTGGAGGGTTAAGTACAGCGATACCCCGACGGCTCCCCGGGATAATCGCTTTGGCCGATTAGGAGTTACGGTGTTCATCGATAGTTCAAGTGGAGACCTGGTGCTCAGAATCCAGAAAATTGATTCCCTGTGGTATGCGTCAGAGGTAGTCCTTACCCGTTCCTTAGGCTATGGGGAATACCAATTTCGAATCGCAAGTAATATTGACCAGCTTGACCACCGGGCAGTACTGGGACTTTTTACCTGGGATCCCACCTTCTCCGATCCTTACCACCGGGAAATAGACATTGAGTTCTCCCGCTGGGGAGATAAAAACGCATCCACCAATGCCCAATACGTGGTGCAGCCCTTTGAAGTTCCCGGCAATCGGCATAGCTTTGTCTTTTCTTTATCCGATGGGACCTATTCTACCCATAGCATCCGCTGGGACCCCCACGCAATTCGTTTTACAAGCTGGCATGGACATGGGGAGCGTCCTCCAGATAATAGCCCCCTCATCATGCAGGATTGGACCTACCAGGGGACATACATACCCCAGCCAGGAAACGAACAGATTCGAATAAACCTCTATTTGCTTGACAGTAGCGATGTTCCAGCCGATGCTATAGAAGTACGAGTCAGTTCCTTTACCTATATACCTTTACCTTAATAAAGAAAACAATGTCGGTGCACAAGGATACGTATAACGAGACAGAGGAACTAAAAAAACAAATCGAGACTCTTGAGCGGGTGAATGAAGCTCTTATGGAGTCTATCAAACTCCTGGAAGAAAAGGTGATTCATTGCCCCCTTACGGGCCTCTATAACGACGAATTCTTTCAGCGGTATATCCAGGACATCCTAAATGCCTGTCTTTCTACTAAAAGGAACGGGGCCTTGCTCTTTATTTCCATAGATCATTTTGGTGAAATCAACCTCCACTATGGATCTGATGCGGCGGATGAGACGCTAAAAAAATATGCGGCCTATCTTACCAATCAGGTGCCGCAGGGAACTATTCTTTTTCGTTTAAACGGTGCACTCTTTGCATGTTACATCCCTGATTTAGCTCGAGAGGGAGCCCTGGAAATAGCAGAAAAAATTAGAATGGCCACCGCCTCGGCAGATATTTTTGTATGCTATATTACCGTCTCTGTCGGGGTAATTCTTCTGGATGAACTTTTTATGTATGAAGATTTAAATCCAGAAGCTCTCGTCGATTTTGTTATCGATGTGGGAAAACAGCGGCTCAATATCGCCAAAAAACGGGGATATAATCAGATCTGTGCTGAAAGTGATCTTAAGATAGTAGAAAAAACAAAGGCTGTTATTTTGCTTGCCGATGCAAACATATTTCGACTTGAAATGCTCGCGGATCTTTTAGAAAGCGAACATTTTGCCATCTTAAAAGCCCATAGCGGAGACGAAGCTCTATCCCTAATCATAAACCACGAGGTAGATCTTATTCTGGCAGATCTTTCCTTGCCGGGGATGAACGCCATAGAAATAAAACAACAAATAAACCACTACTCCCGATTAGTAGGGATCCCCTTTGTACTTATCACCGATAAAAAACGGATTGATATTTTAAAACAGGCCTACGCCCAGGGAATCCTCATCGTCCTGGAACGCCCCCTTTTTTTGGAAGAACTTCTTGCTATTGTTTCAAATTTTAGCAAAACCAAGGTGGTGTAACAATGGCAGAAATACTGGGCATTGTTTTCGGAATCTCCCTGGTTTTTGCTTTCATAATTCTTCTGCTTAGTAAATACAAAAATTATAAAGAATTCAAAACAATACAACGAATTAGGGATGATTTTAAAAAATATATAAAAGGTGGACCCCTGCCGGACCCACTACAGTTTCCCCGTAAAATATTTTTGCAAGAGGTAGTACGCATTAATGAAGAAATTCAACTTGATAGTTCTTATTTTGACTATTTGTATACCCGTTTAGGAAAAAAATGGATCCATCATCTATATAGAGAACTAGGAAACAAAAAGCCTTATAAACGAATTGAAGCGGCTATTTTTCTGAGCCTTTTTCCCCGGCAGGGCAGTATTATTCCTATGGTAACTCAACTCCAGAAAGAAAAAATACCCTACGTACAATTACAGCTCCTTTACTCTCTGGTACAGCTTAAGGCAAGGCTTTATATACCTACATTCATTGAACTTATGAAAGGAAAAGATGAGTGGTTTTCTTATCGGGTGGCAGAAATTCTTTTAGGTTTTGGGCATTCCCTTGAAGCATATCTTCTTGAACAGTGCCGAACAAAACCTCTCCTCTCAAAAGAGGAAATCATTCTTCTTTGTACCTTCCTCAGGCGTTTTCCTCAACCAGAATTATTGGAATACCTGGTATTGCTCTTAAACAGCTCCTTTTCAGCAAGCCTTGTAGTCGGCGAAGTACTTTTACATCACTACCCTTACATACTGTGTGATACGACCTATTTACAACACCCTAATTATTTGATTCGTTCCCTCGCTCATGAAGCTCTTGGAATAAGGGACGATCCAAAAACGTTACTTCAGCTTATTAGAGCAGCAGGAGACGCCTATATTACTGAGGGAGTAACCAAGGGATTACAGAGGCTTATATCAAGAAACAAAAAATATTTAGAAGAACTATATGCTATTTTTTATCGTCTTTATAAGAAATGTGATATCCTAAAAAACAAAGACTCTCTGTATCGCCGATATACTATTCTGGGGAAGGCATTACTCCCTGAATTGGAGTATTTTTTGTACGGAGGTTACGACCTAGAAGGATTGCTCTATTATGCGTGCGAGTCAGAACAGCTCAGTGTACTTTCTTCGTTCCTGGATACAAACAAGAATCCTAAATATGAAGAACAAATACTAGATACTATTAAAAAAGTCCTTCAAAAAAATCCTGCCTTCTTACAGATTATACAAAAATACTGCACCCATTCCGAATTACTTCAAAAATTAGGACTTGAAAAACTCCCGGAACAACCCCGAGACCCTCCACTCAAGCTGAGCAAAAAAGCTCGTCTTGTACTTTTTATGTTGGGCCTTGCTCTCCTGGCAGTTCCTTTCATAGTGTGGGGTTTCTTTTTTTTCACCCATTCATTCAGGATACCAGAGGCGATCCAAATTTTTATTGAAAACTTTACCCGCGCCATGACGGGATACTTCCTTACCCTCAACGGTATTTACCTTACTTTGGTACTTCTCTCTGGTCTAAATATCCAGAGGCAATATAAAAATTGGCAGAGTATCCATTCTAGTTTTCTCAGTTTGGAAAACATGTTACCTTCCGTATCGATCCTTGCTCCGGCATTTAAAGAAGAGTTAACCATCGTTGATAGCGTCCGCTCTTTACTTTCTCTTAATTACCCAAAATTTGAAGTTATCGTGATTTGTGATGGTTCCCCTGATGGGACCTTACAAAAGCTGATCACCGCTTTTAATCTGGAACGGATTGAACGGGAGGCTATTACCACAATCCCGACTCGCCCCATCCGCGGTTTTTATGGAAGCAAACAATATCCTTACCTCCTGGTAATCGATAAATTGAATGGTGGCAAAGCGGATAGCCTAAATGCTGGTATCAATTATGCTAAAAATGATTACCTCTGTTGTATTGATGCGGACTCCCTCCTAGAAAGGGACGCATTGCTTCGGATGATGCATCATATCATCAGTTCAGAAAAGGAAGTTCTTGCCTGTGGGGGAAACATCCTTCCCGTTAATGGCTGCAAGGTCCAGAGTGGGGCTATTAAAGAAATTCATATACCAAACAAATTATTATCCCGGTTCCAGACCATAGAGTACCTCCGGGCGTTTCTTACCGGTCGTTTAGGGTGGGCCATGCTCGATGCCCTGGTAATTATCTCGGGAGCCTTCGGGGTATTTAGCCGAAAACGGGTATTGGAAATAAATGGCTATCTTACCGGATCTGCTTCTGGTCAGATGGATACGGTGGGCGAAGACATGGAGCTTGTGGTTCGTCTGAGGCGCCATGCCCGAGAAAAACAGATACCTGCCACCGTAAGCTATTGTTACAATGCCAACTGCTGGACTGAAGTTCCTGAGGACTGGGGAAGCTTTTCTCGACAACGGGATCGCTGGCACCGGGGATTACTGGAAATTCTTACCTTCCACTGGAAATGTCTCGGCCGTCCCCGTTATGGGGCGATGGGCCTTCTGGCCCTTCCCTATTTTTGGGTGTTTGAGTGCATTGGACCTTTTTTTGAGCTTTTCAGTCTGGTTACGGTGCTCATAGGTCTCGCTACAGGTTTCTTATCTCTCAAATCCTTTAGTCTCTTTTTCTCAGCCTCGATCCTTTTGGGAACTGCTATCTCGGTCATTGCCCTTATCTTTACCGAGCGCCGAATTACCACGATTCCTCTGAAGGAAGCCCTAATACTGCTGTTATTTACCTTATTTGAAAATTTTGGTTACCGCCAATTGGTGGCTATTAAACGAGTTCCTGCGTACTTTAAACTTTTAACTGGCAAATCAGGATGGGGAGCTATTAAACGAAGGGGATTCGCTCCAAGTGGTAAGGGCTAACATTGAATAGCCTTTCAGGATAATGGAAGGCGGCCATACAAATAATTATGGTTATTAAAAGCAAAAATTTCCCTCACCACAAGGGGCCCTATAGGAAGACACCATAGATCTCCTGTCCGGGTTCTCACTTAAAGAGAACTTCGCAGCACCACCCCGCAATCCAAAAATAGCGTATCATCACTAAGCGGCAAAAGTAGATAAAAGAATGGTTCTCTTTCCGCCGCTCCTCCTCAGTGTATCGCCTATGATCCTTAGCCGGCCACAAGGGCCGGCGGCGGACCTGCAAGCGGCATGCCGCAAGGGCCGGGGCTTTGGTGCAAACCCCAGCCAAGCCCACATCTGCCACAGCCAAAGGCAGGCCTAGGCCCGGCCCAAGGGAGAGCCCCGTCTTGGCCAAGCCCCAGCCCACCCAACCCCAAAACTAACGCCGGCTTTTCTGCAGGCTCTTCTGGAATTTGGCGATCTGCTTCCAGCGGGCCTTTTCCGCCCGCAGAGCCTGGGCATCGAGCCGGCGGTCCAGCCAGGCCTGTTCCCGCTTAAGCTGCAGGTAGGAGCGGTAACGGCCCTCATCTAACTCACCAGAAGCCAGGGCAGCCTGGACCGCGCAGCCCGGCTCTCCTTCGTGGCTGCAGTCTGAAAAACGGCATTGCTCCGCCAGGCTGGCAATATCGGAAAAACTTGCCGCGAGGTCATCCCCATCGGCCCAGAGCTTTAATTCCCGGATTCCGGGGCTATCAATGATGAGAAGCCCTGACGAAAGCCGGTAGAGCCGGCTTGAGGTAGTGGTATGCCGGCCCTTCCGGTCCGATTCCCGAACAGCCCCTTCCCGGGGTGCGGCTTCTTCGTCCAAGGGGCCTGTGCAGCCCAGGCCGGCCTCCGGGGTGCCCCAGGGCAGTTCTTCCATTGACGAGATGATCGCGCTGTCACCCCCCAAAGGTGCCGCCGCCAGAGGGGTGCCAGCCAAAGATGTGCCTGCCAAAGGGGCCGCAGCCAGAGGAGCGCCCGTAACAGAGCCTAAGGCCCCGATCAGGGCAGACTTCCCTACCCCGCTTTTACCAAGCACGCCCAGGGTTTCTCCGGCAGAGAAGTAACGGCTCAATTCTTCTAAGCCCTCTCCGGTTTTCGCACTGACCGCAACTACAGGACTCCCCGGAGCGGCCAGAGCAGCGGTAGCTAAAGCGTTCCGGCGCGTTTCAGCATCCGCCAGATCCGCCTTATTAAGGACTATACAGACCCCGCAGCCAGCGCTTCGGGCAACCACGAGGGCCCGCTCAAGAAAGGTACGGAGAAAATTTCGGCCCCCGTCCAGGGCAAACACGAGGAGCAGCGTATCGATGTTGGCAGCCAGCACCTGTTCTTCCGTTTTATCCCCCGCCGCACCCCTGCTTAAAGCTGTTTGCCGAGGGAGCACCCGGTGGATCCGTAGGCCGTCTTCCTCAGGGTCGAGCAGCACCCAGTCTCCGGTAACAGGGTAATCAGCGCCTCCTGTGGTCCGGAACGCAAAGGCGCCGCTTACCCGTATGTTACGGTATAGACCCGCTTTGCAAGCAGCCGCGAGCATCGGATTTTCATCAATATAATGGGGTACAACCACATCATATTGATGATATTCCCGCCGGATAATGCGGCCGGGAATGTATTTTCTACCATCTTCCTGGCATGCGGATTGCCAGAAGCCGTGAAATATACCCTTCCACCCCCAGGTTTCAGGATTCATTGTGGTGTACAATTGTGTTGTTCCTTTAGTCAATTTCAAAAGTTTGATGAACGTAATTTCTGCATGACCGCTTGCATTAGGTTCGCTGCACGTACTGCGGGCGCAAAAAGCGCTCCATACACCGCGAAGGCAATTTACGGATCAAACAGAACCGAACGAAATAAGTTGTGGGTTAAAAAAAGCGAGAGGATGAGCGGAAAAGATAGGATTTAGAAACTAATTTTTTTAGAGCGAGCGCAAAACAGGCGCAGACAATAATATACAAGCAGGAAATGAGCGATAGTTCCTATCCTATCCGCGGCTCTGAACCTCTGCATATGTGCGGACAATCACCATTACACACCTCCTCGTTGTAGTGTGGTATTATTAGATACCTTACCAGGGCTCGCGGGAACTGTCAAGGAAGGGCGGAGCCTAGAAGACTAAGAGGAAGCTCCGCCCGTCGCCCCGCCCTGGCAGGCGAGCCCCACCCGCCAGGGCTCATTTCATCAATATAACCTCATTCCGCAGCTCAGTGCAAAACCGTTGAGATAGGGAGTCCCATTGATATCCTTGGTCAGGATGCCATTACTCCCTAGTTCGATATAGTACGAGCTCGGCCATGATGCGGTATCCAAGAAAAACTCAAACCCAAAATGCCCGTATCCGCCGAGGCGAAATAGCTCTGCATCAAAATCCGCATGGGGAAACACAAAGAGAAACCCACCTTCGCCGTACAAACGGATCGCTGCAGTCTTCATAAAGGAGCCCCCCACAAGCCCAGCCCTCAGGCTGTAATAGGGCTGCCAATCGAAATTTTCCTTAAAAAGCACTGCCCCGCTCAGCCTGAGGGCACCATGATTCCAGAGGAACCAGGGGCTCGTCAGGGTGCCGCCTAAACCAAAATCATCCTCCCATTCGTGAATAGAAAACCCTACCGATAGGGCGCTGGTTTTGTTCAGCCCGCCACCTGTGGTTTCCGCAGCAGCGGGAGCGCCCACCCATAAAAGGGCTGCAAGCAAGACTGGCACAAGTGACCCGACACAGAAAGGCTGCGCAGGTTGTTTCATCAAGTTTTTCCTCTTATTCTTCATCATGTACTTCCTCCCGGAATTGATGAAAGTAATTCCGCCAGACGGCGGCTATATACCAGCAGAGCTTCCTTGCCCTGGTCGGTAATCCGATACAGGGTACTCGGCTTGCGGCCCCGAAACTGTTTGCGGTACTCCACATAGCCCGCTTCCTCGAGCTTCCTAAGATGACTCGCCAGATTCCCATCAGAAGCGCCAATCCTATCCCGCAGGTAGGTGAACTCCGCTTCCTCACAACCTGCCAATAAAGCCATAGCCGCAAGCCGAATCCGCGACGCAAAAAGTTCGTCCAGAGCTTCATAATGGTAGAGGTTCCAGGGCTTATCGGAATTGCTTTCGTTCTTTGACATAGAGGTATAAACCCGGCACCGCTTCGAATAAGAAAGCCCATATTCCCATACTCAAAGAAGCCCAGCAAGAGGGAATCCAGAACACCATAAACGCCTGAACCACCCAGGCCCCCGCAACAACTTTAAGGAGCACATAGGCTGTGAGAACGCTGCTTACCCAATAGCCTGTCGCCACAAGGAGACTAATGCAACACAATAGCTGCGGCAGGGACAAGCGGGCAGGGAATAACCATGAAAACATCCCTATACAGAAACAGAGGCCCAAAATAAATAGCCACAAATGACCAAACATTCGTTCCACCAGAACAGACTTTTTCTGCCTGCGCCGTATCAGGGCATAGTATCGAGCAACAAGCATAAAGCCCACCACAAAAACACCCAACCAGAGAGGCCCAATCAAACCATAGGAAGCTCTCCCCACCAAAAGGTACGTCAGCACCACCCCTACGGGGACCAGTGTGCCCCACACTACCGAAGGATACCCCGTGTAGATGAATGAACGCCGGGCTTCCTGAACCAACCTTTCGATCATATCAAGCCGTTCCTGGGGAGATAAACTCTGAGTTCCCATCGTAGCCTCCTCTGTAGCTTATATTCAATCATAGTGCAAAGTACTTTGTTTTTCAAAGTATTAAAACAAAAAATCAAAAATTTTTAAGACACCAACCCTAAAGGGGGAAGTCTCCCCCTCGCTCCGGCCGCCGCAGCCGCATCCGGCGCCCGCTGGCGGCCTCCGCTACCCCCTCTGCGGGGGACACCCCCGCAACGCCCCCTTCCCCGGACCATTGCTTTTCAACGGCCCGGGGATACAGTGCCTACAGAGGAATCAGCTAGAGGTTTTTCCAAGCAGCCGTTTCATAATGTACAGATCGGTTCCATTCATGGTTTCGAGATTTGCGGGCGTCATGTCCCCCGGAACCTTAGGACTAAACTCGAGGATCTTGGCCCACCATTGTTCCGCCGCCGGGATATTTTCCTTTGCCAAACTCGCATTATACATCATCAACATCGCCATGATGGTGACAGCGGGTTCTGAATCTCCCTTTGCCAGGATAGCCTGGCAAATTTTTTCCGCATTTGCATCGTTAGCAGGATTCGCATCTTGAATGAACCGCTGGGCGAGGAACACCTTCTCAAAGGAACCCATCTTTTCTATTTCTTCCCAGGTGGGGTCCGGCTTAGCCGTCAGGAATTCTGTATCCGCCACCTGGTCCCCCACTAAAATCATAAGCACCGAAGCGTTCGCATCCAGATCAATGATCTTTCCACCACCCCGCAGAATTTCTCCATCCTTTCCTAAGAGGGCATTACTCATAAAAACGAGAATTTTATCGCTCTTGATTGTCGCATCCTTACCCGGAGTAAAAACCCCAATCCGAATTTCAAGGGGGCTCTTGTTTTCGAAGAATTGCCCCAGGTACACCTGACGCACGAGCCCATCGGGAGCATTCACGGGCAATTCATCAATAAGATAGGATAACAACTCAAACTTTTTCTCCCGCGATAATTCCTCGTGGAGCTTTAACGAAGATAACACCGATGAAAGAATTTTAGCTTTGCTCCACGCCGAACAGGAGAGGTACCGGGGATTAGACACAGGGAGGGTAACACTGAGAAATTCCTGGGACTGTAATTTGTCAGGATTCTCAGCGATTCCCCGAACAATTGGTTTGTCCCCTGAAGCCTGAGGAGAACCGTTTGAGGTTTCCGGAGTGCTCGCGCAGGAAAGGGCCAGAAAAACGATAGCTACTAGACCCCCTGGCATACTCCACTTTTGTAGGGTCGTCAGATGTAAACGCATGATAACTCCTATTAAATGAAAATAAAAAGTGTTAACCTAGTGTAAACCTTATTCTGGGAAATTACCATCCTTTTTTATTTTTTTTTCAGCTTGACACAAAGAAAGAACTTTTTATTCTTAGAATTGGCTATAAAAGGATACACCACCTGAGAAAAGAGTAAGGAAGATAGAATTCTTTGCATAGCTCCTACCGGGGGGAAGTTTGCAAGGCCCATCGGTGCAACAACAAAGAGGATCATCCCAGTCCTGCGGGTATCTTCAAAAGGAGGTTTTTTGGTATGAAAAAACTGGTATGCCTATTTTTGGCGGTTCTCATCGCAGGTACTGCCTGCAGCACCAAATCAAAAGGGAACGCTTCTTCGACACAGGCCTCTTCTGGAATTCAAAAAAATGATATCTCAGAGGATACCTCAGTTTCAGAGGAGCCACCGGCGTCGGATAATCCCCTTGATCTTTTCCTGGAGGAGCTTCCAGAAACACAAAGTAATTTCCAGCTTTCCCACTTTACCAAAAGCTATCGGGGGAACGTACAACCCAATTTTCCTTCCCGGTATCTAAGTGATCCCCTGGAATTCAAAGATATTCCTTTAAAATCCCCCTTCCCGGGCAAAAAGATAGCTGTGGTAGGGTATGATAAAGCAAAACTCTATACCGATGTGTTCAAATCGGGAAAAAATAAGAATGCCTCGGTAAGTTCATTGCAGGTGCTTACCAGTATTCCCATCGGAACGGTCCTCCCTATCCTCGGGGAATACAAGGCCGATCCCAGCGACGAAAACTATCAGAGTGATCTATATAAATTTGAAAAAGAATGGAACTATTTCTACCGTACCGAATACCAGGGAAAGGAGGGAGTCGTTTTTGGGGCAGACCTTATCCTGGGAGATAAAAAATCAGAGGCGGATCTCATGCGGCTCTCCTATTACTACACCAAACCAACGGCATCCCCGGCTTTTATCCGTACCATCGGGATGAAAGAACTCGCCCCGGATCACGAACAGGTGCTTCGGGAAAACTACATCGCCTTTGCCGAAGCTTCCCCCTACCCCCTTGATCTTGAACACCCCGACGATCTCGTTAGCCTCTACCAACAGGCCTTTAAAGAACGGTCCCAGACGGTTTTTATTACCACCGATCTCATGGTCCACACTCTGCATCTTCTCTTTGATCGGATGCTCTCAGAAACGGAAGATGAAATTTTCATCCCCCGCCTAAAGCACCTCCTAGAGGGGGCCCTCTCTGAAGTGAACAAGCGTATCGAGGGGGACACCAAAGAAGTGCCGGCCTATTCAGAGGCTCTTACCCTCGCAAAGAACTACCTTTTCCTCGCGAAGGCCCTCCTTGCCATGGCCCTGCCGCCGGTACCTAACGAATACCACCCCTCCGAACTTGAAGACAATCCCCTATCTGAAGAGGACGTCCAGAAAGCCATAGAAGCCCAGCTTCCCCCCTCTCTCCAGGGAGAATTCAGGCTTATCATGGAAGCCAGCGGATTTAGTCTTTCCCCCAATTTTGGCTACCGGGAAGATTACTCCCAGTTCATTCCCCGGGGGCATTACACAAAAAGCAAACGCCTTAAGGCATACTTTCGCACCATGATGTTCCTGGGAAGGATCAATTTCTATCTAGATTTCTCAACCCCCGAAGCTGCCAAGGTAAGTAACCAATTGGGCCCCGTGGCGCTTATCCTCTGCCAGGTGCTCCAGGCATCAGGGCCAAGGGGTTCCCTTAAGGAACTTTGGCAGAGCCTCTTTGATCCCATTTCCTATCTTATCGGGGAAAGCGATGATCTTAACCTCTACGATATTGAAAAGGCGGAGCCCGCCATTGCCCGGCTTGATATACCTCAACTATTCAAAACAGGAAAGACAGAGGAATACCTTAAGAACCTGGTAAAAAAACTCCGACCGCCCCGCATTCAAGGGAACATTACCTTCGGGAACCCCAGCGGGGCCAATACCCCCAATTCGGGGGACCGGTTTGGAGAGTCCCCCCGGGGATGGCGCCTCTTTGGTCAACGCTTTGTGCTTGATTCTTCCTGGTTCGACCGCTTAACCGGAGAGTATAGAACCATGCCCAGCGGCCTTGATGTGGCCGCCAGTGTAGGTTCAAAAACGGCCTATGCGTTCCTTATCGCAACCCGGGAGAAGCTTCCCTTCTATGCTCAGGCCTTGGAGGATATCCGAAAAGAAGTGTCTACCATGAAGGAAGATGCCTGGTGGCAAACCTTTTACCTGGGCTACCTTGATACGGTACGGCGTATTCTGACGTTTGAACAGGGTGCGGGGTTCTACTTTACCCAGAAGCCCCTGTGGAACATTAAGAGTCTGCAGAGTGGCCTTGCGGCCTGGGCAGAACTCAGGCATGACACGATCCTCTATGTAAAACAAAGCTATGCCGAAAGAGCTGGCGGAGACGATATTGAAGCTACCTACCGAACCATCGATTTTCCCCGGCCGATTCACTACGTAGAACCAAATCTGCGCTTTTTCTATGGCCTTACCAGTTTACTGGAACGCTCCCTCCCCCTCCTCAAAAAATACGAATTCCTTACCCCCCAATGGATGGGCAAGTTCGAGTCTTTCTTGAACATTCTGGATAAACTCACCGTCATAGTAGAAAAGGAGGTGGTAAACAGCCCCATCAGTCCCGATGAAAACGAGTACCTGGCCACCGTGCCTTTTCTTATCGCCCGGATAATCCGACCCGATGGGGATGTCGATGTAGATGGAGACACAAGCAAATACCAGATGGCCATGGTAGCCGATGTACATACCGATGGGGATAATGGGCAGGTTTTGGAAGTGGCCACTGGCAAGCCCTTTATGCTGTACGTGGCCCTGAACGATGGCCAGGGGGGTAAGCGCATCGCCGTTGGTTTTACCTATAGTTACTATGAGTTCCCCCATCCCATGAATGACCGCCTTACCGACGAAAAATGGAAGGCCTTTATGTACGGCAATCCTTCTAAAAAGGAACTGGAGGCGAAACGGCCCGAATGGCTCCGGGGACTCATGCCCTGAGATACGGGGGCCGTGCCTGTTCATGAGGGAAACACCCTATCGTCAGAAAAAAGCCCCCCTCCTGAAGGGGGGGCTATGGTGGGTTGCGCTGCTTTGCATAGGCCTCAGCGCCTGCACGAGGGGAGAGCCGGGAGGACTCCCCGCCAGGACGGTTTTCTTTTCGGGGGAAAAGCACTGGAGCGAAACCGCCATTGATCAGGGAAAACTCCATACGGTTCTACAGCCGTCCCCTATTCCGGGGGCCCAGTGGCTTTCCCCCGCAGAAAACGAACCAGCCCCCTATGGGGCTTTTCCCGTGGCGGGCATTACCAGCCATCACCTGTTGGTTTCCTGGTACATCGACCGTTTTTTTGCGGATCTGAAGGAACTTCGCAAGAAGCCGGCGCCCCCAATTCACACCTTTATCGTGGTATCGCCAAAACATTTTGTGCAGGGAAAGGAACCGATCGCCCTCTCAAAGCTTCCCTGGGAAACAGGCCTTGGCAGGGTAAGGGTTAACCTCTCCCTCGCAGAGGGCATACGCACATCCCTTGGCATACCCTGGGATCCCGACTCATTTGCAAGAGAACACGGGATAGGCATCCCCGTGGCTTTTATGACCAAGCATTTTCCCCGGGCCCGGATGGTCCCCATCGTTCTTACAACCCCCTCGTTTCGTATGGCGAACCTGGCCCCCTTGGCCGAGGCAATTGGGCGGGAGATGGCCCGGGACCCGGGGATATTCCTCCTTATCTCGAGCGATTTTAGCCATCAAGGAAACCTGGAACTTACCCAACAGCGGGATGCCCAATCCCGGGAGGCCCTTACGTACTTAACCCCAGCGCGGGCCCTAAAGGTATGTTGCGACAACAATGCGGGGATGATCCTCCTTTCCCTGGTGTTAGAACAGCTACAGCGGGGAAAGTCCGTTATCACCGCCCATACGAGTGGCTATGAGGTGGTGGGTATAACCGAGGAGATCACCAGCTATTTTTTCTGCTATTTTTAGCCAGTAAGAAATCCTGAACGATAAGTGAAGGGGCCCAAAAGACCAGCCTGAAAAGTCGTAGGGGCCCTCACGTGCCAGATACCCCGCCCAGGAAAAAAGAAGGACCCACCAACTACCAGAAGTAAGGGGGGCCCTTGATATTCCCCAGCAGCGGACATCCATCAGAAATAATACCCCTCTCCCATTCCCCTAAGGGCGTACCTACTTTTACTCCCGTCGAGTGGCTTCCCCCTCTTTCTGTATAAAGGGCTCTTTCCACTCCTTAATCGACGCCCGATACAACACCACGCCCTTATCGCGCCAGGCTTCCTTCGGAAGCCCCTCCTTTTTGCAGAGGGCCTCCAGGTAGGCCTTTTTAGTCCAGCCATGCTCCCGGACGAGGGATGGCTGCATCAACACAGAACCCGCAGGATGCACCATATACACCAGTTCCTTCCCAAGGGAAAAATCCCCAGGCCCCTTCATAGGTACCAGGGGCCCCACAATACACACTTCAATGACCAGGTCTGGCGCTTCTTCTTTACGCAAAGGTTCATAGCGGGCATCGTGGAAAGCCGCATCGAGGGCCGCAAGGCGAGCCCCCAGCACCAGGTCCCCTACCCCCTGGTAAAAGGCCTGGCAGCCCCGGGGCTTTCGGCCTGCCACAAACCGGACGATAATTCCCTGACGCTCGGTGGTGTAGGGATAATCCTGCCAGCGGGGGGGTGGCCCTTCCTGCCAGGCCTGCCATACCGCCGAGCGGGCCTCCCTTACCAGGCGTTGGAGAAGCCGCCGGTCTTCCCCAGAAAGGGGAGCCGGGCTCACGTCAGCGGCGACTCCCCTCGAACAACCAGCCAGGAGCCCCATCAGTAAAAATACAGGGAGTGATAGTAACATCGCCCTTTCCCAAGCCCTTAGGAAATTCCTCATAAAGGTATTGTACCACAAAAGAGATTTCTCTCTCTCCGGTAAAAAGGGACTCCTTCTCCCCTCTAAACCTTCTTACGTATTCCAGGGAAGGGCTTTCTCTTTCGAGCGAACCCCCATCCTTTTTTCTTATTGATTCTCTCAGGAATAAAAAGTATATTAAAAAAGCACTATATTACTGGTGATGAAACGGGGGAAATCCCTTTTTTGATACCCACATTTTTTACAGGGACAGAAGGATCCTTTAATTCCCCAGGTCTTGTCACCCTTTACCCGGAAGCGATGGAGGAACTCCTATGCATATACAACAATACGAAATTCAGGGGATGACCTGTAGCGCCTGCGCCCGGGCGATAGAGCGGGCCGTAAAAAAACTTCCAGGGGTCCAGGAAGGGGTTGTTAATTTTGCCAGTGAAAAACTCCTGGTCCAATTCGATGAAAGCAAGGTAAGCCCCGAAGCTATCATGGCAGCGGTAGAGAAAGCGGGCTATACCGCCCTTCTCCCCTCCGCCAGCGAGGATACCCACCAGGCAGCGAAGGATCGGGAACAGGCCAGTCTCCGGCGCCGCCTTATCGGGGCTACTCTTTTTACGCTCCCCCTCCTCTATCTAGCCATGGGTCCCATGGTGGGGTTGCCGGTCCCGGATCTCTTCAACATAGAAAAAAATCCCCTTCCGGCCGCCCTGGTCCAGTTGCTCCTGGTGGTACCGGTTCTTTTTGCGGGTCGTCGGTTTTATATCGATGGCTTCCGGGCTATAATTCACGGCGGACCCAACATGGACAGCCTCATTGCCATAGGGACCAGTGCGGCCCTCCTCTATAGCCTCTACGAAACCATACGCCTCTTCCTGGGAGCCCATCATGGGAGCCATGGACTGTACTATGAAACGGCGGCCACCATCATCACCTTGATCCTCTTAGGGAAAACCCTGGAAAACCGCTCGAAAGGTCGGGCAAGCGAGGCGATTAAAAAGTTGATGCGGCTGCGTCCCAAGACAGCCCTCATCATCCGAGAGGGCCGGGAATTCGAGGTGCCCGTAGAATTCATTAACCCGGGGGATCGGGTTCTGGTAAAACCGGGAACCACCATCCCCGTCGACGGCACGGTTGTGGAAGGCTCCAGCAGCGTCGATGAATCGATGCTTACCGGCGAAAGTCTTCCCGTCGAAAAGGGCACCGGGAGCCCCGTGTATGGGGGAACCCTCAATAACCAGGGAAGTCTTGTTATCGAGGCTACCAAGGTAGGTGCAGAAAGTTTGCTTTCCCAGATTATTCGTTTGGTGGAAAACGCCCAGGGCTCCCGGGCCCCCATTGCCCGGCTTGCGGACCAGGTGTCGGGGGTCTTCGTACCCATAGTGGTGGCCATCGCCCTTCTTTCGGCCCTTGCATGGTACCTCGCAGGACAGGGCATCTTTTTTAGTCTTACCGTCCTTGTGGCAGTCCTGACTATCGCCTGTCCCTGTGCCCTGGGTCTTGCTACCCCCACGGCCATCATGGTGGGAAGCGGACGGGCCGCCGAATTGGGGATCCTATTTAAATCAGGGGAAGCCCTGGAACGGGCCCACACTATCAATCTAGTCGCCCTGGACAAAACGGGCACCATAACCGAGGGGAAACCCCGGCTTACCGACCTGTGGACAGCCCCTCAAGAGAAAGGCCTTTTTGATACCACTGTCCCAGAATCCAACGGCAGACCTGCCCAGGGGCCGCTCCAGACGAGTTCCTCAGAGGGCGTTCTTACTGGAGAGGTCCCCGGATTTACGGAAAGCTGGTTGCTACGTCTTGCCGCCTCCCTTGAGAAAGCATCGGAACATCCCCTCGCCTCTGCCATTGTCCAGGCGGCTCAGGAACAAAAGCTCGAACTGCTGCCGGTTCAGGACGTACAGGCCTATCCGGGCAAGGGAATCGAGGGTACCGTCGAACACGATGCCGCGCCCCATACCCTCTTCGTGGGGAACCGGGTTTTTCTGGAAGAAAGGGGGGTCCACCAAAATGAAGCCTTTGCTGCAGGCATGTCCAAGGCCGAAACCCTGTATCAGGAAGGGAAAACGGTGCTCCATGTGGCCCTGGACGGTCAGTATCTGGGACTTCTCGCCGTAGCGGACACCCTGCGACCCACGAGTAAAGGGGCTATCGAACACCTTAAGGCGGCGGGCATTACCACCGTCCTCATAAGCGGAGACCATCAACATACCGCAGAGGCCATTGCAGCGCAGGTAGGCATTGAGCGGGTCTTTGCGGAGGTGCTCCCCCAGGATAAGGCCGCAATTGTCCAACAGCTAAAGGAAGAAGGGTTTCGGGTTGCCATGGTAGGAGATGGAATTAACGACGCACCGGCTCTGGCCAGCGCCGACGTGGGCATCGCCATTGGGGCCGGCACCGATATAGCCATGGAAAGCGCCGATATTGTGCTGGTACATAGCGATCCCCGGGATATTCTTACGGCGCTTCAGATTTCTCGGCGGGTTATGCGGACCATCAAACAAAACCTGTTCTGGGCCTTTGCGTACAACGTCCTGGGCATCCCCATTGCGGCGGGACTCCTCCATGTGTTTGGGGGTCCCCTCCTGAACCCCATGCTTGCCGCGGCGGCCATGTCCTTCAGTTCTGTCTCGGTGGTTCTCAATGCGCTCAGATTACGATACTATAGGGGATGAAGGCAGGCGAAAGAGGTAGCCTGAGCATTCCCACCGTATTACTAAGATACTATCAAGCAGATACCAAAACTCTCTCAATAGCAACCCTGCACCGTTAGGTGCAGGGTTGTTTTATCATCCCCATTCGACGATCATGACGTGTTGGTAGAGATTTTTTACATTCTGGAGATTTTGGATATTTCATTATTATACAGAATTTTATTGACAAATCAGAATATTTTACTAATCTTTTATATGTGCCCTTGCATATAGCTTAAGGAAGCACGGGATTAAGCGGCAAAGGGATAGAGGTCCGTTTTTTCTACATCCTGGGAAGATATCACAAGGGTTCCCAGGGTACGGAGATCTTTCCCGGGAGCTTGATATATGACAAAATATTACACCCTTTCACTTCTTTTCTGGCTTTCCATAGTGGTGGTGGCGGGTCTTGTTCTTTTTGTTCGAGAAACGGCGCTTATGCTTATTCCGCTTGCAGGCGGAGCCCTGCTGTATTCTGCAAAACATTACAAAGAGCTCTCAGGCATACAAAATGTCCAGAAAACAGGGAAAATTCTTCTTTCCCGTTTTTTATCTGAAGAATATCAAGAGGCTGAACCGCACAACAAAGAAAAAGGGGCCGATGGATCTTTTTCATTAGTGTATCTTTGTGAACAAACCACCGGTCTCGTAGAAAAACTGAACCAGGAAAAGCAGGCCCTGCAGGATGAAATAGAGCTCTTACATAAAAAATATGCGGAACTTGAAAAGACATACCGTTCCCTGAGCGAACTGTGTCCCGTTCATCTTCCCCTCGACATAGGAGAAGAATGGCGAGAAATGATCTATACCAAATGGGGGAACGCTACTACCGAGGCCCTTCATAATCTGGAGCGACTTAAGAGTCTAAACGACCAAAACCAGAATTTCATAAAAGACGTGCAAAACGAGTTTGGGGCCCATCAGGAGGCATTCTCCCGCTTTTCCCACGAATATCGTAGCAGCTTGGAAGAATACACCAGTCAAGCTCAAAAAACAGAAGAGAACATCCTCAATAAACTAGAATATTCCGCCAAGCGAATCGCAGATACCTTTGATCGGTTTTATCAGGTCATGGATGTGACCGAAAAGATAAAAATGATTTCCCTTAATTTAAGCATCGAGGCATCTCGCCTGCATGGGGCCAATCCCTTTGCCCACCTTGCCCGGGAACTACGCAAGCTTGCCCAGTCCACGGAAGAAACCCTGGGAAGCATCGGCCAATCCATCAGGGACACCCACGAGTTTATACAGCGTAGTCAAAAGGAACAGAAAAAGGATCTCCTTTCGCTGGGAACCATTCTAGAGGAACTTCAAAAACTCATCTTCCGTTTTGAAGAAACTTCAGAAAAGCTCAGCCAGTATATGCAAAAAGCAGTGAACCATATCGAACAAAACCAGGGAGAGCAGAAAAATATCCTCCTCCACTTTTTTACTACCCTGCAGAACCTGGCTATCGTAAAAGAAGAGCTGGATCATCAAGCCCACTTTATCGATCTTTTTTTGAGGGAAGTAAATGACTACATGGAAAAACACTTCCGATTTAACCAGTCCTGTCCAGGCCCCAACTGCCCTCAACGGCGTAAGGTTTTAGCGGAACTTGCAAGCCTTGCCACCACCGATGGGGAACGAAGGATGGTGAATCAGCTTTTTAAAGAGATGCTCGGCGAAGACCGGGAAGTGGTTCACGGGACTCTATCGGTGAATCAAGAACAGTTCATCAGTTTTAACTAGGAATCACCTATGAAAAACCATACCACTATCCTAATAGAAAAGATCCAGGAACTAGTCAGTTTCATTTCCAGCTATGAACAGGGAGATCTTTTAGGAGCAGCGGAAATACAGGATAGAATTGGGCAGCTGTGTACCCTTTTGGAGGGGAAAGAATCACTTGAAAAGCTCCACAGCCTTGTGGTCCATATGCAGCCCCTGGCATGGGCCCTGGTACAGCCCGGCTATGCAGAAGAAGCCCTCAGAATACTCCAAGAACTGGTAGAGGGGCTTGAGCTTTTTATTACCCGCCGAATCTCAGGAAAATCCTATGGGGAGCGCATTCGCACCCAGGAACCTCTTATTCGTAAATATGAGAAACTATTCCGTACCGACCAATCTGCCAGGACAGAAAAAGGCAACGGACAGGTTCCTACGCCAGGGGAAGGAGGGGTTCTTAACGGTTTTTCCGAAAAAGCGAGCACAACCCCAGAAATCGAAAAGACAAACACATCACCGTCAACAGCCCCATCATCCAGCGTAGAAGAAAAACCCGTGAGACATGGAGAACCATCCTACCCTACCAATTACTTTGATGCCATCATCGAAGATCGCAAATTACTTGAACAGTTTCATACTGAAGCCCAGGAACACCTGGAAGAAGCCCAGGCTACGCTGGTGGAATTAGAGTACGATGGGACCAACAAAGAACTGTTACACACAATTTTCCGTAATTTTCATACTATTAAGGGATCCAGTGCCTTTTTAGGATTAAAAAACATCGAAGAAACCGCTCATAGCATCGAAGACCTTTTAGCCATCGTGCGGGATGGGAAACTTATCCTTACAAAGGAACTCATCGACATCATCTTCTTTGGGATGGAACTGCTTAAAAACCTGTTAGACATCATGGCCGCCCATGAATATCAAAATCGTTCTATGGTCTCATCCTTCAAGATGGTCAATATCTATCCCTATATCAGACTTCTTAAAAAAATTAAAGAAGAATATCGATACAAAAAAATTGGAGAAATTCTGGAAGAGGAAGGGAAAATTGCGCCTGCCATCCTTAAGGAAATCCTTAAAAAACAGGAGAGTAGCGAGAAAAAACTAGGCGAAATCATAATAGAAGAACAAGCCGCCCGACCAGAAGATGTAGTGGCGGCCCTTAAAAAACAGAGTGATATTGCAAACCGTCTTAAAAGAAGCGCCATCGTTAAAGTTTCCAACGAAAAACTTAATACCCTTATCGATATTGTTGGAGAGCTGGTCATTAACCAGTCGATGCTTAAACAGGAATTACGGCAACTCCATCTAACCGAAACGGCAGAACGAAGCATCAGCCAGCTTGAAACCATCACTACCACCATTAAAAACCTGGTTCTTTCCATGGGAATGGTGCCTATTGCAGAGATTTTTAATAAATTACGGGTTGTGGCTCGCAACACCGCAGAGGAATTGGGGAAAAACGTCTACCTTGAAGTGCGGGGAGAAGACACGGAACTCGATCGTAATGTCATCGAAACCATCTACGAACCCCTCCTGCACCTGATTCGCAACTCTATCGACCACGGTATCGAAGATGGTAAAACCCGGGAAGAGCGAGGGAAAAATCGTTTAGGGAAAATTATCCTGTCCGCCGAGCACAAGGGAAGCGGCATAGAAATCATCGTTCAGGATGATGGACAGGGTATTGATCCTGAACGGGTGCTCCAAAAGGCGGTGGAAAAGGGGATTATCAAGAAAGAAGACACCCAAACTCTCAGCGAACGGGATATATACAACCTTCTCTTCCTTCCAGGTTTTTCCACCGCCGATCAGGTAACCAGTGTCTCCGGCCGCGGCGTCGGCCTTGATGTGGTTAAAAAGAACCTGGATAGCATCCATGGCCGGGTGGAGGTCCGCTCTGAAATGGGCAAGGGAACCTGCTTTACCATAAAACTGCCGCTTACCCTGGCAATCATCGAAGGCTTTGTTACCCGGGTGGGAGACAATAAGTATGTGTTCCCCTTCTCCTCTATAGAGGAGATTAAGGTGGTAGCACCAGAGGATTTGTATCAAAACGAAAATAAAGAGGAAGCCATGATATTCCACCGGGGGATCCATATGCCGGTTATCTTTTCCCATCGAGTATTCCGGGAGCCCCAGAAGAACAGTAGGGAACAGCTTCTCACCCTTATATTCAATTTTGATCATTCCCACTACTGCGTGGTGGTAGATGAACTCATCGGTAAACAGGAAATCGTCATAAAAAGTATCAGTCAGAATATTCTTAAGGATTGTCGTTTTTTCTCAGGGGGAACCATCTTTGGGGATGGAAGTATCGGTTTTGTGGTCGACATGCAGGGTTTTTTGGAAGCCCTCAAATAGCAAGGAGGTCCCATGAAAAAGGCTATTCTTATTGCGGATGATTCAGACGTGATCCGGAGTATTGTAGAACAGACCCTCCGGCTCTATCACTATGAAAACCTCATCACCGCCATAGATGGGCAGGATGCCCTGGAAAAAGCAAAGGCCCACCAGCATGAAATAGCTCTTTTTGTCTTTGATGTAAACATGCCCCGGATGGATGGTATCCAGCTTGTAGAAGAGGTGCGCAAGTTCGATACCACCACCCCTATCATCATGCTGACCACTGAAACTGACAAGGCCAAAATGATGGCTGCCCGAGAACGGGGCGCTACCGGATGGATTATCAAACCCTTCCAGGGAGACAAATTCATCCGGGTAGTAGAAATGTACGTAAAATCCTAAAGCTAAAGGGGAGGACTTCTATGGCAGGAACAACCAATAAATATCTCCTGTTTACCATAGAAAAAGAACGCTATGGCATTCCTATTGGGAAAGTGCAGGAGGTTATCCGGTACACCCCTATCACCCCCCTCCATGAAACAAGCCAATTTCTAAAGGGGGTGATCAATCTGCGGGGTCGTATTATCCCCGTCATCGATATGCGCTTGAAATTCAACCTTCCCGAAAAGGCCTACACGGACCGCACCGTGTTTATCATCGTAGAAATTCTGGGTGCCCGGGAGGTAAGTCACATCGGTATCGCTGTCGATGCGGTCCAGGAAGTAGTAGATATCCCGGAAGATATGATTAATCGAACACCAGAGATCGGTTTTAAATTCAAAAGTAAATATTTACAGGGGATCGCCCAATTAAATGATCGGATGGTGATGATACTGAATCTGGATGCGATTCTTTCTACCGAAGAGGTAGTGGAATTGCAACAAAACTTAACCGAGAAGGCTGGATAAGGAGGGAAAGGATGTTTGGGAATCTTAGTTTACGGGTAAAAATATTATTTGGTTACGGCCTGGTCATACTTATTGCCGCCATTATAGGAAGCATAGGATGGCTTGGCCTGGAAGGATTGGGAAAAGAAATCTATAATATGGGAGAAATTTCTATTCCTTCCATAGTGAGTATAGAAGCTATCGTGGTTCGCATGGAACGCATTAAAGTAGCCATTCGCACCCTCTGCTCACCTCATTTAAGCAAAGAAGATATCCAGCGACAATTTGAAAATATAGAAAATGCCAGCACCGAATACCAGGCGGCAATGGAAGCTTACAATAAAATGGTCCGAACAAAAGAAGAGGATGCTCTGTATCAAGACTTTTTAACCAAATTAGATCGGGCCCGAAAAGAAAACAACGCGATCATCGAAGATGCTAAAAAGTTGTTACAACTGGACCAGGGGACCGCCCGGGATCGGCTTATACAGGACATAAATCAGCGGGCCCTGTCAGGTTCTAACCGAGATGCCTTCGATGCTATGACAACCGCAGCAGTAAAACTTCTTGAATATATCAAGACCTATTATGGGAAAGAACGGGTACAGCAAAGTATCGCTCTTTCCCAGAGACTCATCCTTATCATTCAAGGGGCCCTCGTCACCGGCGTACTCTTGGCTATTGCCCTTGGCCTTCTTATCACCAACTCCATTAGCCGCCCTATGAACAAAAGCACCCGGGAACTCACTCTTTCGAGTGACAATCTGGAAGGAGCGGCGAACCAGATTGCATCGGCCAGTCAGGAACTTTCCAGTGGGGCAAGCGAACTGGCAAGCTCAGTGGAAGAAATCACCAGTAGCATGGAAGAACTGCAGTCCATCATTGAAAGCAACACGAAGAGTGTAAACGAAGCGGAACTCCTCATGAAAGAAACCGCCAGTGCCGCCGCCGCAAGCAGTACCCGCACCGAAGAACTCCTGACCATGATGCAGGAAATCAGCGAAAACAGCCGCAAGGTGGTTAAGATTAACAAGGTAATCGATGATATCGCTTTCCAGACCTCTATCCTCGCTTTGAATGCGGCGGTAGAGGCCGCCCGTGCCGGTGAGGCGGGTCGGGGCTTTGCGGTGGTAGCAGACCAGGTAAAGGCCCTGGCGCAGAAAAGCGCTGAAGCCTCCAGCGAAACCAGCGAACTTATCGAAACCGTGGTTTCCAACATTGAAAAAGGAACTCAGCGAACCCAGGAAGTGACCACGGATGTCAAGAAAGTAAGTGAGGCCGCAAATAAAGTAAACATCCTCCTCGACGAAATTAACCGGGCCTTTAAAGAACAGAGTAAGGGTGCAAGCCAGGTAACCAAGGCCATCAGCCAGGTAAATACGGTGGTTCAGCAAACCGCCGCTTCCAGTGAAGAGACCGCCTCGGCAGGAGAGGAACTCCTTTCCCAGGTAGAACAACTGCGGAGTATCGTAACCACCCTTAATCGAATTACCAATGGCAACAGGAAACAACAAAAAGAAGAGGATGCAACAGAAGGAATCCGAAGGAAATCCGAGAAAAAAGGCTCATCTCGAGTCTCGGGGACCAACGAAAATATTCAGAAGAATAAATCGCCCCAGAACCTTACGGCGACTATCCATGAAGAACTAGAAAGCGTCCATCACGAGATAGCCCGTGGTTCAGGAAATGGAAAGGACACTGATGAGGTGGAACGGATTAGCCCTGAAAAGGTGATTCCTCTGGAAGATTTTAAGGACTTTTAAGGTGAACGAGCCAGAGCCAGTAGGAAATATGCGTAGATCCTCCGAATTAACGGATGAACTTTTTAAGGGCTTCCAGAATTATTTGTACCAACATACGGGGATTACTATCCGGGATAACAAGAAGTACCTGGTGGAATACCGGTTACAGCGGTACATCGGAGAAGATAAACCGTACAAGTCTTTCTCCGATTTGTACCGGGCCCTGGAGCAAAAAAAGGACCCCCAGCTTGAACGGATTATCATTAATAGTCTTACCACCAATTACACCTATTTTTTTCGAGAAAAAGTGCATTTCCGTTTTCTTGAGTATTACCTTAAAACCTATGGCTCTGGGCAAAGCTATATCCGGCTGTGGAGTGCCGGCTGTTCCTCTGGAGAGGAAGCCTATAGTATGGCAATTACCTGCCTTGAAGCAGGGTATGCATATCCAGAAAAGGATATTCGTATTCTTGCTACCGACATATCAGAAAGGGTACTGAAAAAAGCAAAAGAAGCAACCTATCACTATTCGAGTTTGCACGGTGAATTATCGGATTCTCAAATTCGTCGCTACTTTCAGTTTAACAAAAAAATAAAGGAATTTTCCGTCCAGGATTTTGTTCGATCCCTGGTAGTAATACGGGAACTCAACTTGATGGATATCTTCCCCTTCTCCCGGCAGTTCGATGTAATTTTTCTTAGAAATGTTCTTATCTACTTTAATGCTCAGGAGAAAGAAATTATTTTAAACAAAATGTATGAGGTACTAAAAAACCGAGGATACCTGGTGTTAGGCTTATCGGAAAGTCTTGTTGGATTACATCACAAATTTCAGACCCTTAACTATTCCATTTACCGCAAAGGAGGGAATACCCCATGATAACCTACTCATCCCACGAAGAAGCGGTTTGTTTGAATTTTCCACCAGAATCGGAACATATGGCTGAATATTTTTTGAACCCCGGAGAACTCATATTCACCAAACGACCGGCAATCCTTAAAACGGTCCTGGGCTCCTGCGTTGCCGTCTGTTTGTACGACACCGTACATCGATGGGGCGCCATGTGTCACTACCTTTTACCAGTAGCCCCATCGGATATGCACCGAAGCACTAAGTATGGAGATATCGCTATTAAGGTTCTGTTGAATCGATTTTTAATAAAGCATGGATCCTGTCGAGAAAATCTTGTGGCCACGATTGTAGGAGGGGCCTTTATCGTTTTTGACGAACGGGAGATCTTTTTTATCGGTGATAAAAACGTGGAAATCGCCGAAAATCTTTTAAGAAAAGAAAAGATTCGGATCATTGCCCGCTACACTGGTGGAGAAAGCGGTAGACGGGTCTTTTTTAATACCCTGAACAACAAGATTGTTGTTCATAATTTGTATGAAATCGATATGGATGATCTTTATAATCCTGATTTTTAAAATTTTGGGGAGAGCAAAAAGATACAGTGATGGGGAAAATAAGGGTTCTGATTGTCGATGATTCTGCTATTGTTCGGGATGTGTTATCCCGAGCGATAGAAGGGGTTCCCGATATGGAACTGGTGGGCACCGCTCCAGATCCCTTCGTGGCCCGGGATAAGATAGTACAGCTTAAACCCGATGTGATTACCCTGGATATCGAAATGCCCCGGATGGATGGGCTTACCTTTCTTGAGCGGCTCATGCACTACTTTCCCCTACCCGTTATTATTGTAAGTTCCGTAACAACCCATGATCCGTATGCGGCAATCAAGGCCCTCCAACTGGGAGCCTTTGATGTGGTCAACAAACCCGGAGGGAGCATTACCATTGAAGAAGTAAAAGAAGAGGTGCTGCAAAAAATCCGGGCCGCCTACGAAGAAGGGGAACAGTTTATCAATAAAATACGATCCGTTGTTGCGGGGCCCCTTCAGGATAGGTCCAGGCATCCAGCACCGCCGTATTCCTCCTTTCCTCCGCAGGATATTGCACAGATAACCAAACTACCCGGCTCTTCCCCGGTTGCGGGGAAGAGCTCGGGAAGCTCCACCGGTACAGCGGGGACACCGAGCCGCTCCCATCTTACTCAGATTATAACCACCGAAAAACTTATTGCCATTGGGGCTTCAACGGGTGGGACGGTGGCCCTAGAAAGTATTTTTCGGCAACTTCCAGCCCATCTGCCCCCTCTTCTGGTTGTACAACATATGCCTGCAAATTTTACCCGTCAGTTTGCCCAGAGACTTAACGACATCAGTGCCCTCCTGGTAAAAGAAGCGGAAGATGAAGAACTTATCGAAGCGGGAATAGCCTATATTGCTCCGGGGGGATATCACATGGAGGTCCGTCGGAAGGGGGCATCCCTTTTTATCCACCTAAACCAAAAAGAACGGGTTCACTATCAGCGGCCTGCGGTGGATCCCCTCTTTAATTCGGTGGCCCAGGAGGTAGGGAAAAATGCCCTGGGAATCCTGCTTACGGGTATGGGACGGGACGGTGCCGAGGGTCTCCTGGCTATGAAAGAATCAGGAGCCCAGACCCTTGCGCAGGATGAAGCCAGTTCCATCGTATGGGGTATGCCCCGGGCCGCCGTAGAGTTAGGGGCAGCCCACAAGGTACTGGATCTTACAGCGATTCCCCAGGAAATTATAGCCTTTAGCGGCCCCTAAAAAGTCGTGACCTTTGTTCAGTCCTTCGGTCGTAGGAGATCCTTTTATAAAGTTACCAGACAACAATTTTTGATATCTCCTTGCAGACCCTTCAAGCTCCATACTCCAAAGGACCTTTTTTCAAAGGAACCGCTACCAGTAAGCCAAGCTCACCTCTTTATTTTGTAAAGAGATGGTTATGGCAGCGGATATCACCAAGCCAAGAACCTTTTTATTTTGCGAAAATACAGTCCTAGTAGGTGATACGGTTATAGCAGCGGGTGCCCTATACTTCCACTTTTCCCCTTGACAAAATCAACGGTTGCCTTATTATATATCTTA
>ERZ795060.556-NODE-556-length-50235-cov-63.749462_pt1 | contig 50235 bp, 47 predicted proteins | sample MGYA00375144_ERZ795060 | MGnify/ENA primary metagenome ERZ795060 (study PRJEB30189, sample SAMN05720157) | activated sludge metagenome | isolation source: anaerobic digester from wastewater treatment plant | place: Japan | collected 2015-05-15 ... | reverse complement strand
GGGCGGCGCAAACAGCCCTGGCTCATCCGCCTCAGGTCCCGGGCCCCCTTCGCCTTCGCCGGGATCCACGAGATCTGGAAGGGGGCCGACGGGGAGGTCCTGAGGTCGTGCGCCATCGTCACCACCACCCCCAACGACCTCTTGGCCCCCATCCACGACCGCATGCCCGTCATCGTCCGCCGCGAAGACGAGGAGCGGTGGCTCGACGGCGGGGAGAGGGACCAGGCGAGGCTCCTGGCCGTCCTGCGGCCCTACCCCCCCGAGGAGATGGAGGCCCTGCCGGTCCCCCCGCCCTTCCCCGGGGGTGCCTGAGGGTTTTGGGGCCTCACACCCCCCGCAGGTGCAGGACGGGCAGGCCGAGGTGCCGCCGCGCCGTTTCCCCGAAGAAGCGGGTCCTCTGCCGCGCCGTCCCCTCCCCCCGCCGCCCGGCGCCCCGGACCTCGAGGAGGTGGGAAGAGGCGAGGTGGACGGTGTGCTTGCCGTACCTCCCGTTTATCTCGTCGAGGGCCCGGTAGAGGAGGGAGACCCGCTCGACCCGCGGCGGGTCGTCGAAGAGACTCAACTGGAGGGGGCTGTCGGGCCGCAGGTCCATCAGGACGACCCCCGTCGCCCGGTACGAAGAGCCTTTCTCATAGAGGCCCTCGAAGAGACCCCTCAGGACCTCCACCAGCTCCAGGGGGTAGTTCGAGGGGCGGTCGAGGACGGCCTCGCCGGCCCGGTCCCGGAAGTCGGCCCTCCTGAGGACGGCGACGAGACGCGCGGCGGCGAGGCGATACCGCCTCGCCTTGAGACAGGCCGACTCGAGGTTGCGGGTGAGATGGGCGAAGAGGTAGTCCCCGTCGGCCGTGGGGGGGGCGAAGGTCTTCATCTTGCTGATGGAGGCGTAGGAGCCCTTCTCCTCCGCCGAGACCTCGTAGACGGCCTCGCCCCGCAACTCCCGCCAGATCTCGGCCCCCCGTTTCGTGAAACGCCTCCTTACCAGCCCCTCGGGGAGGCGGGCGAAGTCCAGGGCCGTGGCGACCCCCATCTTGTTGAGGAGGGCCGTCGTGGCGGGGCCGATGCCCCACACCTTCTCCACGGGGAGGTCCCTCAGGTAGGAGGGGATCTCCCGGCCGGGGATGACCGTCAGGCCCCCCGGCTTGCGGTACCGCGACCCCACCTTGGCCAGGACCTTGGTGAGGCTCAGGCCCGCCGACACGGAGATCCCCACCTCCCTCTCGATCTCCCCCTTGATCCTCCCCGCCAGGGTCTCGTAGGAGCAGCGGTGGAGGCGCCTCAGGCCCGTGAGGTCCACGAAGGCCTCGTCGATGGAGTACTCCTCCACCTGGGGGCTGAACCGCCTCATAACGGCGAACATCCGCCGGGAGAAGAGGCTGTAGGTCTCGTAATCCGACGGCAGGACGACGAGGGAGGGGCAGATCCTCTTCGCCTCGCCGATGGGGACGCCCCGCTTGATCCCCAGCCCCTTGGCCGCGTAGCTGGCGCAGGCGATGATGCCCCGCTCCGCCCCCGTCACGACGGGCCGGCCCCTGAGCTCGGGGTGGAGGGCCTCCTCGCAGGAGGTGAAGAAGGCGTCGGCGTCGATGTGGAGGACGGCCCGGGGCCAGGAGTGGAGGGAGAAGATGATATCCGTCACAGCTTGCACCTCACAGCTTGTACTTCCTTATGCAGGCCCCCACGACCCCCAGGAGGCGCACCTCGCCCCGGGGCGCCAGGGGGGGACAGGCGTCGTCCGCCGCCTCGAGGCGGACCCTTCCCCCCTCCCTGCGGAAGTATCTCATGACGGTCTCGCCGTCCGCCTCGGCGACGACGATGTCCCCGTTCCGCGCCGGTCGGCCCCGCTCCACGATGACCAGGTCGCCGGGCATGATCCCCGCCCCCCGCATGGCGTCCCCGGAGACGCGCAGGACGAAGGAGACGCAGGGACGGGGGACGAGATACTCGTCGAGGGAGACGATATCCCTCAGTTCCTCCTCGGCCGGCGAAGGAAAACCGGCGGCCACCAAACCGGCCGCCCTCAGGCCCGGCCGGCCGCCCGGGTCCCCAAGGATCTTCACGCCGTTCCACCTCCTTTCTCTTCCCCCATATAATAGAACGATCGTTCTATTGTCAAGACCTTCCCGCCTCCGCCCTTCCAAGCGACATGACCCCCCGGGGAAAAGCCACGGCGACGGGTCCGGGGGAAAACCATGGGAAATTCGGGGACACGATAACCCCTTTCCCCCGAAAATTTGCCCAGCGATTTCAGTATGTTAGGAATTAAGTATTGTGTCCCCGTATTTTCCGCGCGAAGACGGCGGCGATGACGACGAGGCCGACGATGTCCGTCGTCGTCCCGGGGATGATGAGGAGGAGGGAAGAGACCCCCAGGGCGAAACGCTCCAGGGCGCCGATACTCCCGCCGGGCACGTAGCCCACCACCGTCGCCCCCAGGGCGGCGACGCCGATGAAGAGGGTGACGGCGTTCTGGAGGAACCACGGGAGGTCGAAGGGGACGTGGGGGTCCAGGAGCCAGGGCATGAGGAGGACGATGGGGGCGTAAACGAAGGCGAAGGGCACGAAGGTCTTGGCGAGGGAGAGGCTGAAGGCGCGGAAACCGGAACGGAAGGGATCGCTCCCCGCCACGCCCGCCGCGGCGTAGGCCGCCAGGGCCACGGGGGGGGTCACGTCCGCCAGGACGGAGTAGAAGAAGACGAACATGTGGGACAACAGGGGGTGGATGCCCCACTTCAGGAGGGCCGGGGCGGCGATCATGGCGGCGATGATGTACTGGGCCGTCGTGGGGATCCCCATGCCGAGGATGAAACAGGCGATGGCCGTGTTGACGAGGGTGAAGAAGAGGGTGAGGTCGTTGACGGTGGTGAGGCTCAGAAACAGCGGATTGAGGACCTCGGCGATGCCGTGGGCCACGGTGATGACGGCCGTCGCGAACTTGAGGCCGATGCCCGTCAGGGTCGTGGCCCCGACGATGAAACCCACGCAGGCGCAGGCGGCGCCGATGGCGAGGGCGTTCTTCGTCCCCTCCTCGAGGGCCTTGACGATGTCGGGGATCCTCATCTTGCTCTCCCGGTAGCAGACCCCCACGGCGACGACGGCCAGGGCCGTCCAGAAGGAGGCCAGGGAGGGCTCCCCTTCCGTGGTCAGCAGGGCCGTCATGAGGGCGGCGATCCCGAGGGAGGCGAGCCAGACGGGTCGCTCATGGCGGCGGTAGGTCCAGGCGAGGAAGACCGCGGCGGCGGCGAACCAAAAGGCGGCCGTGGCCGTCCCTTCCAGGGGGTTCAGACCGAAGAGGACGGGAGGGACCGTCATGAAGAGGGGCAGGAGGAGGGGGGTGGTCCGGCGGTGGATCTGGCCCGTCGCCACGGCGTAGATGATCCCCCAGAAGGCGGCCAGAAAGGGGCTCGACCCCTTGATGAGGAGATAGACGATGACGATGAGGGGCCCCACGATGAGCCACCTCTCCTTCAGGATCGCCGCCATGTCGGGCAGCATGTGGCGCGGCAGGCCCTCGAGGCCCCGCTTCTTCGCCTCGAGGTGGACCATCCAGCCCACGGCGAAGAAGTGGAGGAAGGAGGGGAGGATGGCGCAGAGGGCGATCTTGACGTAGGGGATCCCCAGAAACTCGGCCATGATGAAGGCCGCCGCCCCCATGACGGGGGGCATGAGCTGGCCCCCCGTGCCGGCCGCGGCCTCGACGCCGGCGGCAAAGGTGGGGGAGTAACCCACCCGCTTCATCAGGGGGATGGTGAAGGAACCCACGGTGACGGCGTTGGCGACGGAACTGCCGCTGATGGACCCCATGAAGCCGCTGGCGATGACGGCGACCTTGGCGGGGCCGCCGGCGGACCAACCCGCCAGGGCCATGGCGGCGTCCATGAAGAGCTGGGCGAGGCCCGTCCGGGAGATGAAGATCCCGAAGAGGACGAAGTGGAAGACGAAGGTGGCCACCACCCCCAGGGGGATGCCGTAGATCCCCTCCGTCCCCAGGAACATGTAGTCGATGATCCGGGGGATGGAATAGCCCCGGTGGGCGAAGATCTGGAGACCCGGGAGATCGAGGAAATAGGGTCCCAGGTAGCAGTTGAGGAGGACCAACATGGCGATGATGGGCAGGGGGGCGCCGATGCTCCGGCGGGCCCCCTCCAGGACGAGGAGGAACGAGAAGGCACCCACGACGAGCTCCGCCCGCTCGGGGCTCCCCGCCCTCAGGCCGATGTTGTTGAACTCGAGGAAGACGAAGACGGACATCCACGCCGCCAGGAGGGCGAAGAAGCAGTCGAAGTAGGGGAGGTTGTCGGGCCGGTAGTCCACCCGCCCGGTTCTCACGAGGCCCGCCAGGGACCTGAACCACTGGAGGAAGAAGAGGAGGGCGATGGCGACGAAGACGAGGAGGAGCAAGGCCCCCCAGAAGACCAACGTGGGGTTGAGATCGACGAACCAGGAGCGGGGGCTGAGATGGGTCCGGGCGAGGTGGATGCCGTAGATGACCCCCCCCACCATGAGGGTCTGGAGGGGGAGGTCCACCCAGAGGCCCAGGCGGTCGGGGAGGAGTTCCCGCCGCTTGAAATACAGGACCAAGATCCCCGTGGCGGCCCCCACGGCCCCCGTCGCCGCCGCCGAGAGGGAGAAGATCTCCCTCAGGACGGAGGCGTTGATGACGGCCGCCGTCGTCCCGTAGAGGAGGTCGTAGAGGAGACCCGCCTTCTTGGGCGCCGCCTTCTTCCGGATGGAATAGACGAAATAGACGAGAGGCAGGACGAAGGCGAGGTGGAAGGCCCGGTGCCGCCACTCCTGAAGGACGCCGAAACCCGCCGTGTAGATGTGGAAGATGGAGAGGATGACCGTCATGGCGAGGATCAGGCGGGCCGTCAGGCCCTCCAGGTGCCGGAAGCGGAGCTCCGGGTCGTAACGGGCGACGAGGTCCCCCGTCTCCTCCCCCTTCGGGGCCTCGGCGGCCCCTCTGTCCCTGTCTGCCTGAGTCGCTTCCATCAGAAGCCCCGCAAGACCCCCGCCACGTGAAGGATGTAAATCGCCGCCCCCCGCCGGGCGATCCGCAGACGCAGGCGTCCCTCACCGGCGAGACCCGGGAGGTCCACGGTCCTACCCCCCACGGCGAGGGAATTGGCCGCCGACGGCGTCACGGCCAGGACCACCTCCCCCACGGGGATCCGCCGGCCCGTGAGCCTGACGACACCCCCCTCGAGGGAGACCCTCTCCCCCTCCCGAACCCCCGTGGGCATGCCCGTGTTGAGGGAGGAAAAGGTCGTCTCGTATAGAACGAGGCCCCCTTTTTCGTCAACCCGGAAATGGTCGCAGACTGGCGTCCCCTCCACGGAATGGAGGAAACAGAGGGAGAAGGAATCGCCCTCCCCAAGGGGGGCCATGAAGACGGGTCGCCCCCCTTCCCGCGCCACCTCCAGGACCCGGAGGGGAAAGAAGGCCGCCCCCAGGACGAGGGCCGCCGCCAGGGCCGCCAGGAGGGGCCTTTTCACGGGCACGGGGACACCCCGCCGGGGTGATCACCCCCCGCCTCCGGGTCCGGCGCCTTCACCTGACCGTCGTCCTCAGCGCTTCTTCTTCCCCTTCGCCTCGATCTTCTTGATGATGTTCACCTCGCGGTAATACCTCTCCGCCCCGGGGTGGAGGGGGATGGCCATGCCGCTGAGGGCGGTCTGGAGCTTCACGTCCTTGCCCTTGGCGTGGGCGGCGGCCATCTTTTGCGCCCCGCCCTCCCAGAGGGCCTTGGTGAGGGCGTAAACGACGTCGTCGGGGACCTTGGCGTCCACCACCCACTGGGCCATGGTGGTGATGGTGGGGACGTCTTTCGTCTGGTTCTTGTAGGTCCCCTTGGGGATGACGATGCGGCTGTAGAAGGGGTACTTCTTCGTCAGCTCCTTGATCTTCGCCTCATCGATGGGGATGAGGACGATATCCGTGGAGATGGCCAGCTCCTGGATGGCCGCCGTGGGCCAGCCCGCCGTCGTGAAGGTCACGTCCGCCTGACGGTCCTGGAGGCGCTGGGCCGCACCGGAGAAGCTCAACCAGTCCACGGAGGCGAAGTCCTTGTAGGTGAGGTTGTAGGCCCCCAAGACGTTCAAGGTGTCCACCTCCGTGCCGCTCCCCCGGTCGCCGGGGACGAGGCGCTTGCCCTTGATGTCCTTCAGGGTGCGGATCTTCGAGTCCTTCCGGGCGACGATCTGGATGGTCTCCGGGTAGAGGGAGGCGATCAGGCGGAGGTTCTTCACGGGCTTGTCCTTGAACTGGGCGTTGCCGTAGTAGGCGTCGTAGGCCACGTTGCTCTGGACGAAGGCCGACTCGGCCTGTCCCTCCCTAATGAGGTTGCAGTTGGCCACGGAGGCGTTACCCGCCTGGGCCGTCACCACCACGTCGGGGACCTTTTCCGTCAGGGCCTGGGCGAGGATCCCTCCGAGGGGGTAGTAGGTCCCCCCCGTGCCCCCCGTGGAGATCACGAAAAAACGCTTGGCCGCCGGGGCCGAAGAAGCGAAGGCAAGAACCGACACGGCCGCCAGGGCCAACAAGACCAACCATCCCTTCCCTTTCCTCATCTCCATAACCTCCTTGATTAGATGTCCTCGTTTTTTCACCGGGGGAGGAAACCGATCTCGGAGGCGTAGGTGAACTGCCGCCTCCAGCTCAGGCCCGGGTGGGCCCCCTCGAAGACCTCCTCCCCCACGATCCGCAGGGATTCCCGATCCACCGCCACGGGGTGGTAGCCCCCCAACAGCCCCCGGTCGGGGGCGATGACGGGGTTTTCCCCGGGCAGGCAGTCACACTCCGCCGTCACCCTCAGGAGGGCGTTGATGAAGACGGCCTTTCCCTCCATGAGACGCCAGACGGCGGCGGCCGTCTCGACGAGCTTCTCCTGAAACACGCCGTTGTCCGTCTCCCAGAAGATCCTCAGGGCCGCCTCCGGACAGAGGCCGATGCACTGGGCGCAGCCGATGCATAACCCGTCGTCGAAGGAGGGGTAGTCCTCCCCCTCCATGACGGCCGCCCCGGAGGGGCACACCCGGACGCAGAGGCCGCAGCGGGTGCAGGCCCCCCGGTTGAGGAAGGGACGGGCGTCGGCGTGCATCCTCTGCTTCTGGGCCCGGGAGGCGAAGCCCATGGAGAGGTTCTTGATCGCCCCCCCGAACCCCGCCGCCATGTGGCCCTTGAAATGGGACAGGACGACGAACCCCCCGGCGGAGAAGACATCGGCGACCTGGACCGTCGGGAAGTGGCGCCAGCCCGCCGGGATGTCCACTACGGCGAGGCCGTCGAGGCCGTCGGCGACCGTCACGGGACAACCCAGGGCCCCGGGGGAGAAGCCGTGCCTCCGGGCCGTCTCCAGGGCCTCTTCCCCCTTTCTCCTCCCCCCGGAATAGAGGACCGTCGTGTCGAAGACGAAGGGTTCGAAGCCGCCCCCCTTAAGCCACCGCACGATCTCCCGGGTGAAGAAGGGCGGGAGATGACTCCGGTTGCCCCTCTCCCCCCAGTGGACCTTCACGCCGACCCGCGCCCCCTTCGGGAAGGGGACCACGAACCAGTCCAGGATCTCCCGCAGGGCCGCCACGGCCTGCCCTTCCTCCAAGAGGCACGGTTTGAAGAGACAGTCCCCTTCGCCCTTCATTTCCTGAGCCTCTCGGCTATGCGGCAGGCCTCCTTGTTCCCCAGCTCGCAGGCCTTCGCGGCGTCGGCCAGGGCCGAGGCCCGATCCCCCTTCTCGTAGTGGCACCTCCCCCGCTCGTAACGGCTCCAGGCGCTGTCGGGGCGGAGCTCCAACGACCGGTTAAGGTAGGCGATACACTCGTCGTAACGCCCTTCCCTACCCGCCAGCCAGCCCAGCCAGTTGTGGGCGTCCACGTTCCGGGGATTGATCTCCACCACCTTCTCGAAATCCTCCATGGCGGCCCGGCTCTGGTTCGCCTTGACGTAGGCCCTCGCCCGCCAGTAGTAGGCCGCCTCAAAGGACGGGTTCGCGCCGATGGCCCGGGAGTAGGCCTCGACGGCCCCCGCGTAGTCACCGGACCTGAAGAGGCGATGGCCAGCCATGAGGTCACCGTAACCGGGGGTGTCCCGGGAGACGGCGCCCTTCCTCTCCTCCCGCAGGAGTTCCCGGGAGACGCCCCGGGGGTCCGTGAAGGAAAGGGCCGTCAGACGCCAGACCTCGCCCTCGTACCTGATCCGGGCCCTCGCCAGGCCTTCCGCCATCCTTCCCCGGACACGGACGGTCATCTCCACCTCGACCCCTTCCTTCGTCAAGCGGCCCGAGAGGGGATACCAGGGGAGGCACTCCTGGACGCCCCCCACGGCGGCGGCGACGGCGCCGTCGGCCCGGAGGACCTCCTCGACCATGCGGAAGGGCCCGGAGGTGCGCAGGAGGTGATAGAGACCCACGACCAGGAGGACGGCCAGGAAGAAGAGAATAAGGGGGGCCAGGCGCAGGGAGACGCCCCGCGGCCTGATCGGCTCGTAGGAGTCGGTCGTGTCTGACAGCTTCCAGGGGTCGGTCATGGGCAGCAAGGTCCGGTGGCCGGAAACAACCCTCTCCCCCGGGCGGGACGGGGAATCTCCCTCCCGAAAAACCACGGGGTCTTAAAGCCGCATGGATGCCTATCTATACCCGATCCCTGAAGGAAGGGCAACGGTAAAGAAAAAGGCGCGACGGGCCCGGGGGTACGAGGCCGGGAATTTCCTCAGAAGAGGGAGGACCAGATGAGGAGGGCCAGGATGACGAGGCCCAGGTGGATGCCCAGGAGGGAAAGCAAGACGGCGGCGGCCCTCGTCTTGAACCCCGCGGGCCCGACGGTGAGGCCGGGGAGGAGACCCTCCGCGCGGAGGCGCTCGTACTCCCTCCCCCTGTAGGCCCGCAGGACCCCCAGGGGATGGCGGCCCGTGAAGACGGCGGTCCCCAGGGGGAAACCGAAGGGGAGGCCGTGGGCGTGGAAGAGGTGAACGGTGAGAAAGTAGAGGCTCACGTAGAAGGCCCCGTCGGAGTGGCAGAAGGCCGCGACGTTCATGAGGTGTCCAGGCATAAGGAGGGAGGTCGTCCCGGGGGACCAGAGCACCAGGCCCGTGATGCCGAGGAAGAGAAGGCCGCCGGCGGCGACGAGGATGTCCCCCTTCTCCCAATAGGTCCAGCGACCGAAGGCGGGCGGATCCCCGCCCCTCACGAACCAGCGCGACACGGCCGTCAGGTCGTCGAGGTCCCCCCGTCCCGGGAGGGGCGAGGGTCCGCCCAGACGGCGCCGGAGGAGAAAAAGCCGCGTCAGGGCGACGACCCCCGCGATGACCAAGACGACGGCGGCCGCGCGATGGACCAGGGCGGCCCGGTAGGCCCCTCCCCAGGCGTCCATCACCGCCTTCGCCCAGGCCGCCTCGGCGTAACGGAGGGGAAAGCCCGTCAGGGCCAGGGCGAAGAAGGAACCCATGAGGGCAAGGTGGAGGGAGATCGCCAACGGGCCGAAGCGGCGGACCCATGCCTCCCCGCCGCCCGGAGGAGGAGGGAGGAGGGCCGCCGCCCTCGCCTTCCCGTAGAGCCCCTCCTTGACGGAGCGGTACCAGAAGATCAGACCGTGGAGCCAGAAAAAGGCCAAGACACCCGTCCCCACGGCGCCGACGGCCCTTCGTCCCGCCCGGATATAGGCGTCGCCCTTCCCGCCGTCGGGGTCCGGGTGGGGCCGGTAGGAGAGGATGGCGAAACGGGCGTTGTCGTGGCACCTCCGGCAGGCCTTCAGGAGCCGTTCCGGCCCGAGGGCCGAGGCGGGATCTCCAGGCGGCAGGATGTTGTGACCGTCGTGGCAGTCGGCGCAACCGGCGCCGCGGCGGGGGTAGCCCAGGTTCAGGGCCTTGCCGTGGTAGGTCTCGGCGTAGGCCGCCACGGTCCCCGTGGAGAAGTCGTGGCGCCGGGCCAGCCGCGCGTCCCCGTGGCAGGCCTGGCAGCGCCGCGTGTAGGCGGCCCGGGCGGCGTCCCTGCCGGAGAGACCCTCGTAGAGGGGGATGTTGTGGAGGCCGTGGCAGTCGGCACACGAGGCGGCATCCCCCTTTCCTTCCCTCAGGGCCCTCCCGTGGCCGGAGAGGGCGTAGTCCTCCGCGGCGTGACAGGCCGTGCAGCGGTCCGTCAGGGTCTCCTTGGGGTCCTTCTTCCGCGGCGGGGCGGTGTGGATATCGTAATGACAGTCCCGACAGAGGAGGTTGAACTTCAAGTAGTGGACGTCCCTGCGGTAGCGGAGGGCGACGTCCCGGTGACACCGGCCGCAGTCCGTCGGTCCCCGGCGATCCCGACCGGCGATGTGGGTTTCGAGGTCCCCCTGGGACACATGGCAGGCCGTACAGGACAAAGAACCGTGGGCACAGGAGCGAAAGGCCTCGACGTACTCCCCCTGGCGGTGACAGGATTGACACCGCTCGTCCGCGGCAACGGCCTCCGGGGTGCCCCACAGGACGAAACAGAGGGCCGCGGCGGCCGCAAAGAGACGGCGGGTGAGACATGACGCCATCTCAATTCCCCTCCCCGCCCCGCAGGTCCCGGTACGCCTCCATCCCCCCCAAGAGGCGCGTCACGGGGCCGAAACCCCGCTCGGTGAGGTAACCGGCGGCCAGGAAGGCCCTCGTCCCGTCCTCGTCCACCACCATGAGGCGCCTCCCCCGGGGGATCTCCCCGTGGCGTCGATGGAGCTCCTCCAGGGGGATGTTGAGTGCCCCGGGGACGGACCCCAGGCGGTAAGACCGAGGGGGGCGGATGTCGATCACCAGGTGCAGGGGTGTCTTTCTCTTCCAGGTCTGAAGGTCCCGGGCCCTCACGGCGGGGACGGCGGCCCTCCGGACACGGCGGGGCGACTCCACGGCGTTGCCCCCCCTCTTCCAGGCCACGAGACCCCCCTTGAGGACGTAGGCCTTCGCCGTGCCACTCCTCATGACCTCGGCGACGACGGGACACGTCCCGTCGGGGGGGGTGTCGACGTCGTAGAAGACCACCCGCCTCTGGCCCGCCTCGGGCAAGGCCTTCAGGGCCGTCCGGCCCTCCTCGCCGCAGGGTATGCACACGGAGGAGGGGATGCGGGCATCGCGGCACTCGATGATGCTCCCCGTGTGGACGAGGGCCAGGGGGTCCCGGTTCTCGATCATCCTCTTGAGGGCCCGGACGTCGAGGGCCGGGGGCGAGATCTCGGCTCCCCCCGCAAAAGCAGGGCCCACCGGCAAAAGCGTTAGCACCGCCAGGGTCACGAAGGTCAGTTTAAGACAGGGACCGCTCATCTTGCGGGATCATCTCCACCCGTCCTCCGGGGCGGGAGGTAAGGTTGCCCTTTCCTGTAACACCGCCCCCCAGGCCTGTCAAACACCACGCCCGTCAGGGCGACGAAGCCGTTTTCCCTTGACAAATCAGGGGGGCTGGGGCATAGTGCCGTCCGCTCGGGCCGGGTGGAACCGGCCCCAAATTCCCCGGGAGAATTAAACCCCATGTGGCAAGAAGCCCTGAAAGTCTTCGTCTTCGGTTTCGGGGGCGTGTTTTTGGCCCTCGCCTTTCTCATGATCTTCGTCCAGATCTCCGGCGCCGTCATCAAACGCCTCGAGGCCCGGGGGGTGAAGAAGGAGGCCCGCAATGCCTGAGATCTTCGACCTGACCCACAAGATCCTCCTCAAAACGGGATTCCTTCATATCGAGATCGGCCACGTCATCATGTGGGCCATTGCCCTGTTCTTCATCTTCCTGGCCATCAAGAAGAACTACGAACCCCTTCTCCTCCTCCCCATCGGTTTCGGGATCCTCGTCGTCAACATCCCCCTGGCGCCGATCATGGGCTTTTCCGAAGGCCCCGGGGTTGCCCATCGGGACCTCCTGAGATGGTTCTACGACTTCGGGATCGCCAACGAGCTGATCCCCTGTCTCATCTTCCTCGGTGTGGGCGCCCTCACGGACTTCGGCCCCCTCATCGCCAACCCCAAGACCCTGATCCTCGGCGCGGCGGCCCAGTTCGGGGTCTATGTGACCTTCTTCGGGGCCCTCCTGTTCGGTTTCAACCTCAAGGAGGCGGCCTCCATCGGCATCATCGGCGGCGCCGACGGCCCCACGTGCATCTTCCTCACGGCCAAGCTCGCCCCCCACCTCCTGGGGGCCAACGCCCTGGCTGCTTACTCCTACATGGCCATGGTGCCCCTCATCCAGCCGCCTATCATGAGGCTCCTCACGACGGAGGAGGAGCGGAAGATCAGGATGAAGCAGCTGCGCCGAGTCTCCAAGGCGGAGCGGATCGTCTTCCCCCTCCTGGGCACCGTCATCGTCTGCCTCATCGTGCCGCCTGCGGCCCCCCTCATGGCGATGCTCTTCTTGGGCAACCTCTTTCGGGAGAGCGGGGTCGTCGAGCGCCTGACCAAGGCGGCCCAGAACGAGCTCCTCAACATCGTCACCATCTTCCTGGGCGTCTCCGTGGGGGCGACCATGAGCGCCGAAAAGTTCCTCCATCCCCAACCCATCTTCATCTTCATCCTCGGCCTGGTGGCCTTCGCCTTCAGCACCGTGGGAGGGGTCCTGATCGCCAAGGTCATGAACCTCTTCCTCAAGGAGAAGATCAACCCCCTCATCGGTTCCGCCGGGGTCTCCGCCGTGCCCATGGCCGCCCGGGTCTCCCAGGTCGAGGGTCAGAAGGCGGACCGCCACAACTTCCTCCTGATGCACGCCATGGGTCCAAACGTGGCGGGGGTCATCGGGACGGCCGTGGCGGCGGGGCTGTTCCTCATCATGCTCGGTTAGGGGGACGGTTTCTCCTTTTTTGTTTTCCGTGGTCAAGGGTGGGCGAAGGGATGTATAATCCCCGCACCCACCCGGGGGATAAACCCAAATTAAAAAAGGAGGAGCCATGGAGAAACGTCTTGATGCCTTGTTCAAGCCGCGGAGCGTCGCCCTGATCGGGGCCTCGGGCACGCCGGGGAAACTGGGGTACGATATCCTCTATAACCTTATCCACGGCGGCTTTCCGGGACCTATCTACCCCATCAATCCCAAGGCCGAGACCCTCCTCGGCCTTCCCGCCTACGGGGCCGTCGGCGCCACTCCCGAGCCCGCGGACCTGGCCGTCATCGTCATCCCCGCCCGCATGGTCACAGGCGCCATCGAGGAATGCGGACGGGCGGGCGTCAAGGCGGCCGTCGTCATCACGGGCGGCTTCGCCGAGGCGGGCCCCGAGGGGGAGAAGCTCCAGGAGGAGCTGGCCGCCACGGCGAAAAAATACGCCATCCGCGTCGTCGGTCCCAACTGCCAGGGCCTCAACCATCCCCATCACCGTCTCTGTGCCTCTTGGCCCCTCATTACCACCCAGGGGCGGATGGCCTTCATCTCCCAGAGCGGCACCGTGGGGGCCGCCCTCATCGACTGGGCGAGCGAGGAACACCTGGGGGTGAGCTGTTTCGTCAGCCTCGGCAACCGGGCCGACGTGGACGAGGCGGACTGTATCCGCTACTTCAACGACGACCCCAACACGAAGGTCATCGCCCTCTACATGGAGGGGGTGAAGAGACCGGAGTACTTCATGGACTCCCTCAAGAGGGCAGACAAGCCCGTCGTCATCCTCAAGGCCGGTCGTACGGCCCGGGGAAAGGCGGCGGCGGAGAGCCACACGAAGTCCATGGCGGGCAGCGACGAGATCTACAACGCCCTCTTCCGAAAGTACGGGGTCTATCGCGCCGACAACCTGGAGGAGCTTTACGACTACGCCAAGGCCCTGGCCTACATGGAGAAACCCCGGGGCAAGAGGCTGCTCCACATCTCCAGCTCGGGCGGCGCCGCCATCCTCGCCATCGACGAGGGGGAGAAACTCGGATTCGACAGCCCCGCCCCCCGAGAGGCCCTCAAGAACCGCCTCAGGGCCTTCCTGCCCGCCCACTGCGGCGTGAGCAACCCCATCGACCTCACGGGGGACGCCATCACGGACCCCAGCCTCTACGCCAAGGTCATCGAGGCGTCCAAGGGCGATTACGACATAAGCGTCGTCATCTTCGGGGACCCCATCCACGGGGCCGCCGACATCGTCACGGGCAAGGACGAACTCATCATCTACTGCGGCGGGGCCGACGTGGAACGGGAGGAATCGCGAAAGATGCACGAAAAGGGCATCCCCGTCTTCCCCACGCCGGAGAGGGGAATCCGGGCCCTCTACCAGTTCTTCCGCTTCGATACGGAAAAGAAGAAGCCCCACCGCGTCAAGGGGACCAAAGCCCGCCTCAAGCTCGTGGGGACCGCCGAGACGGTGTCCCTCCTGAGAAAATACGACATCCCCGCCATGGCCGCCGAGGCCGCCGCGACCCCCGCCTCCGCCGCCGCCGTGGCGAAGAGGCTGGGCGGGGCCGTGGCCATGAAGATCTCCTCTCCCGATATCGCCCACAAGACGGACATGGGGGGGGTGATCCTCGGCCTGGAGAAACCGGCCCAGGTCATGAGGGCCTTCGACGCCATCACGGCGGCGGCGCGGGAAAAGGCGCCGGAGGCCCGGATCGACGGTGTCACCCTCTCCCCCATGGCCCCCCCGGGAGGGGTCGAGGTCATCGTCGGTGTCGTGAAAGACCCCCAGTACGGTCACGCCCTCATGTTCGGCCTTGGGGGGATCTTCACGGAGATCTATCGAGACGTCCAGTTCTGCCTCCTGCCGGGGTCGGAACGGGAATTCCTGCGGATGATAAAGGAGATCAAGGGGTACCCCATCCTGGCGGGCTTTCGGGGGACACCGGCCCGGGACCTCAAGGCCCTGACGAACCTCATGAAATCCCTCGGGAGGCTGGTGAGGGATTACCCCGAGATCGACCAGATCGATCTCAACCCCGTTCTGGTGTACGAAAAGGGCCTGGCCGTGGTGGACTATCGGATCTACACCTCTTAGGGGGGCGGAACCCGCGGGTGTCCGGGGCCGCCGCGCCCCGGCCCCCTTGGGACCGAGGGGGCGGACTCATGAGACTCACCGCCAGGGAATTCGATCGCGCCGTGGCGCGGGCCATCGCCCGCATCCCCGACGAGATCAGGTCCGCCCTGGACAACGTCGTCATCACCGTCAGGAAGAGGCCGAGCCGGGACCTGCTGGAACGGATCGGTTATCCCCTCGACGAACCGCCGCCCTTGGGTCTTTACGTGGGGGAGTCCCTCCGGGAGAGGAGTTTCTTCTCCCCCCCTCCCTATCCTGACACGATCTTCATCTTCCAGGAGCCCCTGGAGGAGATGTGCGCCACCCTCGAGGAACTGGAGGAGGAGATAGAGATCACCGTCGTCCACGAGATCGCCCATTTCCTCGGGATCGATGACGGGCGTCTCGCGGAGTTGGGATACGAATAGGACCGGGACGACGACCTAACGACCCTCTTCCCCCGGCGGCTCCGCTGCCGTCTCCTTACCGTTCCGGGCGCGGTACCTCATCCAGAGGACCCCGGCGACGATGACCCCCACGGTGAAGAAGGCCTCGACGGCGTAACGGACGTAGGCGGAGGGATCGAGGAGACGGATCACGGCGGGATCGGAGATCATCATCTCCCCCCCGACCCGGCCCAGGACGGCCGCCCCGATATAGACGATGACGGGGTAGCGGTCCATCAGTTTCGAGAGGATGTTGCTCGTGAAGACCACGAGGGGGATGCTGAGACCGAGACCGAACAGCAGGAGAAACAGATTCCCCCGGGAGGCACCGGCCACGGCCAGGATATTGTCCAGGGACATGGTGACATCGGCGACGATGATGATCCAGATGGCCTGCCCGAGGGTCCTGGCCTCCCGGCACTGCCCGCCGTGCCCCTCCGTCCCCTCCACGAAGAGCTTGAGGGCGATCCAGAGGATGAGGATCCCCCCCACGAACTTCACATACTCGACGGCGAGAAGCTGAGCGGCGAAAAAGGTCAGGATGACCCGCAGCACCACCGCCGCCCCCGCCCCGACGACGATCCCCGTCATCCGCTGGGGACCCGCGAGGGAACGGACGGCCATGGCGATGACCACGGCATTGTCGCCGGCGAGGATCAGGTCGATGACGACGATGCTGAAAAGGCCTAAGAAAAACTCCCCGGTGAAGTGGATATGCCCGAGGATCCCTAAATCAATCAAGGTCCCCGTCCTTGCATCGTCGCTGGGACATGGGGGGTGAGACGATCATTCGATGACGAGAAGAAGATCGTCGACCTCCACCTCGTCGTTGACCTTGACGGCGATCTTGGCGACCTTGCCCGCCGCCGGTGAATAAACGGGGTTTTCCATCTTCATGGATTCTATCCTCAGGACCTCTTCGTCGGCCCCTATCTCTTCTCCTTCGTTGACCAAGATCTTCAGAATCTTCCCCGGTACGGGTGCCAGCAACTCGACACTCACCTTTCGATCCCCCTGAACTTATTATTGACGATCTTTGGCGACCTCCACAGGCCGAAGCCGCGTTCGCCACAGGCGCGAAACAGGCGACACTATAGCAGAAACGGAGACCGTGTCAAGCCTCGCGAGACCCGGAAAAAGTAAACGAAAGGACCTGCCCTTGACATCCATCCATTCGTGATTATATTTCGCCCGATATCCAATCAATCATGAAATCAATTATTTAACAACTTTGGATAGAGGAGGTAGATTCTATGAAGGTCAAACCGCTCCATGATCAGGTGCTTCTCAAACGCGTGGGGGGCGACGAGAAGACCCCGGGGGGGATCATCATCCCCGACACGGCCAAGGAAAAACCCCAGCAGGGGGAGATCGTGGCCGTCGGGCCCGGGCGGACGGACCGGGAAGGCAAGCGCATCCCCATGGAGGTGAAGGAAGGCGATCGGGTCCTCTTCGGACGTTATGCCGGGACGGAACTCAAGATCGACGGCGAGGAATACCTGATGATGCGTGAGGATGACATCCTCGGCGTCCTGGAGAACTAAAGGAGGGGACGGAAAATGGCAGCCAAAGAGATAAAGTACGACATTTCCGGTAGGGAAAGGATAATGGTCGGCGTGGACACCCTGGCCAACGCCGTGAAAGTGACCCTGGGCCCCAAGGGCCGCAACGTCGTCATCGAGAAGAAGTGGGGCGCCCCCACCGTCACCAAGGACGGCGTCACCGTCGCCCGGGAGATCGAGCTGGAGAACAAGTTCGAGAACATGGGCGCCCAGATGGTGAAAGAGGTCGCCTCCCGCACCTCGGACCTGGCGGGTGACGGCACCACCACGGCCACCATCCTCGCCCAGGCCATCTACAAGGAGGGGTCGAAGCTCGTGGCGGCGGGCATGAACCCCATGTCCCTCAAGCGAGGGGTGGACAAGGCCGTGGCCCTTGTAGTGGAAGAGCTCAAGAAGATCTCCAAGACCGTCAAGGACAAGAAGGAGATCACCCAGGTGGGCACCATCTCCGCCAACAACGACGCGAGCATCGGCGAGATCATCTCCGAGGCCATGGACAAGGTGGGCAAGGAGGGGGTCATCACCGTCGAGGAGGCCAAGAGCATGGAGACGACCCTCGATATCGTCGAGGGTATGCAGTTCGACCGGGGCTACATCTCCCCCTATTTCATCACCAACCCGGACAAGATGGAGGTCCGCCTGGAGGACGCCTACATCCTCGTTCACGAGAAGAAGATCAGCGCCATGAAGGACCTCCTGCCCATCCTCGAGCAGGTCGCCCGGACGGGCAAACCCCTCTTGATCATCGCCGAGGACATCGAGGGCGAGGCCCTGGCGACCCTGGTGGTCAACAAGCTCAGGGGCACCATCAAGTGCGCCGCCGTCAAGGCCCCGGCCTTCGGTGAGCGCCGCAAGGCCATGCTGGAGGACATCGCCATCCTCACAGGCGGCAAGATGATCTCCGAGGACGTGGGCATCAAGCTTGAGAACATGACCCTCAACGACCTGGGGACCTGCAAGCAGGTGATCATCGACAAGGACAACACCACCCTGGTGGACGGCGGCGGCAAGAGCGAGGACATCTCCGCGCGGGTGAAGCAGATCCGGGCCCAGATCGAGGACACCAAGTCGGACTACGACCGGGAGAAACTCCAAGAGCGTCTGGCGAAGATGGTCGGCGGCGTGGCGGTCATCAAGGTGGGCGCGGCGACGGAGATCGAGATGAAGGAGAAGAAGGCCCGCGTGGAGGACGCCCTGAACGCCACGAGGGCGGCCGTCGAGGAGGGCATCGTGCCCGGCGGCGGCGTCGCCTACATCCGTGCCCTGAAGGCCCTGGAGGGCGTCCAGCTCCCCAACGACGAGCAGCACGGCCTCAACATCGTCAAGAGGGCCCTGGAGGAGCCCCTGCGCCAGATCGCGGCCAACGCCGGGTATGAGGGCTCCATCGTCGTGGAAAAGGTGAAGGCGGGCAAAGACGACTTCGGTTTCGACGCCGACAAGGAGGAGTACACCAACATGTTCAAGGCGGGTATCATCGATCCCACGAAGGTGACCCGTCTCGCCCTCCAGAACGCCACCTCCGTGGCCTCCCTCCTCCTCACGACGGAGGCGATGGTCGCGGAGAAACCCAAGCCCAAGACGCCCCCCGCCGTGCCGGGAGGCATGCCCCCCGGAGGGATGGACGACTACGATTATTGAGAAACCTAAACGACGGGGCGGCCGGTCAGGGCACCGGCCGCCCTTTTCGTTTAAGCGATGAAAGGCACCCTGGCGAACACGGCCGCCGTCCTGCTGGGCAGCGCCATCGGCCTGGCGGCGGGCAGGCGGATACCGGAACGGTTCAAGGAAATCCTCATGCAGTGCCTGGGGCTTTCCACCCTCTTCCTCGGGATCCAGATGGCCCTCTCGGGGCGGGACGCCATCCCCGCCGTCGGCGCCCTCCTCCTGGGGGCCGTGACGGGCGAGGCCCTCCGTCTCGAGGCGGTCATGGAAGGCCTGGGGCGGTGGCTGAAGGAACGCTCCGGCTCCTCGTCGTCGACCTTTGTCGAGGCCTTCGTCACCACCTCCCTCCTCTATTGCACGGGGGCCATGGTCATTGTCGGCTCCATCCAGGACGGCACGACGGGGGACGCCACCACCCTCTACATGAAATCCCTCCTCGACGGCGTCGCCTCCGTGGCCTTCGCCTCCACCCTCGGCATCGGCGTCGCCTTCTCCGCCCTGACCGTCCTCGTCGTCCAGGGGGCCCTCACCCTTCTGGCGTCCCACCTGGCCTTTCTCCAGGGCCCGGCCGTCATGGGGGCCATTACCGCCACGGGGGGATTGATCATCATGGGCATCGGCCTCAACCTCCTCCACCTGACCCGTATCCCCATCGGCAACCTCGTCCCCGCCCTGGTCTACGCCGTGATCTACGCCGTCCTTTGGGCGACGTAGGGGTGACTCAGGAGGGCCTCCAGGTATTTCGAGGCGACCTGCCGGCTCGCCATGGCCCGTTTCACGGGAGGGAGCCTAAGGATCGCCCCCAGGACGGCGGCCATGACCCGGTGGCTTGTCAGGGTGCGATCGTCGAAGAGGAGGTCCTGGAGCTTGCCCCGCTCCACGGCCATGAGGACCGTCTGATGGACGGTGTTGAGGGGCGGGATGACGCGCTGGGGTCTGTTTACGAGCTTGACGGCCCCGAAGCGGCACTCCCGGGCGCACAGGCCGCAGCCGAGGCAGAGATCCTCATCGAGGCGGGCCTTCATCCTCTTCTTCTTGCGGGGGTCGTGGGCGGTCGCGAGGGCCACGGCGCCGACGGGGCAGACGCGGACACAATCGCCGCAGCCCGTGCATTTCTTGTCGTCCATGACGGGCAGAAAATTGGTCGTGTGGATAGGCCGCAGAAGGCCGAAACGCCTGGCCGCCCCCATGGCCTCGCAGCAACAACCGCAGCAGTTGCAGATGAAGCCCACCCCCTCCCGGACGTTGGAGCCGAACTGGACGAGTTTGTTCTCCCAGGCGAGGCGCAAGAGATCGAGGCACTCCTCCCGGCTCACGGTCCGGGCATGGCGGTGCTTGACGAGGGACAGGGCGGGGGAGTTGAAGGTCAGGCAGATCTCCAGGGGGGCCCCACAGGCCTCACCCAGATGGAGGGCCTTGTGGCGGCAGAAACAGAGACTGACGGCCCGGTGGGAGGCCCCCTCGATGACCGCCGTCGCCCGCTCGTAATCGAGGATCAAGAGATCCCCCGGCTTTTCCTCCAGGGCCGGTTCGTGGACGAAGACGCGCCCCACTTGGGTCCGGCCGTCTACGAACAGGGACATGAGAAAATCGTCCTCCAGGCGGACGTACTGGTGGAGGAGCTCGCTCAGGGCCTTCTGATCCACATCGCCCCGGAGGCGCATGAGGGAGAACTCGAAGAAACCGATCATGGGCGGGGGCAGGAGATAGCGGGAGACGCCGTCCCTCTCCAGATCGAGGAGGAGGCCCCGTTCGGCCAGGCCCTCGAGGAGGGTTTCGGCCTCCTTCTCCGAAACCTTCCATATCCTCGCCGCCCGCCGCGCCGTGAAGGGCCTCAGGGGGAGCAGGGCGAGACGGGCGGCCTCCTGTTCGTTGAAGAGGATCTTAAGGATCCGGTAAAAGGTCTCGTTCGGCACCGCCCCCTGGGGGAAGCGGTTGAGGCGCTCCACGAAGGCCTCGTAGCCCGTCTTGACGAGATGGTGCGACATCTTTCCTTGTCTCCTTATCCCCGGCGCCTTGACAAGGCGCCCTTGACAGCTTCCCCTGCAGCTCCTTAAAGTTCCGGAAGAAAAAACGAAACCCCGGGGTAACGTCTCATGAAAAAATTCCTGATGACGAGGGTCTTTCTCATCGCGCTCTTCTTGCCTCCCCTCTCCCCCTCCATCGCCCGCGGCGAGACCGCCGAGACCCTCTTCTCGCCTCCCCCCTTCCAGGTCCGGGCGGATCTGGACCCTCGTCTCCCCGTCTTTCCTTCCCCCACCACGGTATTTCTCGGGGAGGACCCCTCGAAGAAGAAGCCCTTCTCCCTTTACGAAGAGGAGACGCAACAGGGGCGGGACGAGGGGGGCGGCTTCGGGGTCACCCCTTTCGGACACGGGATCAGGATCTACATAGGACGGCAGGAACAGACCGCCGATCCCCGCCACGGTTTACTGGCACCGCCTGCCGCCGAGGGGGGAGACGGCCTCGGCGCGCTTCAGAACGTCTGGAAAAGAGAGTCTATCCAGGACCGGCTGCGGGGCCTCGGCGAGGTCTTCAAGCCCCGTCTCACCCTGGGGGTGCCCTTCTGAGCTGACCGTCCCCCCCGCCATCCCGGGGGATACCCAAGGCACGGCGGAGGGCCGCAAGGAGCCTGGCGTTTTCCTCACCGGTCCTGACGGCCACCCGGAAGTAACGCCCGTCCAAACCCAGGAAGTCGTCGCACAGACGGACGGCGATCCCATGCTTCAGAAGTTCCGTCCTCAGCCGCCGGGCGTCCGTGTCTTTCCCTTCGAGACGCACGAGGAGGTAATTGGCCGTTGCCGGGTAGACGTGGAATCCCGGCAGGCAGGACAGGGCCCTCCTGAGGTCTTCTCTCTGCTCTTCCACGTACCTCCTCGTCTCCTCCTCGTAGTCCCGGGCGCCGAGGACGGCCATCCCGACGGCCTGGGCGAGACAGTTCACCGACCAGGGGGGGAGACAGGAGCGAAGGGCCGAGATGATCTCTTCGTCTCCCACGGCGAAACCGAGACGCAGGCCCGGCAGGGCGTAGAACTTCGTCAGGGAACACAGGACCACGACATTTTTTGGCCGGTCCCGAATCATGCCCTCGGCGCCGGGGACGAAATCGATAAAGGCCTCGTCGACGATGAAGAAGGTCCGCGGGTGGCGGCGGGCAAGGGCCCTCAGAGCAGAGGCGTCGGGCAGGTCCCCCGTGGGGTTGTTGGGCCGGCCGAGGAAAACCGCCTCGTCGCCCCTGAGGCGTTTCTCCAGGGCGGGCAGACAGAGGCGAAAGCCCTCCCCTTCTTCCATGAGGAATGTCTCGACCTCGAGACCCCCCAGGCGGGCGGCGTGGCTGTAGTCCCCGTAGGAAGGGACGGGTATCAGGGCCCTGGCCTTCCCCGTCAGGCGGGGGAGGGCGTAGAGGAGCTCCGAAGACCCGTTCCCCGCCACTATCTGGGCGGCCGTGAGGCCGTGGCGGGCCGCGAGGGCCTCCGTGAGGGTCTCCGCCCGTGCCTCCGGGTAGTGGACGATCCGGGGGGCCGTCTCAACGATGACACTCCAGACACGGGGAGGCGGCCCGAGGGGGTTGATGTTGGCCGAGAAATCGACCAGGGCGTCCGGCGGCAGGCCCGCCTCCCGGGCGAGGCGGATGATGTCGCCCCCGTGCCGGGTCGCCTTCATGAGGGGGCCATGCGCCAGGAACGACCGCCGGCGGCCTTGGCGTGGTACATGGCCATATCGGCCTTCTGGAAGAGGCTCTGGAAATCCCCCCCGTGATCGGGGTAGACGGCGATCCCCACGCTCGTCTTGACGGCGATCTCCCTGTGCCCCACGGGGAACGGGTCTTGGAAGCCCTGGACGATCTTGTCCCCCAGACCCGCGGCGTCATCCCTGTTCCTCAACCCCGGCATGATGACGAGAAACTCGTCGCCCCCGAAACGGGCGATGGTGTCCCCCTCCCGGAGGCGGGAGACCATCCGTTCCGCCACGGCCACGAGGAGGTCGTCCCCGGTCTTGTGACCGAAGGTGTCGTTAACTTCCTTGAAATCGTCGAGATCCAGGACCATGAGGGCGAACCCCTCACCGTGGCGCCGGGCGTGGGCGATGGCCTGATTGATGCGGTCGTAGAAGAGGACGCGGTTGGGGAGGCCCGTGAGCTGGTCGTGATAGGCCTTCCACTGTGTCTCCTCCTCGTGGAGGCGCCGCTGGGTGATATCCCTGAGGATACCCCTGAACCCCCTCTTCCTCCCTCCCCGGTCGGTGACGAGGCTGATGGATCCCTCCAGGTAAAGGAGCCTCCCGTCGGGGTGTTGATACCTCACCTCCACGCTCCTGACGGGGTGCCCCGTGCGCATGACCTCCTCGAAGAGGGCCACGAAACCGCCCACCTCATCGGCGGGCACCCGGGAGGGGAAATCGAGGCCCCCCGCCTCTTCGCGCCCCACCCCGAGGATCCGGCACGCCGCGTCGTTGAGAAAGGTGATCCTCCCCTTCAGGTTTATCTCGTAGTAGCCGTCGGCGATCTCCTCGATGACGCTGCGCCAGCGCTCCTCGCTGCGGCGGAGGGCCTCGGCCTCCCGCCGGCGCTGGGTGACGTCCCTGATGGTCTCGATGGCCCCCGTGACGTTCCCCTCTGCGTCCCTCATGGGGGTGGCCTTCAACCACAGGACCCTCTCGTCCCCCATCTCGGGGTCGCCGATGGTGACCTCCGCCACGATGGCCTCCCCCTCCCGGCTGACCCCCTCGTATTGCTTGAGGGCCTCATCCCCCAGGTCCCGGATGAAGACGTCCACGAGCATGGGGCGCCGGTGTCCGTAGAAGGGCAGGGCGTATTCGTAGTCCCCCTTGCCGAGGATGTCCTCCGCGCCGATCCCCGTCATGGCCGCCATGGCCTTGTTCCAGGCGATGACCTTCCCGTGGCTGTCCACGGCGAAGGTGGGGTCGGGGGCGAAGTCGATGATCTCGGAGAAGAGGCGCCGCGACTCCTGGAGGGCCGTTTGAGCCAGACGACGTTCCGTGATGTCCCGGCCGATGCCGAACCTGCCCCGGGGACGCCCCTCCGGGTCATAGAGGGTGCTGACGAGGAACTCCACGGGGATACGCCGGCCGTCACGGTGGAGGGCCTCCGTCTCGTAGGCGGGGATGCCCGCCCCCTTCATGCCCCGGCGGAAGCGATCAACGACCTCGGCCACCGCCTCCGGGGCGATGACGACGGTGAAGACGCGACCGATGAGATCGTCGGGGGACCAACCCAAGAGACTCTCGAAGCGGGGATTGGCGTAGGTGAAATTCCCCCGGGAATCGACGCTGAAGACGAGATCTGGGGTCCGTTCCACAAGGGTGCGGAAGCGTTCCTCGCTGGCCTGAAGGGCCCTGCGGGACGCCATCTGGTCGCTTACGTCCCTCACGACGGCTATGACGTGGGTCTGACCGCCGACGGTGATGCGGTTGAGGCCCACCTCCGTCTCGATGACGGTGCCGTCGAGGCGGCAATGGAGCCAGGGGAAGTGCTGTGGTATGCCCTGCGCGGCGGCGGAGATGTACATGAGGGCCTTGTCCCGGGAAGGGACACCGTCGGGCTGGAAGGGGGGGGAAAAGCGATAGGGCGTCTCGCCGATGATCTGCTCGCGCCGACAGCCGAACATGGCCAGGGCCTTTTCGTTGCACCTGATGAAGCGATCGCCCTCCATGATAAACACGGCGTCGGTTAAGCTCTCGAAAAGGACGCGGAGGTACTCTTCCCGCCGGGCCGTGACGATCTCCGCCTCCCGCTGGGCCGTGACATCCATGGAGTTGCCCAGGACGGCCTGTCTCCCCTCCCAGGTGATGGGGGTCACGGTCTCCATGATCCAGCGTATGGAACCGTCCTTGGTGACGATGCGAAAGTTGTAGGGATACGTTCGCTCCCCCTTCAGCATCTGCCGGGCGAGCTCCTTGGCCCGGGGGCGGTCCTCGGGGTGGAGGATGGAATCGGCGCGTCTGCCCACCATCTCGGCGGGGAGATAACCGGCATAGGCCGCGGCGTTCCGGTTGATATAAACGAAAACCCCGCCCTGGACCACATAGATCCCGGCGAAGGACCTCTCGGCGACGACCCGGTAGAGGTCCTCACCCGGACCGGCGGCGACACGATCAGGAGGGGGCGGTGAGGTCATGGATCAAACTTTCGGAAACAGACCTGTTACCAATGTTTTTTTCTTTTCGTCGTTAACTTATATTTCCAAACACCCCCTTCAAGTCAAGAATAAAGGAGAAAAGGGGTTCAGGTGTTCCCCACAGGCTGAACCGTGCCCGAGTTCCGAGGGCTCAGAAACCCCGGGGACCCCTGGAAGGATCAGAAGGGCAAAGGCCCCGTAAGGGCCGTCGTGGCTGAGGCTCAGATCGATGGGACAAGGGCGGCCGTCGAGGAGGACCTCCGGCGGCCCCAGTCCCCTCCCCCTTCGCCTCCTTAAGACTGCGACGCCCCCGGATGACACACCGAGGACGGACGCGCAGACCCCGCGGACCAACCTCCTCAGAAGACGAGAGGGATCTTCCCCGGAGGGCTCGGTCACACCCGTAAAGACGGCTCCCATCACCCGGGATCCCTTGGGCGCGACGACGGCGTGGACACAGAGGCCGTTTTCGGCCGTCAGGAAGGACATGGGCCCCAGGGGCGTTGCGACCTCCCCCGTCGTAGTGCGGACCTCCGCCGGGGAAGGCGGCAAGGCGGGTCTCCCCTTCAAGGCCCCCTCGCCCTCCCCCTCCGGACGGGCCTCGTAGCGCCGGGGTAGGAAGGGCACGGCCGGGTCCATCTTCACGGCCGCCTTGTAGGCCCCTTCCTTTACGGCCCACAGGCTCCAGAGGACGATCTCGGGATGGGTTGCTGCTGCGATACGGTCCCTTTCAGCCGCGGTGAAGACCCGCGCGAGGAATCTCCCATCCCCCCCCTTGACGGGACTCCCCCTCAGATCCACGATATCGTTGCCGATGACGGGAAAAATAGTCCTCCTCCATCAGGCGCAGGCGGGAGACGATGAACGCCGCCGCCTCCCTCTGGGCCCTGAGACCGGATAGGCCCGTCTCGGGCAGTTCAACTGCTTCGATGTTCATGGTGAAACGCTCTCCAAGGCGGGGATAGGCGCTGTAGGTCTCCTGTCCCCGCCCCCGGAGGTAGATGCAGGCGACACGGCAATCCTTCCGACCCAGGACGAGGCGCCCGACGCCGTAAGAGAAGTTGTCTTCCTCCACCCTCCCCGACCGTGACCTGCCCCCCTCGGGAAAGATGAGGATGTTCTGACCGGCCCCCAGGACGGCCAGGCAGCTCTCCAGGGTCTTCTTCATCTCCTCCCGTCCCCCTCCCCGCAGGACGAAGATGCACTTGGCGAGGTAGCAGAGGGCGGCCACGACGGGATTGCGCCGGAAATTTCTCCGTTCCGGGAGATTCCAGGGGATGGCCCGGTAGCTCGTGAAATGGTCCTTCAGGGAGAAGAGGCCGTAGGTGATCACCATGGAATCGATGAGGGTGAGGTGGTTGGCGCACAGGACCCAAGGCCCCCTGTGTCGAGCCGATATTTCCCGCCACTTCTTCCTCACGGCGCCCAGGTCGTCTATGCGGTACCCCAGACACTTGAGGACGCCGAAGTACAGGGGCGCCAGGACGAAGACGGCCAGACGACCCGCCAGGTACTGGATGCCGAGGGCCCCCTTCACCCTACCTTCGCCTTGATGAGCGCCACGGCGTCGCCGATGGTCCGGATCTTGTCCGCCTCGTCGTCTTCGATGGTGATACCGAAGACGTCCTCGCACTTGATGATGACATCCACCAGGCGGGCGGAATTGACCTTCAGGTCATCGAGGATGTGGGTTTCAAAAGACGCCTTTTCCAACAGGGCGGCGTCTTTGGTGTAGATCCTGAGGATCTCGATCATCTTCGAAAAAATCTCCCGTTCTTCCATACTTATACTCCTTCCCATTTCTTGAAGATCAGACAACTGTTCACGTCACCGAAGCCGAAACCGGCCTTGGCGATGATTCTCAGACCCGGCAACTCGAGGGCGGTACGGGGGATACGAGGGGCGACAGGGGCGATGTCGGGGTGGACATCCTCACAATTCACCGAGGGATGGATGAATCCCCGGTAAAGCTCCAAAACGACGGCGACGCTCTCGATGGCCCCCGCCGCCCCGAGGCAGTGGCCGATGAGGGACTTGGTGGAGTTGATGTAGGGGAAGTCCGCCGGCGGCCTCTCGAGGGCCTCCGCCCAGTTCCACACCTCCACGGGGTCGGCGTAGGTGGCCGTGAGATGGCCGTTGATGGCGTCCACCTCTTCGCCCGAGACACCCGCGTCCGCCAGGGCCTCCCTGATGCATCTCTTGACCCCCTCGGGGTTGGGGGCCGTCATGGTCCCCCCGTTGCGTTGTCCTCCGCAGTTCACGGCCCCGCCCAGGAGTTCGGCATAGATCCTGGCCCCCCTTCTTAGGGCCTCCTCCAGGTCCTCGAGGACGAGGATACCCGCCCCCGAACCGGGGACGAAACCCGCGGCGGAGGCGCTCATGGGTCGGGAGGCCTCGGCGGGGCGGTCGTTGTAGCGGCGGCAGATGACCCTCATGGCGTCGAACCCCGACCAGATATAGGGAGAAGCACCCTCGGACCCGCCGGCCAGCATCCGCCCGGCCAAACCCAAGCGGATCCGCTGCATGGCGTCGTAGATGGCCTCGTTCCCCGTACTGCACGCCGCGGAATTGGACGTGACCCGATTGCCCAGGGCGAGGAGGCCGGCGACGCGGGCACTGACGCCGCTGTTCATGACCTGCTCGACGATGCGGCTCCCGAGGCGCCGCACCTTGCCGGCGTTGACCATGGGGACGACGGAACGGGCGATGGTGTCCATCCCGCCGATCCCGCAGCCGATGACGGCCCCCGTGTCCCAATGGACGCTTTCGTCATCGTCCCCGGGGACGGAGAAGCCGGCGTCCCGCCAGGCGTCCACGGCCGCCACGGAGGCGAAGCCGATGTTGTCGTTGATGGAGAGGAGTTTCTCCGCATCGAAATAGGACCGGCGCACGGCCTCGAAACCCTGTGGGACGCCGCCCACCTGACAGGCGAACCCCAGATCGGCCAGCTCCTGTATATGCCTGATCCCCGAGCGCCCCTCGCGGAGGGCCTCCTCGAACGCCCCGACGCCGTGGGCGTTGGGGGCCACGACACCCAGGCCCGTGACGACAACTCTCTTCCTCACCATCGATCCGTCACCTCCGCGAACCTCCATCCGTCAATTATCCCATCCCTAAAGACCCGGCACCGCCGTCCCCGCCAGGACGCCCCGGGCGGCCGTGCGGCCGTCTTCCAGCTCCACGGCGGCCTCCACCTTCAGGGTGGACCGCCGGAAGTATATCTTTCTGCCCCGCACCCATACCTTCTCCCCCGGCCGCACCACGGTGATGAAATCCACCGTCTCGGCGAAAGAGAAGAGATTGACCATCCCCCTGATCTCCTCCTCCCCCTTCCCCGCCAACAAGAGGAGGTAGATACCGAAGGCGGAAACGGCCGTCTGGGCCATGGTCTCCAGGAGGATCACGCCGGGCGTCACGGGGTTGCCGGGGAAGTGGCCCCGGTAGAACCAGGCGTCCCTCTCATACCGGCACGTCCCGACGATCCCGTTCCCGTCGAGTTCCACGATGTCGTCTAGGAACCGGAAAGGCGGCGCCTGGGGGACGAGGGCCAGGACCCTCTCCACGGTGGAACGATCAACCCCCATAGAGCCCCCCGTTCACCGGGATCACCGCCCCCTGGATGTACGTCCCCCCCGTGGCGAGGAAGGCCACGACCTCCGCCACCTCGTCGGGACTCCCCATCCTCCCCAGGGGGACGCGGGACAGGAGGTCCCTCTTGACCTCCTCGGGGAGGTCCCGGGTCATCCGGGTGTCGATGAAGCCCGGGGCGACGGCGTTGACGAGGATCCCCCGGCCGGCGAGTTCCCTGGCGAGGGAACGGGTGAAGGCCTCGAGGGCGGCCTTCTCCATGGTGTAGGGGATCTGGCCGGCATTGCCCGTGGCGGCCGTGACGCTCGAGATGTTGATAATTCGCCCCGACCCCCGACGGAGCATGTAGAGCCTCAGGATCCGCTTGGTGAGGTACCAGGTCCCGCGGGTGACGCCCCGCTGGGCGTCGAACTGTTCTATCTTCATGGCGTGGATGTCGGCGTTGATGGAAAAGCCGGCGTTGTTCACCAGACAATCGACCCGGTCCGTCTCTCTCCGCAGGACTTCCACCATGGCTTCCACCTCGTCCGTCCGGGCGAGATCGGCCCGCAGGAGAAAGCCGTCACCTATCTCCTCCCGGAGGTCCCTCGCCGCCGCTTCGCTGTGGTGATAGTGAATGCCCACCCGGAACCCCCGGGCGGCGAGGGCACGACAACATGCGGCACCGATGCCCGTGGCGCCCCCCGTGACGACGGCGACCTTCTTGGGCGTCATCATGTCCTCCGTACCTCTCCCCCCACGCTGAGGGGCGACCTCAAGGGGTAATCCCCGTAGACGATACCGGGAAACAGGCCCGTCCTGGCTTCGCGGACATAGCCGACCCTCTTTTCGTCCACGTATATCTCCCCGTCGCCGATGACGAGGGTCGCCCCCGACGTCCTCAGCTCGGCGAAGCGCCGAATCTCCACAACATAGAGGACGCGGGAATCGTGGGGCCTGATCTGGCCCTCGAAGGCCACCTCCCCGCACCCCAGGGCGCGCCCCGCGCCGAGACCTCCCCGCCAGATCCCGTAGAAACCGAGGAGCTGCCAAACGGCATCCAGACAGAGGCACCCCGGCTGGACGGGGTCCCCCGCCATGTGGCACTGGAAAAACCAGGCGTCGAGACGGACATCCTGCTGGGCCACGATCCGCCCCCTCCGTCCGTCCCTCTCCATACTTACGACCCTGTCCACCATGAGGAAGGGCGGCGCCGGGAGACGGCCGTCGAAGCCCGGGGGCGGGTCTTTTACCAAGCGGCCGTAGGCGAAGGCGATGAGCTCCTCGTGCTCGAAAGAGGCCTGCCTTTGGAACTGTTCGTACGTCATCCCCCCACCTCGCCCGTACAGGTAACGAGAAAATGGACGGTCGTGAGACCCGCCCCCACGAGGGCCACGGCCACCCGGTCTCCTCCCCGGAGGTCGTCCCAGCGCTGGCTGAGGACGGCCGGGGCGCCGGCGCACCCCGTGTTCCCGTAGTCGCGGACGTTCTGCCAGTGGCAGGACCCGTCGATCTCCGCCCGTTCACAGACCGTCTTGAGCATCCCCAGATTGGCCTGATGGCCGACGAAGAGAAAGCGCCCGCCGTTTGTGGACACGACCCCCTTCAGGGCCCGGAGGGAGGAAGTCATCTGCCGGATGGCGTACCCCTGGACGGCGCTTCCGTCCTGGTGGAAAAATCCCCCCCGGGGGATGGAGACCTTGTCCCACTGGTCCGTCCTGGTCCGGCAACCCCAGTGGGAACAGACAAGGCGCGACGGGACCGACGCGGAGACGACGGCGGCGGCGGCCCCGTCGCCGAAGAGGACGGCGACGCGGCGGTCGGCGAAATCCACGCACCTCGTCAGGTTCTCGGCGTTTACGAGGAGTATGTAAGGCGGCAATTCCCCGGGCCTCATCCTCGTCAGGAACATGAGCTGCATGCCGAAGGTGGTGCAGGCCGAGTTGAGATCGAAGCAGGGGGCCTCGATCCCCAGGGCGGCGGCCATGGCGGCGGACTGGGCGGGTGTCTGGAGCTCCGGGGCGGAACCGCCGGTAATGACCATCCCTACATCCCCGGGGCCGATCCCGGCGCGCTCCATGGCCATTGAGGCGGCGGCCGCGCCCGCCGAGACATCGGCCCCGGCCGTCAGGGCGAAGGCCTCGCGGGGGTCCCTGTTCCTCGTCTCCCTGATGTACTCCAGGGGCAGGCAGGTGCGGCGGGAGATGATCCCCACCCTCTCTTCGATCCACTCCTCCGTCGTCCCTATGTCGAGGGAGACGAGGAAATCGTTCGTGATGACGTTGGCGGGGTGATAGTGGCCCAGGCCGTGGATGTACATCTCAGACCAGTTCCCTGCCGATGATCATGTCCTGGACCTCCCGGACACCCTCGTAGATGTCGATGATGTGGGCGTCCCTGGCCAGCTTGGAGATCTCGTACTCCCCCATGAACCCGTAGCCGCCGTGGAGATGGAGCCCCTCGGCGGCGCAGAAGAGGGCCGCCTCGGCGGCGGCGTTCTTCGCCAGAGAGGCGTATCTCCCCCGGTCGGGATCCCCTTGGTCGGTCAGCCAAGCCGCCTTCATGAGGGCAAGCTCCGCCGTCTCCACCTTTTTCCACATCTTCACCAGGGTATCCCGCGCCACGGGGAGGTCGCAGATCCGGGAGTTGAACTGCCGCCGCTGTTTCGTGTACTCGAGGGTCAAATCCAGGGCCCGGCGGGCGAGGCCCACACCGATGGCGGCCACCATGGGCCGGGCGTAATCGAGGACGTCCATGACGTACTGAAACCCCCGTCGCCGGTCACCGATGATCTGGTCCGGCGAGATCACCACGTCCTCGAAGGTGACGGAGGCCGTGTTGGAGAGGCGCTGGCCGAGCTTTTCCTCCTCCTTTCCCGTCCAGACGGATCCCCCCGCCGCCAGGCGGATCCGACGACCCCGGGTGGGGGAGACTTCCACCTCCTCCCGATCCCCCTCCCCCCGGGGCACCACGACACAGGCCATAAAGGCCCCGCCGGGACTGCCGATCTTGCAGAAGACGGTGAACTGGGAGGCGAAGGAGGCGTTGGTGATGAAACATTTGGCGCCGTTGAGGAGGTAACGGCCGTCCTGTGTCTTTTTCATGAAAGAGGTCATGGCCATGTTGTCGGAACCGGCGCCCGGTTCCGTAAGGCAGAAGGAAGCCAAAAGAGGGGCGGCGACGAACCGCTGCAGGAAAGCCCCCTGCTGGGCCTCCGTGCCGTGGCGGGCGATGACGACGTTGGCCAGGTCGTTGCACATGACGGAGGTGGCGATTCCCGAGTCCCCGTAGGCCAACTCTTTGATGATGAGGGCGCTGGTGACGGCATCGACCTCAAAGCCCTTGAGGGAGGCGGGGATGCTGAGGTTCATGATCCCCAATTCCCAGGCCTTGGCGATGATGTCCTCGGGAAAGGCGTGTCCCTTTTCCCTCTCGAGGATGCCGGGGAGGATCATGGTCCGTACAAAACGGGCCACCGTTTCGACGTGTTGCCGCTGCTCTTGCGTCAGGGAGAAGTCCATGGATCTGCCTATCACCCCACCGCCCTTTCAACGGCCATGACCCCGGTGTCGGCATTGAAGAGGGCGTGGATCTTCTCCTCCCGCCTCAGGACCCCCATGGCGTCCCCCGCGAAGATCCGCCTGGCCGTCGCCAGGGACGTCACCGAGCGGCACTCGACGCCCATGGCCCTGAAGAACTCCCGCAGGGGCCGGGCCGGGCCCACTTCGTAGATCACCGAGGCCTTCGCGGCGATCTCCTTCATGTTCTCCACCCACCGGACGGGGCTGGCGAGCTGCCGGGTCAGGGCCCCGAGGATCGCCTCCCTGTCGGCCACGTGGAAGCGCCCGCTGAAATTGGAGGTCACCGCCATGGATTCGCCTATCCGGAGACGCCCGGCCAGGGAGTCGAGGATGAGGCGGAAGACGCCCTCCACAGGCCTCATGAAACGGCTGTGGAAGGGGGCGGAGACGTTCAGGGGAACGAAGCGGAAGTCGCCGTTGCCCCCGAAGATTTTACCGATCCTCGCCTCCGCCTCGGGCAGGGCCTCGACCCAGCCGCTGATCACGACCTGGCGGGGGGAATTGACGTTGGCGATGTCCACGGGGAGATCGGAAAGGGCGTCGCCGACGGCCTCTACGTCCACTTCCGGGGCGATGACGGCGGCCATGCCGCCCCGGCCCACGGGGGAGGCCTCCTGCATGAGCCGTCCCCGCTCCTCCACGATCCGCACGGCATCGGTGAGGGTCAAGACCCCGGCGGCGACGAGGGCGGTAAACTCGCCCAGGCTGTGCCCCCCGTAAACGGAGGGCTCAAGGCCGTAGAGCTCTTTGAGTCCCCTGAGCATGGCGATCTGGGTCGTCAAAAGACACGGTTGTGTGAAGGCGGTGAGGTCGAGGCGTTCGTCATCGTCGAAACAAACCCGCGCCACGTCCCAACCGAGGGCCGCCGACGCCTCCTCGTAGGTGTCGCGGCAGACGGCCAGGGCGGCATGAAAATCCCTGCCCATACCGGGCCGCTGGGCCCCCTGGCCCGGGAAGACGACGGCGATGGAAGGATCGATATTCCCCATGGTCACTCCTCCTTTCGGTGTCCACCGGCCAAAGCAGGATCGGTGCCAAGAAGGAAAGACGGAAGGGGAATGGGTGTTTCTTCTTTATATCATTGATTTTTTGGCGGCTTATCGACGGGTGCCCAGGAATGACCCCCCGGGGTGCCCCAGGGAAATACCGTTTGCACTGCGTAGGCCCTTTCGCTTTTTACAGGAGGAGGACCCACACGACAACGAGGGCGATGCGATAGATGCCGAAGGGGATGAAGGTGTGGGTCTCGATGTACCGCAGGAGGAACTTGATGCTCAGGAGGGCCACGATGAAGGAGGAGACGAAACCCGCCGCGAGGAGACCCATCTGGTCCCACGAGAAGGCGGGGGCGCTCTTTAAGAGGTCGTACGCCGTGGCCGCCGCCATGGTCGGCACGGCGAGGAGGAAGGAAAACTCGACGATGGTCTTCCTCTTCAGGCCGAGGATCAGTCCCCCGACGATGGTGGCCGCCGCCCGGGAGACGCCGGGGATCATGGCGATGGCCTGGAAACAGCCGATGAGGAAGGCCTGGCGGTAGGAGATCTCCTCCGTCCTCCCGACGGCGCTGGCGCCTTCCCGGTAGAATCTCTCGAAGACGACGAGGAAGACCCCCCCCAGGAGGAGGGACCACAAGACCACCTGGGTGGAACCGAGAAGATAGGACTTGACGACGCGGTAGACCGTCAGGCCCACGACGCCCGTGGGGAGGAAGGCCACGAAGAGGCGTTTGATGATCTTTTGGTTCACCATGAGATCCCGCCAATAGAGGGACACGACGGAGAGGATGGCCCCCACCTGGATGGCGATCTCGAAGCTCTTGAGAAAGTCCGTCGGTTCCAGTCCCAGGAGGGAGGAGGCCAGGATCAGGTGCCCCGTGGAAGAGATGGGCAGGAATTCCGACACTCCTTCCACAAGACCGAGAATGAGGGCGTCCATGAGATCCATGGCGCCCCTTCTTCCAGATCGGGGGGTTCAAGTCAACAAAAAAGGGGTGACGGGGGGAAAATAGGCCTTGATGTCGTCGCCCAAAGGGGATATAGGAGCGGGAAAAATTCGAAGGAGAGAAAGTAAAATGGCGAAAATGCTGAAAGATAGCCTCAAGACCATAGAGTCCTACAAGGCCGTAAGCCCCCATTACGAGGAGATCCTCGACATCCTCGAAGAGGTCCTCATCCTGAGGGAAAAACATCGCCAGGCCGTAACGGAGATCATCTTCCCCGTCGACGAGCGCCTCGTACCGGAGAAGGTCAAGGGGGGACTCCCCCTCATCGACTTCGCCACGGCCGATTTCGACATAGAAAAACCCAAGGCCTATTTCCTCGATCTCTTGAGCATCGCGGAGAAGCGTGCCCCGGGCGAAACGAGGGAGCTGGCCCAACGGATTGAAAAGGGAGAGGTGGACTTCAAGGAAATGGTCCTCGACGCCTTCTTCGGTCCCTACACCGAGGAGGATCAGGAGGAGGCGGAAGGGGACGAGAGCCAAGACGCCTTCGACCTCATCGACATGTTCCTCGAGGAGTGCCTCCGCCCCGCCCTGGAGAGGGTGGTACAGAAGTACGGCGAGGCCGTAACCCGCTATGGGTGGTCCGAGGGCTACTGCCCCATCTGCGGCAAGGAACCCAAGATCGGGGAGATCAAGGACGAGGAGGGGAAAAGGTACCTCTTCTGCAACCAGTGCGGCATCGAGTGGCCGTACAAACGCATCAAGTGCCCCTTCTGCGGCAACGAGGAACAGCAGACCCTGGCCTACTTCACCGTGGAGGACGATGAGCGGTACCGCGTGGACGTCTGCAACGAATGCCGGCGCTATATAAAGATCATCGACTTCCGTCATACCAAGGAGGAGGCCGACCTCGATGTGGAGGACATCACCACCATCCACCTCGACATCCTGGCCAGCGAAGAGGGCTACGAGTAAGACGGTTGGATAACCGCCGCATATCGAGGGTCATCGGTCTCATCGAAGCGTCCCTGGGGGATACGGAGCCTCCCGTGGTGGACCGCCTGAAGGAACGGGACCCAGACCCCTTTTTGATCCTTATCGCCACCCTCCTCAGCCTCCGTACGAAGGACGAGGTGACGGAGAAGGCGGCGGAGCGCCTCTTCTCCCTGGCCAAGACACCCGAGGGGATCCTGGCCCTCACGGAGGAGGAGATCAGCCGGGCCATCTATCCCGTCGGTTTCTACCGCCACAAGGCCGCCACCATCCGCGCCGTCTGCCGGCACCTCAGGGAACGCTTCGACGGCCGGGTCCCGGCGGACATGGAAAAGCTCCTGTCCCTACCAGGCGTAGGGCGCAAGACGGCCAACCTCGTCCTGGCCCAGGGCTTCGACAAACCGGCCATCTGCGTGGACACCCACGTTCACCGCATCGTCAACCGCCTGGGCTACGTCTCCACGCGACGGCCCGACGAGACCGAGGCGGCCCTCCGCCGGCATCTCCCCCGGCGCTTCTGGAAGGTCATCAACGGTCTCCTCGTCGCCTTCGGGAGGACCGTCTGCCTCCCCGTCTCCCCTCACTGCAGCCGCTGTCCCGTGGTTCCCCTCTGCGAAAGGGTGGGTGTCACGAGGAGCCGCTGAGGCCTTTGAGATAAAAACATTGACTAATTATGAAATCGAGGCTATAGAGCCGACGGCGGCCCGGCCGGGGCCGCGGGGGGCAGGCAAGGGGGGAGAGATCTACATCCGGAGGTGAATCATGGCAATCAGAGCGGCGATAAACGGATTCGGCAGGGTGGGACGTTACCTCGTGCGGGCCTGCCTGGACCGGGAAGAGATCGAGATCGTGGCCGTCAACTCCCGGGCGAAACCGGACATCCTGGCGCATCTGTTGCGCTACGACTCCGTCCACGGCAAGTTCCCCGCCGAGGTGAAGGCGGGCGACGATTGTCTCTACGTGGGGGGCAAGAAGATCGTCGTCACGGGGGTCACGGGGGACCTCACCGCCCTTCCCTGGAAATCCCTCGGCGTGGACATCGTCCTCGAATCAACGGGTAAGTTCAGGAAAAAGGACGAGGTCTCGGGCCACATCGCGGCGGGGGCCAAGAAGGTAATCATCGCCGCCCCCGGCAAGGGGGTGGACGGGACCTTCGTCGTGGGGGTCAACGAGGACACCTACCAGCCCGACAAACACCACATCGTCTCCAACGCCTCCTGCACGACCAACTGCTTGGCGCCCGTAGTCAAGGTGTTGCACGATTCCTTCCGCGTCGTGAGGGGCCTGATGACCACCGTCCACGCCTACACCATGGACCAGCGCCTCCTCGACGGGTCCCACAAGGATCTGCGCCGGGCGAGGGCGGCGGCCCTCTCCATCGTCCCGACGACGACGGGGGCGGCCCGGACCGTGGCGGAGGTCATACCGGATTTGAAGGGCAAACTGGACGGCCTGGCCCTCCGGGTACCCACCCCCAATGTCTCTTTGGTAGATCTGGCCGTGGAGGTCTCCCGCCCCGTCACCATCCCCGAGGTCAACGGGGCCCTCAAGGCGGCGGCGGAGGGGCCCCTGAAGGGCATCATGGCCTACTGTGAGGAGGAGCTCGTCTCCGTGGACTTCACGAGCAGTCCCTACTCCTCCATCGTCGATGCGCCCCTGACCAACGTCATCGACGGGAACTTCGTCAAGGTCTTCGCCTGGTACGACAACGAGAGCGGCTTCGCCTGCCGGATGATCGACCTGGCGGTTCACATGGGCAAAAGAATGTAGGGGATGAGAAGGACCCTCATCGTCGGAAACTGGAAGATGAACAAGACCCCCGGCGAGGCCGGGGGTTTCGCCCGGTCCCTGGCCCACGCCGTCGCTGCCCGCCCGGATCGGGAAACGGTGGTGGCGCCGCCCTTCGTCTCCTTAACGGCCGTGCGGGAGGCATTAATGGGCACGGCCATCGGGTTGGCCGCCCAGAACTGCCACGACCGGCAGGCGGGGGCGTTCACGGGGGAGGTGTCCGCGCCCATGCTCGCCGAGGCCGGCTGTTCCTACGTCATCGTCGGTCACTCGGAGAGGCGCCTTTACTTCCACGAGACGGACCTCTTCATCAGGAACAAGGTGACGGCGGTCCTTGAGGCCGGCATGAGACCCATCCTCTGTGTCGGTGAGACCCTGGAGGAACGGGAGAGGGGATCGACCTTCTCCGTCGTGGCGAGACAGGTAAAAGAGGCCTTGCAGGATTGCTCGGCCGGTGATATGACCTCCACCGTTGTCGCCTATGAGCCCGTGTGGGCCATCGGTACGGGCCGGACGGCCTCACCCGATCAAGCCCAGGAAGTCCATCTCTTCCTGCGGTCCCTCATCGGCGAGCTCTTCGGAGGGGAGGCCGCGGCTGCGGCACGGATCATCTACGGCGGCAGCGTCACGGCCCAGAACGTAAGGGGCCTCATGGCCATGAACGACATAGACGGTGCCCTCGTGGGCGGCGCCTCCCTGTCCGTGGCCTCCTTCAGCGCCATCGCTAATTATTGAGGGTTTGAGATGCACATATTCTTCACGATCCTGCACGTCCTGGTCTGCGTCGCCCTGATCCTGGTGGTCCTCCTCCAGGCGGGGCGGGGAGCCAACATGGGGGCCGTCTTCGGCGGCTCGAGCCAGACGATCTTCGGCAGCAGCGGTCCGGGGACCTTCCTCGGCAAGATGACCACCGTCATCGCCGTGATCTTCATGCTCACATCCCTGGGGCTTTCCTACCTCGCCACCCAGAAGGGGGGCTCCATGGTGAAACCGGTCAAGCCCCCCGTCTCGGCACCGGCCCCCACGGCCCCGGCGCCGCCGGCGGCCGGCCAGACCCAGGGGACACCTCCTCCCCCGGCGCCCGTAGCGCCCAAATAGAGGCGTAAGGAATGGGGAGGAGGGGGAAGACCCCCTCTTTCCCGTTGACAAACTTACGGCAAGGTTGTAAAGGACAGAAAAAAGGCCGAAGTGGTGGAAATTGGTAGACACGCTATCTTGAGGGGGTAGTGGGCCACGCCCGTTCGGGTTCAAGTCCCGACTTCGGCACCATGAAAACAAAGGGCGATCGTCGGTGCGATCGCCCTTTTTCTTTATCGAAGACCCACGGGCAAAAGGCCGGCGGTCCCGTCAACGGGCAGCGATCTTACTCCACGAGTCCCTCAGGGGGACGACGCGGTTGAAGACCAGTCTTTCCTCCGTCGCGTCCTTATCTACGCGGAAGTAGCCCAGGCGTTCGAACTGGAACGTATCGCCCGGTTTTGCCCCCCCAAGGCTCCTCTCCACCAGGCAGCCTGTCAGCAAGATCAGGGAATCGGGATTGATCAAGGAAAGATAATCCTCCCGGGCGCCGGGATCGGCTACGGTGAAGAGACGGTCGTAGAGGCGGACCTCGGCCTCCAGGGCGTGGGGGGCCGATACCCAGTGGATCACCCCCTCCCCCTTCCGATCCTCCCCCGCCGTTCCCATGAGGGAATCGGGGTCGTAGAGGCAATGAATCTCCTTGACCTCACCCGTCTTTTCGTCCTTCACGGTCCCCGCGTGGCGGACGAGATAGGCGTTGCGCAGCCTCACCTGCCGGCCGGGGCCGAGGCGCTTGTATTTCTTCGGCGGGTCCTCCATGAAGTCATCCCTTTCGATATAAAGGACGCGGGAGAAGGGGACGCGGCGGGATCCCATCTCGGGCCTCCGGGGATGGTTGGGGCACTCCACCTCCTCTACCTTGCCCTCGGGGTAGTTGTCGATGACGAGGCGCAGGGGGTTGAGGACCCCCATGACCCGGGGGGCCTTCTCGTTGAGGTCGTCCCGCACGCAGGCCTCAAGGAGGGCCACGTCCACCAGGTTGTCCTTCTTCGCCACCCCGATCTTGGCGGCAAAGTCCCTGATCGCCGCCGCCGTGAAGCCGCGGCGCCGCATCCCGGCCACCGTGGGCATACGGGGATCGTCCCAGCCCGAAACGACGCCCCCCTCCACCATCTCGATGAGGCGTCTCTTGCTGAGAACGGTGTAGCTCACGTTGAGGCGGGCGAACTCGATCTGCCGGGGCCGCGGCTCCTCCACGAGCTCCTCCAGGATCCAGTCGTAGAGGGGCCGGTTGTTCTCGAACTCGAGGGTGCAGATGGAATGGGTGATTCCCTCAATGTAGTCCGACAGGCAGTGGGCGAAATCGTACATGGGATAGATGACCCAGTCGTTGCCCGTCCGGTAGTGGGGGGTCCTCTTGATGCGGTAGATGATGGGGTCACGCATGACGATGTTGGGGGAGGCCATGTCGATCTTCGCCCGCAGGACCAACTCGCCGTCGGCGAACTCACCGGCCCTCATCCTCCGGAAGAGATCGAGGTTCTCCTCCACGGGACGGTTCCGCCAGGGGCTCTCCCGACCTGGTTCCGTCAGGGTCCCCCGGTACTCCCTCATCTCATCGGGGGTCAGGGCGCAGACGTAGGCCTTGCCCTTCTCGATGAGGCGGACGGCGTACTCGTAGAGGCGTTCGAAGTAGTCGGAAGCGAAATAGAGACGGTCCTGCCAGTCGAACCCCAACCAGCGGACGTCGTCGATGATGGACTGGACGTATTCCAGGGACTCGCCGCTGGGGTCCGTGTCGTCCATCCTGAGATTGCACAAGCCCCCGTACTGGGCGGCGATGCCGAAGTTCAGGCACACGCTCTTGGCGTGACCGATGTGGAGATAACCGTTCGGCTCGGGGGGAAAGCGGGTGACGATCCTCTTGTGCCTTCCCCGCCTCAGGTCCTCGTCGATGATCTCGCGAATAAAATCCGTCGTGGCCGGCGTCTCTTGTGGTGTCATGGCTGGGCTCCTTCCCGCCGGGGCTCTTCCGCGGCCCCGGCCGTGCGGAAGTATAGGGGGTCCGCCCCACGATGTCAACGCCTTCCGTCAAGGACATTCCCTTCTCCGCCCGATTCTGCTAAGGGGCTTTCATGAACCCCTACCCCGAGGTCATCCTCAAGCCGCAGCGGGAGCGTCCTCTCCTCAGGGGTCATCCCTGGGTATTCTCCGGGGCGGTGAGGGAAATCAAAGGCGACGCCCCCCCGGGGGCCGTGGCCCGCTTATGCGACGCCGAGGGGAAGGCCCTGGCCTTGGGTTTCCTCAATCCCGCCTCGGACATCGTCTTCCGCGTCCTCACCCGTAAAACGACGGACCCCATCGACGACGATTTCTGGAGAAGGCGCCTTGCCGCCGCCGCCGGCCTGCGCCGCCGTATCGTCCCACCGGAGACGACGGCCTTCCGTCTGGTCAACGCCGAGGGCGACGGCCTCCCCGGCCTTGTCGTGGATATCTACGGCGACTTCGCCGTCGTCTCCCTGGAAACGGCGGGCATGGAGGGGCAACGTGAGGGGATCATCAGGGCCCTGCGCGTTGAAACGGCCGTCAGGGGGATCTACGAACGAAGCGAAGGCCACGCCCGGCGCCGCGAGGGTCTGAAGGATCGTGTCGGCCCCCTCTGGGGTGAAACGCCGCCGGAGAACCTCGAGATCAAGGAGAGGGGTCTGCGTTTCCTCGTCAGCGTCGTCTCGGGCCAGAAGACGGGCTTCTTCCTCGATCAGCGTCCCAACCGGCGGATCGTGGAGCGCCTCGCCGCGGGCGGCAGGGTCCTCAACGGGTTCTCCTACACGGGGGCCTTCTCCGTTTACGCCTGCCGGGGAGGCGCCGCGAGGACCGTCTCCGTCGAGGCGTCGCCCGCCGCCTGCGAGACGGCCTTGGAAAACCTGAGGCTCAACGGCTTCGACCCCTCCGATCACCCCGTCATCCGTGCCGACATGTTCGGTTTCCTCAGGACCGTCAAGGAACCCTTCGACCTCGTCATCCTCGACCCCCCCGCCTTCGCCCCCTCCCGAGGGGACCTCCCCCGGGCCCTGAGGGGCTACAAGGAGATCAACCTCCAGGCCTTCAGGATCCTAAGGAAGGGCGGGATCCTCGCCACCTTCTCGTGCTCCAATGCCGTCGGGGCCGACATCTTCGAGAGGGTGGTACTGCAGGCGGCATCCGACGCCAGGGTCCGGGTGAGTCTCCTGGCCAGGCTTGGACCCGGCGCCGACCATCCCGTGAACCTGGCCCACCCCGAGGGTCGTTACCTCAAGGGCCTCCTCCTGAGCGTCCAGGGATGAGGGCGCGGAGGGAAGGCCCTTTTTCATACCTGGTCGCCGCGGCGGCCCTTCTTCTCTGTTTCGCCTTCTTGATCGGCGCCTGCACCCCCAAGAAACCCTACGCGACCAAGGGCAAAACGGCCCGTCTGGAGCGTCCGAAGATCAGGGAAAAGGCAAAGAGGGCCATCCCCCGCCTGGGCTTCACCGTCCAGGCCGGGGCCTTCAAGAGCGCCCAAAACGCCGCCCGCTTCACCGAGACCCTGAAAGAGAAGGGTCTGGACGCCACCTATTTCGTGACGGACAAGGGCCTCTACCGGGTCACCTTCGGTAACTGGGAAAAACGGGAGGACGCCGAGACCCTGGCCGTGATCCTCAGATCCATGGGGGTCATCGAAGACTTCCAGATCGTCAGGCCCGAGGACTATGCCGTCGCCAAGGCCCGCGTCAAGGGAGAGACATACCTCAGGGGGGAGATCGTCAAGACCTCCCGGACCTTTCTCGGCGTCCCCTACCTCTGGGGGGGCACGAACGCCGAAGAGGGTTTCGATTGCAGCGGCCTGACCATGACGGTCTATCGTCTCAACGGCCTCGACCTCCCCCGGACATCGGTCCAGCAGTTCGAGGCCGGCGAGGCCGTGGACCGGGAAGAACTCCAACGGGGCGACCTGGTGTTCTTCGCCACGGCGGGGGGCCGCAAGGTCTCCCACGTGGGCATCTACATCGGCGGTGACCGTTTCATCCACGCCCCGGGCCGGGGCAAGAGGATCAGGGTGGACTCCCTTGATTCCTCTTATTACGCCAAGAGGTATTTAGGGGCGCGGACCTACATCTGACGGGTGCGGGGGGAGATTTCCATTGACAGGCCCCGCCGTTTTCATCATAAACATCCCCCGAACCATCTTTCCTATCCACCGGGAGGTGAGCATGTTAGAACTTATCGACCTTTCCTACGTCGTGACGACGGAGGAAAACGGCAACGGAGCCGGCCGGAGGAAGATCATCGACGGCATCTCCTATAACTTCGAGCAGGGCCGTTTCTACGCCATCACGGGACCCAACGGGAGCGGCAAGACGACGTTGGCCAAACTGGTCATGGGGATCAATCCCGTGACCTCGGGGACGATCCGTTTCGAGGGCCGGGACATCACCTCCCTGCCCATAACGGAGAGGGCCCGGGCCGGTATCGCCTACAGTTTCCAGCACCCGGCCCGTTTCAAGGGCATCACCTTCCGGGATCTCCTGGCCATGGCAGCGGGCACGGAGGTGGAGGAACAGCTTCTGGCCCTCCTGCGCCGCGTGGGGATCTGCTCCCTCTCCTTCATGGACAAGGCCGTGGACGCCCAATTGTCGGGGGGGGAGATCAAGAAGATCGAGCTGGCCACGACCATCGCCCGCAACCCGAAACTGGCCATCTACGACGAGCCCGACACGGGCATCGACCTCTGGACCATCAAGCCCATGGTCCGCCTCCTGAAGCGGGAACAGCAGGAGCGGGGGACGACGACCATCGTCGTGAGCCACAACCGCGCCTTCCTCGAGGCGGCGGACGTCATCCTGATGATCAATAACGGGCACATCGTCTACGAGGGCGACCTGGCGGGCGCCAAGCCCCTCCTGACGGACCTTTCCGCCTGCACCTACCGGCGCTGCCTCTTGGAGGATCAAGATGTTGGATGCTATCGATAGGGAACTCCTCAAGACCGTCGCGGACCTGGAAGAACTCCCCAAGGGCGCCTACAACATCAGGAAGAACGGCCGCCTCCTCGTCAGGAACGTCTCGGCCAACATCGACATCGAAAGCCTCGAGGACAACAAGGGGATCGTGGTCACCATCAAGCCGAAGACGGTGAACGAATCGGTCCACATCCCCGTGATCCTCAGCCAGGCGGGCCTCTACGACACGGTTTTCAACCGCTTCGTCATCGGGGACGAAGCGGACGTCACCATCATCGCCGGCTGCGGGATCCATTGCGGCGGCCTCGACCCGGAGGGGCATGCGGGGATCCACGAGTTCCATGTGGGGAAAGGGGCCAAGGTCAGGTACGTTGAGAAGCACTACGCCGCGGGTCCCGGTCGGGGCAAGAGGATCCTCAATCCCGCCACCAAGGTCTTCCTCGCCGAGGGCGCCCAGGCGGAGATGGAACTCACCCAGATCGGGGGGGTGGACGAAGCGGAGAGGACGAACGAGGCCGTCCTCGGGCCCAAGAGCCTCCTCGTCGTTACGGAGCGGGTCTTGACCGAAGGCACCCAGAGGGCCGTCTCCCGCAACGTCCTGACCCTCTCCGGCCCGGGCAGCAGGGCCAACATGGTCTCCCGGTCCGTCATCAAGGGGGACTCGGTCCAGAACTTCTACGCCACCCTCGAGGCCCTCGCCCCCTGCCGGGGTCACATCGAGTGCGACGCCATCATCATGGACAGGGGCAAGAACGAGACCCTCCCCTCCCTGAAGGCCCTCCACCCCGACGCGGAGCTCACCCACGAGGCGTCCATCGGCAAGATCGCCAGCGACCAGCTGACGAAGCTCATGAGCCTGGGCCTCACGTACGAGGAAGCGGTCAACAGGATCATCCAGGGTTTCCTGAGATAAGGACGATCGGCACGGCACACGTAAGGAAAGGAGACAGGACCTTTGACTTTCAATAATCTCATGGTCACGGGGGGCTGCGGTTTCATCGGCAGCAACTTCATTCGTTATCTCTTGGGGGAGGAGGATTTTCAGGGACGGATCATCAATGTGGACAAACTCACCTACGCGGGGAACCCGGAGAATCTCTCCGGCGTCGAGGAGGCCTATCCGGGGCGTTACTTCTTCGAGCGGGCGGACGTGTGCGACGCAGAGAGGATGAAGGAGATCTTCGCACGTTACGACGTGGACGCCGTCTGCCACTTCGCCGCCGAGTCCCACGTGGACCGGTCCATCCGGCGTCCCGAGGGATTTATATACAGCAACATCTTCGGGACCTTCAACCTCCTGGAGATCGCCCGCCACCGGGGCGACGCCTTCAAGCTTTTCCACCACGTGAGCACCGACGAGGTCTACGGCAGCCTCGGGCCCGAGGGTCTCTTCACCGAGGAGACCCCCTACCGGCCCAACAGCCCCTACTCGGCCTCCAAGGCCGCCTCGGACCACCTGGTGAGGGCCTACCACGAGACCTACGGTCTCCCCACCACCCTGTCCAACTGTTCCAACAACTACGGTCCCTACCAGTTCCCCGAGAAGCTCCTCCCCCTCATGATCCTCAACGCCTCGGAGGGGAAAACCCTCCCCGTTTACGGCGACGGCCGCAACGTCCGGGACTGGCTCTACGTCACGGACCACTGCGAGGCGATCTGGACCATCATGAAGAGGGGGCGCCGGGGCGAAACCTACAACGTCGGCGGGGCCTCGGAGATGGAGAACATCGTCATCGTCGAAATGATCTGCGACCTCCTCGACGAGCTGATGCCCCTGGAGGGAGGGGCGAAGAGACGCAGCCTCATCACCTTTGTGAAGGACAGGCCGGGACACGACCGGCGTTACGCCATCGATTTCAGCAAGATCAACCGCGAGCTGGGCTGGTCCCCTAAAGAGTCCTTCGCCACGGGTCTCAGGAAGACCGTCGACTGGTACCTGAAAAACCGCCCCTGGGCGGACCGCATCCGGAGCGGCGAATATCGACGGTGGATGGAGGAACATTACGGAGGGTGAATCAGCGGACCCTTTGTGAAGTAAATACTTGGGAGGTACGGGATGAGCGAGGTGTTTCGACTGGAAATGGAAAACGGCATGGGTATCGTGACCTTCGATGTGCCGGGGGACGCGATGAACACCTGGACGGACGAGGCCTTCAGGAGCTTCGACAGGCTCATGGGCACCCTGGAGGAACGCCGGGGCGAACTCAAGGGGATCCTGTTCATCTCCGGGAAGGCGGACAACTTCTTCGCCGGGGCGAACCTCAAGATGATCGCCGACTTGGAAAACCCGGAGGAGGTCCGCCGGATCCTCGATCTCTTCCACGGGTCCTTCGGGCGCCTCAAGGCCCTCGGACGTCCTTCCCTGGCGGCCATCCACGGCTTCTGCCTCGGCGGAGGCCTGGAGTTCGCCCTGGCCTGTGACGCCCGTATCGCCAAGGAGGGCAAGACGACCATGATCGGCCTGCCCGAGTGCAACGTCGGTCTCTTCCCAGGCGGCGGCGGCACCCAGCGCCTCCCCCGCCTCATCGGCTACCCGGCGGTGGAGTTGATCCTGAGGGGCACCATGCTCCCCGCCGCCAAGGCCCTGGAACTCAACATCATCGACCGCCTCGTACCGGCCGACGGCGATCTGCTGAAGGAGGCCAAGGCCTTCTTGGGCGAGATCATCGAGGGCAAGGCCGATCTGAAACGTCCGGCCCATGATTTCTCCGACCTCGACAAGGTGATCGAGCAGACCCGCCAGGGGGCCGTCAAGGCCTCCCGCGGCCGCCTCCTGCCCGCCCACCGCCTGGCCCTCAAATCCATCCAGGACGGACTCAAGGTCTCCCTCGAGGAGGGCCTGGAGATGGAAAAGGCCAACTTCGTCGAGGTCGTCATGACCCCCGAGGCCAAGGGGAGCATCAACACCTTCTTCCTCAAGACCCTGACGGACAAACCCAAGGGGATGATGAGCAAGGGTTTCGCGCCGAAACCCCTGAAGAAGGCCGCCGTCCTGGGCTTCGGCACCATGGGTCGGGGGATCGTCATCGACATCGTCCGGAACATGCAGATACCCGTCGTGGTCAAGGATATCCCCGCCGCCCTGGACCCGGGCAGGGAATTCGTCCGCAAGATCCTCACGGGCATGGAGGAGAAGGGGCGCCTGAAGGCGCCGGTGGACAAGCTCATGTCCCTCATCGTGACGACGGACGGGTGGGGACCCGAGTTCGCCGATGTGGATTTGGTCGTGGAGGCCGTCTTCGAAGATATCAACGTCAAGAGGCAGGTCTACGAGGAGCTCTCGGCGGTGGTCCCCAAGAACTGCATCATCGCCAGCAACACCTCCTCCATCCCCATCGCCTCCATGGCCCGGTACGTGGCCGAGCCGGGACGCTTCGGCGGTCTCCACTTCTTCTCCCCCGTGTGGATGATGCAGCTCGTGGAGGTCGTCAAGGGCGAGCAGACCTCCCAGGAGACGGTGGACAACCTCCTCAACTTCGCCGCCGCCATCAGGAAACGCCCCATCGTCTGCCGGGACAACGCGGGCTTCGTCGTCAACGCCCTCCTCTTCCCCATGATCCTCGAGACCTTCCGCTACATCGAGGAGGGTAACCCCATCGAGAAGGTGGACCGGGCCATGACCTCCTTCGGCATGCCCGTCGGACCCATCCGCCTCACCGACGAGGTGGGGATCGACGTCCCCTACAAGATCTTCAAGGGGATGGGGATCAGCCAGAAGACCCTGGAGAACGTCGTGGAGTCGGGCCGCCTGGGCCTGAAGAAGTCCGGCAAGGGTTTCTTCCTCAAGGACGGGAGCGTCGATCCCGAGGTCCTGCCCCTCATCGCCAAGCGGGAGCCGAAGGAGCGGACCGTGGAGGAGATCCAGGAGGGCCTCATGGAGGCCTTCGTCAGGACGGGCAAGGACCTCCTGGACAGGAAGATCGTGGATGACGTGAGGATGATCGACGTGGGCATGATCTGGGGCGTGGGTTTCCCCGCCGACAAGGGGGGGCCCATGAAATGGGCGGACCTGACGGGGATGAGCAAACGCCTCTTCGGCAAGAACTTCTACCATTGAGGACACGGGACGGTCTCTCCCCGGGGGGACCGTCCCTCTTTCTTTTCGCCCGTGGCTCGGCGTCCCCAAGGCGGTGGTCCCGATGACGGCGGATCTGGTATTCCAGGCCCATCCGCCTCCTCCCGGCGCTAATCCCCACACCGTCCCCAAACTCCCGCATTCGGCAGTTACACGCCCACCCCCTGCCACGCCCGGGTTACAGGCACAAGGGCACGTAGATCGGAGAGCACGATGAACAGCGAAGAAAAAGATGTTTCCAAAGGACGAGCGCTGAAGGCCCGTGCACAAGGGCGTTCGCCCAGGGCACCGGGACAGGGAGGCCGAAGAAATGTTTGTGCTCCCCATGGGCGTCCCCGGGAGGTGCCGAGAGAAGGGGAGCAGATCTACAAGACCATCTCCGACAAATCCTTCGCCGGGATCTACGTCGTCCAGGACGGCTGTTTCCGAAACGTGAACCCCAGTGCGGCGGCCAACACCGGTTTCACCCCCGCGGAGCTCGTCGGCATGAAATCGGACAGCCGCGTCCACCCCCAAGATCGGGAAAACGTGAAAAAGAACGCCCGGGCCATGCTCAGGGGGGAGCGGACGTCGCCCCACGAGTTCCGTATCATCACCAAAGACGGGGATATCCGGTGGATAATGGAGACCGTCTCCTCCATCTCCTACGAGGGACGGCCCGCCATCCTCGGCAACTCCATGGACATAACGGACCGGAAACGCACGGAGGAGCGCCTCAAGGCGTCGGAAGACCTCTACCGGACCATCTTCGAGACGACGGGCACGGCGACGATCATCGTCGAGGAGGACACGACGGTCCACCTCGTCAACACGGAGTTCGAGAAACTCTCCGGCGCCCCCAAGGAGTACTGGGAGAACAAGCGCAGCTGGACGGAGTTCGTCCACGAGAAGGACCGGGAGCGGATGCTCCTGTACCATCAGCTCCGCCGCTCGGACCCCGACGCGGCGCCGCGGAACTACGAATTCAGCCTCGTCGACCGGCGGGGCGACGTCAGGGAGGTGATCATCACCATCTCCATGATCCCGGGGACCAGGAGAAGCGTCGCCTCCTTCGCCGACATCACCCAACGGCGCCTGGCGGAGGAGCGGGTGAAGGAATCGGAGATCCTCTACCGCACCCTCTTCGAGACGACGGGCACGGCGACGATCATCGTCGAGGAGGACACGACGGTCTCCCTGGTGAACACGGAATTCGAGCAGCTCTCCGGCTCTCCCAAACAGTACTGGGAAAGCGGGAGGAGCTGGACGGAGTTCGTCCACGAGAGGGACCGGGAGCGGATGCTACGCTATCATTACCTCCGCCGCGTCGATCCCGCCGCGGCGCCCCGCAACTACGAGTTCAGCCTCGTCAACAGAGACGGCGAGGTGCGGGAGGTGATCATCACCATCTCCATGATCCCCGGCACGAAGAAGAGCATCGCCTCTTTCGTCGATATCACGGAGAGGAAACGGGCCGAGGAGACCCTGAAGAAACGGGAGCAGGAGCTCCATGACAAGACCCGGGAGCTGGAGGAGCTCAACGCCGCCCTCCGGGTCCTCCTCCGGCGGCGGGAAGAGGACAAGGTGGAGCTGGAGAACACCTTCGTGACGGGTCTCAACAAACTGGTCATGCCCTATATCCAGACGATGAAGAAGGGCGCGGTGAGGGGCAACGACCTGATATGCCTCAACATCATCGAATCGAACCTCAGGGATATCGCCTCACCCTTCATGCACCGCCTCGCGACGGAGTTTTTGAGCTTCACCCCCCGGGAGCTCCAGATCGCCCAGCTGATCAAAGAAGGCAAGACAACAAAGGAAATCGCAGATTTCCTCAACATCTCCCCGCCGACGGTGGAGATCCACCGCCACCACATAAGGGAGAAGCTGGGGTTGAAAAAGAGGCGGACCAATCTCCGCACCTACCTCGCTTCCCTTAAATAACCTGTATGTGAAATAAAGGTTATCTCAATATTCTTTCAAGGTTGTTTTTCTCTGTTTCTCCATTATTAGATCCCCTGCGCCCCCAGCGGCCCCTCCCGCGGATGTCGCCGACACGGGACCGCGGCCGTGTCGCCTCCGCCGGGTTGTCGCCGTTGCGGGTAAATACCCAAAGGAGGAGAGCTGATGTCAGAATACGGCAGAAAACTCGTGTCGGCGGAATACGCGGCTTCCCTCGTCAAGGACGGCATGTGGCTTGATTTCGGGACCGTCCAGGCGCCCCGGGCCTTTGACCGGGCCCTGGCCGAACGGGTGGGGGATTTGAAGAACGTCAAGATACGGGCCCTCGGGCATCTGACACCCCTGGAGGTCATGGAGAAGGACCCGGAGGCCAAAAGCTTCTGGCTGGGCAACTGGCACATCCTCGGCTGGACGAGGAAATACATAGCGGAAAACCGGGGGACCCACATCCCTTACAACTTCGGGGAGACGGCCCGGATCTACCGCGAGGACATCGACGTGGACATGGCCGTCCAGACCGTCACGCCCATGAACAAACACGGCTATTTCAACTTCGGCCCCCTGTGCAACTTCAAGAAGGCCGTGTTCAGTAAGGCGAAGATAAAGGTGGTCGAGGTCATGGAGGATATGCCCTGGTGCTACGGCGGCTACGACGAATGCATCCACATCTCCGAGGTGGACTGGGTGATCGAGAACAAGACCGACAAGCTCGTCACCATCCCCTCCCCCGTCGCCACGGACACGGAAAAGAAGATCGCCGAGTACATCGCCGACATGATCCCCAAGGACGGCCCCTGCATCCAGATCGGCATCGGCGGCCTGCCCGACACGGTCCTGAGACTCCTCGCCGACAGCGGCGTCCATGACGTGGGCATCCACACGGAGATGGTCACGGAGGCCATGATGGAACTCCATGAGGCCGGCCTGATCACGGGGAAGAAAAAGACCTTCCTCCCCGAAAAGATCGTCTGGGCCTTCTCCATCGGCAGCCGCAAGCTCTACGACTGGCTGGACCACAACCCCGCCCTGGCCATCTACCCCGTAGAATTCACCAACGACCCCAACATCATCGCCATGAACAAGGACCTGATCTCGATCAACGCCTGCCTGGGGGTGGACCTCCAGGGACAGGTGAGCTCCGAGTCCATCGGTCCGCACGAGTACTCCGGCACGGGCGGCCAGCTCGCCTTCGTCCGCGGCGCCTACTACCGGGCCACCAAGGGCCAGCCGCCCCTGGGTTACCCGGGCAACAAGTCGATCCTTGCCTTCCCGTCCACTTACAGGGACAAGGAGGGCAAACTCCGGTCCCGGATAAACCCCACCCTGCCCCCCGGTGAGATCGTCACGGTGCCCCGGGTGGACGTCTCCTACCTGGTCACGGAGTACGGGGTGGCCTATCTCAAGGGCCTTTCCATCCCGGAACGCGTCCTGGCGATCACGAAGCTCGCCCACCCGGACTTCCGGGACGGCCTCCTCGAGGAGGCGAGAAAGATGCACTGGTTGAACAAACAGTGGTCGTTGGGGGCGATATAACATCCCCGCGGCCGCGAAGAACAACGAAAGGAGATCGTCATGGAGATCAAGAACGTATGTGTCCTTGGGGCCGGTCTCATGGGCAGCGGTATCGCCCAGGTGTGTGCCCAGGCGGGTTACA
>ERZ795060.554-NODE-554-length-50408-cov-8.641134_pt1 | contig 50408 bp, 47 predicted proteins | sample MGYA00375144_ERZ795060 | MGnify/ENA primary metagenome ERZ795060 (study PRJEB30189, sample SAMN05720157) | activated sludge metagenome | isolation source: anaerobic digester from wastewater treatment plant | place: Japan | collected 2015-05-15 ... | reverse complement strand
ATATAATTTTACAAACTATTCTTTTTGACATTTCAGAAAAAAATAATAGAATACAGATATGACCGAATGGGATTGGTTACTCAGAATATTTATTACTGGAATCCTTAGCGGGATCATAGGATGGGAAAGGGAAAGACATGCCCGTGCTGCAGGATTTCGTACTCTCATACTGGTTGGCATGGGTTGTTGTCTTGCAATGGTAGTATCATTACGAATATCCGAACTTTTTCTTTCTGCCGAATCTCCATTTTTGAGAGTTGACCCTGCAAGAATTGCATATGGTGTCCTTACAGGCATTGGATTTATCGGTGCCGGGACTATTATCAGAGACATGGGAAAGGTCAGAGGTATTACCACTGCGTCGTGTCTGTGGGTTGTAAGTGCCATGGGACTTGCTGTGGGATGCGGTTATTATTTCCTCGGCATCGGAACGACAATTCTCGTCTTGATAACCCTGCTCACCCTCAAAGGCGTGGAATCCAGAATTCCCCATGATGCTTATAACAGAATTAAAATAAGATTTTCTGGGGAAACTTCAAACATCATTGATCAGATATTATCAATACTCACAAAAAAGGGCTATCAAATTCTTGAATATTCCATTTTGTTTCAAAAACAAGAAAACATTTCAGCTGTGGAAGTTCAGTGCAGATCAAGAGGTAAAAGAAATATCATCAGCGTACTTGAAGACCTGAAATCAATTACTGAAGTCCTTGAGGTTGAATGCAAGTAAATTACTGCCGTGCAATCAGTTTGTTATGTCTTTCCAGTAATTGTTGAAATTGCGAAAGAATTGCCTTTTCTACATCAGGAGCCAACCTGCATGAAATCGGGCTGGTTTCGTAACTTGCTTCCATACCAATGGACTCACACACATCAACATCCGGAAATTCTTCACCTTTTATTTTTTTATTTTCTTCTGCTGCCTTAAAAGCTCTTTCATCAGGAATATATCCCACAACCCCATTGCAGTTTTCAACAACCCACTTAAAATCAAAATCCATCATATCCTTAATCTTCAAACCAATGCTTGAAAAAAGCTCTCCTGCCATAAAAAACGCACACATTTTTCTATCAACAGATAAAAGTAAAACATCGTTATTCACGAAATCAGAACTTATTTCTGCTCTTTTGAGAATAGCCCTGCCAACAATTGCTCTAAGATTGGTTGTTGGATACTTCTGAATCCATTGTTTCGCCTGTTCGATCTGTTGTTCTGTAATTTTCCTTTTCGGCATTTTGAAAATATCCCGTGAAAATGCAAGTTTTTCAATGGGAACACACTCAATCTGTTGCACAATAATTTTTATGTTTTCAAAAAGCGTCTGGACAATTTTTTCTGTAATCTCTGGTGTGCGGGTTGCACTGTCATAAGGGTTGATGTGATTGATATCTCCTGCTGCCCCATTGAAAAATACTGCTTCACAACCAAAGTATTTTGAACATCTTTCAGCAAGCATACCCGGCCAGTCTCCTGAAATTAAATCTCCACCAACTGTATCAGGATGTAATGCAAAGTTGATAGAAATGCCCACCAGGTTATTATTATCATCTGTCACCTTCATAATGTTTAATGTCTTATCAATTTCTCCTGAGGGTTCGACAATCTGGGACCTATCAACAGGATTTGTGATAACAGTGCCATTTTTCATCCTGTATCTTCTGATAAAGGAAATTCCTTCCACCTCCACGCAACCAAAACCAACAAGAACATCTTTCCGAAATTTGTACGAATCTTCAATCGCATTGCATATCATTACTGGCAATTGTTCAATATATTTTTCATCAACAGGTATGTTCTCTCCGAAAATAAGTTGCTTGTTCCAACCTGTAATAGGCCCTGTGTGCGTATGTGTCCCATGAATTGCAACATCTGGTTCTTCTATTCCAAGACGTTCTGAAATTAACATTTTAACTTTTTCAACAACAGATGCTTCCACCCAGCAAAAATCTGCAGATACTACAAAAACTGGTTTTTCTCCTCCATCAAAACAGATACTCCTTGCATAAAGGTCATCATTAACACCTTTCGAAATCCTTGTTTGAAAATATCCAAGCAGACCGCTTCCGACCGGTGGAGTCACCTTTCTACACCCAAATCCCATTTTAACCATGGAGCATCTCCTTTAATTTATTGAAAAATTCTTCTTCAATTTTTTCTGTAAAATATGTACCAATTATACTACCTCTGGCAAACATTGCAAATCTATCCTTGCCGCCAGCAATACCAATGTCTGCCTGCTTTGCCTCTCCAGGACCATTAACACTGCATCCCATAATCGCGATTGTGAAATTTCTCAATTCCGGATACATTTTTACCATTTTTATAATCCTGTTGCTAAATGTTAAAAGAATTTTTTTAAGAGGCACCTGACACCTGCCACATGTAGGACATGATATGATTTCCGGGAAAAATTTTCGTATCTTGAGTGCCTGTAAAATCGCCTGACCTGCCTTCACTTCTTTGTCTGGCGAGTCCGTCAAGGAAACTCTGATTGTATTGCCAATGCCCTCTGACAGAAGAACACCTATGCCGAGTGCGTTTTTCACCAGTCCTGCATCACCCCAGCCCGCCTCAGTAACTCCAAGATGTAAAGGGTAATCAAACATCTCGTCAATAGCGCGATAGGATTCTATCGTCGCAACAACATCAGGGGTTTTTAAGGAAATCACAATATCAAAAAAATCATGATCCTGACACAGTTTAACGGCATCGGATGCCGCACAAACAATATCCTTCACCAGTCCCCTTCCTGTAATTTTAATAGATCCTGAGTTCAATCCAAGTCTAATGGGAATTCCTTTTTTCTTTGCTTCTTTTATAACTTTAACCACTCCACTCTTCTGTGTATTTGACGGATTGATTCTTATTTTGTCTGCACCTGACTCCATGGCATCAACGGCAAGTTTCCAGTCGTAGTGAATATCTGCTACTAATGGCAATTTTGTTTTTTCCTTAATAAAAAAAATTGATTCTGCATCTTTTTTATCCAGCACAGAAAGCCGTACTATGTCAACACCAGTTTGTTCAATTTTTTTTATCTGTCTGACAACACTGGAAATATCAGATGTACGAACCTTTGTCATTGTCTGAACACTCACCGGATAATCCCCACCAATAAAAATATTTCCCACTTTTACAATTCTTTTCTTTCTCATTTTGATACTCGTTCAGTCAGAATCCTTAAAATGTCGTTATATGTGACAAGAACAATCATGACAACAAGAAAAGCAAAACCAGCGATCTGTCCAATTTCAAGCAGTTTTTTGCTCGGTTTTCGTCTCATCAGTTTTTCTCCAAGCAGACCAACAAGATGTCCGCCGTCAAGAACAAAAAATGGAAAGAGATTGACAAGCCCGAGATTGATGTTAATGAAAGCAATAAAATAAAGAAAACTCGCTATCCCTGCCTTAATAATATCTATTGTCATCCTGCTGATACCAACAGGACCCGACAGCTCTTGAAAGGAAACCTGTCCTGTAAAAAGAAGTTTGAAACTAATTAAAATAACCCTGAACATTCTCACATATTCTTTACCCGCTTCACCAATTGCCTGAAAGAAATTGTAACTAACAATCATTTCTTTTGGCATGATGCCAATCACATATCTTTTCTTTCCTTTGAACATTGACCTGTCTTTTTCCATCAATTTTGCCACCACAGACACATCCAATATTTTTGAATCTCTTTGAATTTCCATTATAATCGGTTTTTCAGGAGCAAGATTTGCCTGTTCTGTAACATTTTTCACAACATCAAACCATTCCTTGCAGGCAATATCATTCACTGAAATAACTCTATCTCCAACCTTCAATCCTGCGATTTCGGCAGGAAATCCCTTCTGCAACCCGCCTATTATTGTTCCGTCATACCTTGAAATTCCAAGCATCAACACAGGTATCAAGAAAACATATGCAATCAAAATATTATGAATGGCACCTGATGCAACAATTAATGCCCTTTTCCCTGGTGGTAACGCAGCGTACTCATCAGGAAATTTGCTTTCCACTGCATCTTCACCTGCCATCTTCACGTACCCTCCAAACGGTATCAGTGATATCAAATACTCAGTTTCATTTTTTTTCCAGGAAAAAATTTTGGGACCAAAACCAAGTGAGAATTTTTCTACCTTTACCCCAAGTTTTTTTGCAACCCAGAAATGGCCATACTCATGAATAAGAATCACCACACCAAATACAACGAGTATCCCGATTACAAACATTTATCCTCCTTAGAAACATATATGTTTTCAAATACTGAATCTGCTGTTTTCTGAAAAATGCTTTACTTCCATTCTGATATTTCTATCCAGTTCCAGAATATCCTGTGGTTTTTCTAACAGAACAGGTGTATGTTTTTCCATGGCTTTTTCAATTAAATAAGGGATAGCATCAAATTTTATTTTACCATCCAAAAAAAGTCGTACAGATTCTTCATCAGCGGCATTCAACACAGTTAGATATGACCCACCTTTTCTCAATGATTCAATTGCAAGATCAAAACATGGGAACATTTTTGGTTTCACCGGTTGAAAAGTAAACGTACCCATCCTTTCAATATCAAGTTCAGGAAGTCCCGCGTAAATCCTTTCAGGATAATTCAAACAATAATTGATTGAATATTTCATGTCAGGAATTGATATTACCGCCTTTACAAATCCATCGCAGAACTTTACAAAGCCATGAATAATCGCCTGGGGATGTAAAACCACGCTGATATTTTCCCTGTTTATTCCAAATAAATAAAATGCCTCTATAAATTCGAGCCCCTTGTTCATCAATGTTGCTGAATCAACTGTAATTCTCTGTCCCATCTTCCAGACAGGATGGTTAAGTACCTGTTTTACTGTTACCATGGAGAGGCTCCCCTCATAATTAAGGAAGGGTCCTCCTGATGCAGTAAGCACTATGCCAGAGACACCTGATTTTTCTCTGTCAACAATCTGAAAAATTGCATTGTGCTCGCTGTCCACAGGGAGAATTTTACCAGCCCTTCCGTCCAGCAAATGCCCCGCGCAGACAATAATTTCCTTTGTCGCAAGCGCAATGACCTTTCCAGCGTCCAGCGCCTTCAAAGTACTGACAAGCCCACCAAGTCCAGAAATTGCCATAACCAAAATATCTGTCTCTGGATGGGTTGCAAGCAATTCAAGACCTTCCTGTCCATAAAAATACTCGGTTCCTTCTATTTCCAGAAGCTTCTCATGCTGACCGGTAAAAACAACAAAACGTGGTTTGAATTTCTGAATTTGTTTTATCAATAAATCTTTTTGCGTATGCGCCGCAAGACCAAAAACCCGAAATCGTTGAGGATGCCTTTGAATGATATCAAGCGTTGCCCTTCCAATAAAACCTGTTGAACCACATATCACCACATTTTTCATAACCCACCAAATTTCCGTTTTCTTTTCGCAAACTCATCCAGTGCCTTTCTAAAATCTTCTTCTGAAAAATCAGGCCACAGTATTTCTGTAAAATAAAATTCCGCATATATCGCCTGCCATATCAAAAAATTACTCAATCTTTGTTCTCCAGCTGTTCTTATAACAAGGTCAACATCAGGTAATTCTGGGCAATAAAAAAATTCCTGTAATGAAATTTCGTCAAGTTTATCAACAGAATAGCTAGAATTTACAGCCTTTTTGAAAGCGTCAATAATCTCCTGCCTGCCTCCATAGTTAACAGCAAACGTCAGATTCAATCCTGTGTTATTCGTGGTCAAATTTTCTGTATCCCTGATAATCTTTTGCAATCTTTCAGGTAGCATCCAGATTCTTCCTATAAATCTCACCCTGATATTTTTATCATGCAATTCTTTCATTTCCTGGGTCAGTGTTGATTCCATCAGAGAAAAAAGAAATTCCACCTCTCCAGGTGGTCTTTTCCAGTTTTCTGTGGAAAAAGAAAAAAGAGTAATATATTTGACGCCTGTATCCGTTGCAACTTTCACAACCCTTCTCACAGTAGAAACTCCCTCCTTATGTCCTGCTATTCTCGGTAATCCCTTTGCCTGAGCCCATCTGCCATTTCCATCCATAATAATCGCAACATGCACCGGAATCTGCCTCATAATCGAAACTCCTCGCCGAAGTAAACCTGACGACTTCTAAAATCGTTCAGAATTTCCTGTGGTTTTCCCTCTATTAAAATAGCACCATCATAAATCAAATATGCCCTATCGGTGATGCTGAGAGCATCCCTTACATTGTGGTCAGTAATAAGAATGCCCACACCGTCTTTTTTTAAATCAAGAATCATGGACTTGATTTCTGAAACAGTTTTTGGATCGATACCGGAAAATGGTTCATCAAGAAGAATAAAATCAGGATTATTAATAAGGCTTCTTGCTATTTCAAGCCGCCTCTTTTCTCCACCTGAAAGAGTCCCTGCGATGTTGTCTGAAAGATGCTCTATCCCCATTTTTTTCAACAATTCTATTGCTGTCTCTCTCTGTTTTTCGCGATTGTCAACAAAGTTTTCAAGGATAATGACAAGATTTTCAATCACAGTCAATCTATGAAAAATTGCTGGTTCCTGAAAAAGGTATGCCATTCCAAGCTTTGCCCTCTGAAAAACAGGAAGTCGAGAAATTTCCGTGTTATTCAAATAAATCTGTCCATTATCGGGAAGCAAAAAACCCATGGTAATGTTAAATGTTGTGGTTTTCCCGGCGCCGTTGGGACCCAGTAGTCCCACAATTTCACCCTTTTTAAGTTGAAGGGAAACATCTCTGATAATTTGCCTTTTCCCGAATCTCTTACTGATATTTTTTATTTCAAGCATCTGAAAATAATCCTGGCGGTTTTTTTGTCCTGATATTCAAATGCTGGTATGACTTTTCGTTTGCCACCCTGCCCTGCGGAGTTCTGCTGATAAAACCTTCCTTCACAAGATATGACTCATAAACTTCTTCGATTGTGTCAGGTTCTTCTCCAACAGCAATCGCCAGACTTTTGATACCAACAGGACCACCATTAAATTTTTCAATAATGGTTTCAAGAATTCTTTTGTCCATGTCGTCAAGTCCTTGCTGGTCAACTGCCATCTGGTTCAAGGCATATGCAGCAATTTCTCCATCAATACATTGTTTACCCTTTACCAGTGCATAATCCCGCACTCTTCTCAAAAGCCTGTTGGCAATTCTTGGTGTGGCGCGTGACCTTCTCGCAATTTCTTTTGCACCATCTTCGCTAATTTTGAAGTTCAACAATCTACAGGATCTTAAAATAATACTGGTAAGTTCTTCAATTGAATAGTAATCTAATCTGTGAATGATACCAAAACGATTGCGAAGAGGAGATGTCAACAGTCCAATTCTTGTTGTTGCTCCAATAAGAGTAAATGGCTTGAGTGGAATTTTGACACTCTTCGCCTTGGGTCCTTCTCCAAGCATGATATCAATTGTAAAATCCTCCATTGCACTGTACAGGTATTCTTCCACCTGTCTGGGTAAACGATGAATTTCGTCAACGAAAAAAATATCCCCGCTATCAAGATTTGTAAGAATTCCTGCAAGATCTCCTGCCTTTTCAAGAACAGGTCCAGAACTTGCACGAATATTGACCCCCAGATCATTTGATATCACATAAGCAAGAGTCGTCTTACCAAGTCCTGGAGGTCCATAGAGCAAAACATGGTCAAGAACATCCTTTCTCATTTTTGCCGATTGAATAAAAATGGAGAGATTTTCCTTAACCCTTTCCTGACCTACAAACTCTTCAAAGGTCTTTGGCCTTAAGGAACTCTCGTATTTGAGGTCCTCGCTGGTTGGTACAGGCGAAGTGATTCTTTCTTCCATGTTACATCCGCTTCAGAATTTCCTTGAGAAACATTTCAAGGCTTTCAGGTTTCTTCTCAATTTCTTTTGCGGTCTTTCTCACAATCTGTTGCGCATCGTTTCTCTTGTAGCCAAGAACTGTCAACGCTTCAATCGCTTCAGGAATGAAATCTCCTGAAAGTTCTTCAGAAACAAATTCAATACCTTCTATGTGATGCTTCAATTCCATGACAAGTCGCTCCGCTGTTTTTTTGCCAATACCTGGTGTCCTTTTGAGAAAATCAATATCCTGAGATATTACTGCGTTGAGAATTTCATCAGGACTCAATCTTGAAAGTATCCTCAATGCCATCTTTGGACCAACACCCGGGAGCAGAATCATTTTCTGAAAAATTTTCCATTCTTTTTCTGTTGCAAATCCATAGAGTTCTATATTTTCTTCCCTGATCATGAGGGTGGTAAAAAGCCTGACCACAGAACCCTGGTCTGGAAGAACGCTGGAAGTTGATAGTGGTACTTTTATAACATAACCAATACCTGAAACATCTACAACAATCTCCATCGGTGTTTTATTAACAAGCTTGCCTTCCACTGAACAGATCATAGTTTACCCACCAGATTATTGAACCTGTTTATGGAAATAAAACAGATGGCTGTTGCAAGGGCATCAATTGCATGCTCACCCGGATCTTCTTTCAAACCAAGTAATTTTTGAACCATGAAACAAACCTGTTGTTTGATTGCCTGACCAGAACCTGTAATAATTTTTTTAATTTCGCCTGGTGTAATAAATGCAACCTGTACCCCTTTTGAAATACCAGTGTGTGCGATAATTCCTGAAACAATTCCTATTGACAGGGCAATTTGAGTATTTTTAGCCACATAAATCTTTTCTATCGCTATAAAATCAGGTCTAATTTCATCAATAATTGAAGAAAAGGTATCTCCGATATAAACAAGCTTATCATTGAAAGAAACTCCCTTTGGAACAGAGTGTTGCCCATATTTCAAAGGATGAAGTGCTCTTGTATCTTCAGAAATTATCCCGTATCCAAAACTGTTGAGACCGGGATCCACGCCCATCACAGTGATGCTATTGTTCACTTTCAACGGGACATCGCCTCGATCAATGCGTCAGGAATATCAAAATTTGAGTGAACATTCTGAACATCGTCATGTTCTTCAAGTTCATCAAGCAGTTTCAACAGTTGCTCTGCTTCTTTTCCTTCTACCCTGACGGTATTTTTCGGAATCAGATTGACAGAAGCACTTTCTGTAGAAATTTTGTTTTCTTCAAGGATTTTCTTCACAGATTCAAGTTTATCAGGAGCACACACAATTTCAAATACATCGTTGTCAAGTTTCAGGTCTTCCGCGCCTGCATCAAGAACGAGAGAAAGGAGTTTTTCTTCATCTATTTCTTTATTCTTTAATGTCACAACACCTTTTCTCTCAAACATCCACGATACGCAACCACTTTCTCCAAGATTTCCACTGTGACGGGAGAATATTGAACGAATTTCAGCAGCCGTCCTGCGTTTATTATCAGTTAATGTTTCTACAAGAATAGCAACCCCACCAGGACCATATCCTTCGTAACCAACTGATTCCAGCATCACACCACCTTCTTCACCGGTACCCTTTTTAATTGCCCTCTGAATGTTATCATTCGGCATATTGATATTTTTAGCCCGTTCAATCGCCATCCGGAGATGTGGATTGCTATCAGGATTTCCTCCACCCAGTTTAGCAGCCATCATGATTTCACGGATAATTTTGGTAAACATCTTTCCCCTTCTTGCATCCGTAGCCATTTTTTTATGTTTGATACTCGCCCATTTATTATGTCCTGACATAGTACAAACCTCCTTTCAAGGTTCTCCTGTTTCTTCTTTTAATTTCTTCCAGAAATCCTGGGCATTCAAATGCTCAAGATATTTTCTAAATTCTTCTGCTTCCTTCTGGTTTATGGGTCTATCAGAAGATGCTGCTTTTAAAGATTCTTTTCCTGTATAATATTTTATAACATCAGGCGATTCAATCAAATTCTCTGAAGCAAATATCGGCGCAGATGCCCTTAAAGCAATAGCAATACCATCGCTCGGCCTGCAATCCACCTTTATCTGCCCTTTGTCTGATTCAATGATAAGGTTGGCATAATATGTGTTTTCTCTCAAAGAATGTATTTCAAGTTTCATAATTTTTCCATTCATGTGTTCTATCACTGATTTCAGAAGATCGTGAGTCAGAGGCCTTGAAAATTCCTCTTTTTCAAGTATCAAAAGAATTGCCTGTGCTTCAAATAAACCGATAACAATAGGAAGAATACCTCCTGTCTCTGTGTCCTTAAGAATCACAATCGGCGTGCTTGTTGCGATATTAAGAACAATGTTTTCCACAACTACCCTCACCATATCAGGCCTCTGATTTTGATTTTTTTGCCTCAATAATTTTCTCTGCTAAATGAGGCGGAACCTCTTCATAGTGAGAAAAACTCATTGCAAAAGTTCCTCTTCCGCTTGTCAAAGACCTTAACTCAGTTGCATAATTGGACATTTCAGCAAGAGGAACCTGGGCTCTGATTACCTGACTATTTCCATGTGTCGTCATCTCAAGTACCCTACCTCTTTTGGCATTGATTGTTCCCATAACATCCCCAACAAATTCCTGGGGAACAGAAACCTCCACATTCATGATGGGTTCAAGAAGAACTGGCCTTGCGTCCTGAACCGCTTTTTGAAGAGCCAGTATCCCGGCGAGTTGAAACGCAATATCAGATGAATCCACAACATGATAAGAACCATCATACACTGTAACCTTAACATCAACAATCGGATAGCCAGCAAGCACACCCCTTGACATTGCCTCCCTGACACCTTTTTCAACAGACGGTACATACTGCCGTGGAATCGCTCCACCAAAAATCTCATCGACAAACTCAAAACCCGTACCCCTGGGCAAAGGTTCAACCCTCAAGAAACAATGCCCATATTGCCCTCTGCCACCTGTCTGTTTTTTGTGCTTGCCCTCTGCTGAAGCCGTCGTTGTAATTGTCTCCTTGTAGGCAATTTTTGGTGTCCCTCTTACCACCTCAACGCCGAACTTTTCCTTGAACTTACCAATAACAACATCAAGATGTACATCACCCATTCCAGAAATAATGGTTTCATTAGTTTCTGTATCTCTGAAAACCTTGATGGTTGGGTCTTCGTCCATAATTTTTGAAATCGCCGCACCTAATTTGTCTTCTGTTCCTTTAACTTTTGGAGCAAGAGAAAAAGATACTGCTGCTTCTGGAATCGCAGGGACAGGATAAATTACAGGAAAGGCACTGTCAGAAAATGTGTCAAAGGTTTTAAATCCGGTTAACTTTGCAACTGCAACAATTTCTCCTGAGAACGCCTCAGCAATAAGTTCCTGTTTTTTGCCCCTCAGTTTAAAAAGCTGTCCCACCCTTTCTTTTGAACCCTGTGTTGCATTATAAAAAGTTGTATTTGAAACCAGAGTTCCTGAACGAACTTTCAGGTAAGAAATTCTTCCCATAAAAGGGTCATTGTAGGTTTTAAAAACAATGCCCGACAGAGGTTCACTTTCCCCTCGTTTTACTTCAACCTCTTCTCCTTTTTGATTCTTCGCCTTCAAAGAAGAAAGTTCAGAAACTGGCGGTAGATAACTTACAATGAAATCAAGTAAGTGGTCCACGCCTATCTGATTAAGCCCTGACCCGCAACATACAGGAACTATAGAACCTTCCACAATTCCTTTTTTAATTGAGGATGTGATTTCATCTTTTGTAAGTTGTTCTCCACCGAGATATTTTTCCATCAGGGTATCATCAATCTCAGCGATTGAATCAAGGAGATTTTGCACAAGATTTTGAAACTCCTGTTTTTCCTGGTTTGAAGGGTCAAGGAGATTCACAACAGATTGGATTTTGTTACCAGCGAACACAGGAGCAGTCACGCATACTGCCTTTTTACCAAGCCATTCGTTTATTTGTTTCAAAACTGATTGAAAATTCGCTTGTTCTGCATCAAGTTTGTTGATAAAGATAATTACTGGCAATCCCCTGCTTTTCAACATCTCCCATGCCTTTTCTGTACCAACTTCTATGCCACCGTCTGCAGCAATATTGATAACACCAACATCCACTGCCTCTGCAGAAGAAATCTGCTCTCCGATAAAGTCCATATAACCCGGACAATCAACCATATGACAGGTTATTTTTTTCCACTGAAAATACGCAACAGCAAGATTGGTACTCATCAATCTTCGTTTTTCTTCCTCCTCATAGTCCATGGTGGTATTGCCCTGATTGATATCACCCATCCTGTCTATTGCACCTGCCTTAAACAGTACTGCTTCAGCAAGAATTGTCTTGCCTGAACGACTGTGTCCAAATAATCCAACGTTATAAACAGATGCCACCAATCACCTCCATCAAATTGAAACAGAGAATTTGCTTTGTGATTATTGTATCACAAAAATTATTTTGATAAAACATTTTGTAGTAAAGTGGCAAAACCATCCCTTGACAGGGAAAAATATAATGTTAAAATTGTCAGAAAGGGTAAAAAATGTTAAATTCAAACGATGAATTTTACACAACAGGACAACTTGCAAAAATTTTGAATTGTTCGCGGATAACAGTTTTTTACTGGATACAGTCAGGAAAAATTAGCGCCATCAAAACAGTGGGTGGTCATTACCGTATTCCAAAGGACAAAATAGAAAAAATTTTGAAATCTACTTCAACGGTGCTTAAGAAACATGAAAGAAAAACAAAAATTCTGGTCGTTGACGATGACCCTCATATTGTAAAAACCCTTGTTTTATTTCTTCAAAAAATAAACTCTTCATACGAAGTTTATGGAACAACAGATAGTTTTGATGCAGGACGACTGACGGTTACATTCAAACCAGATATTGCCATTATTGATATTGTAATGCCGGGGATGGATGGATTTGAAATAGTTGGAAAAATTAAATCAGACCCAATCACAAAAGATACAAAAATTATTGCCATCACAGGCTACGGAACAAGAGAAAATATTGAAAAGATAAAAAAGAAAGGTGCAAGTTTATGTATAATGAAACCCTTTGATTATTATGAGATTGCTGAACATATAAAAAAACTTATCAACCCTCAAAAATAATCAAAACGGCCTTCATAAAAGTTAATATGAACCAAGAAAAAAATAGAAATAACCATCTGGAAAAAAGGATTGAGTTTCTTCAAAACCAACTTGAGCAAGCCTATCAAAAAATTGAAATCCTGAAAACATTCCCGCAATCATCATTTTTTGAAGCAGCCCAGGAATGGAGAAATATCTTTGATTCTCTTTCTGAGATGATATGTCTTGTTAACAGCCAGATGTCAGTCATTCGATGCAATATTATGCTGGCAGATTTTTTGAAAAAGCCATTTGACCAGATTATCGGGAAAAAAATTGATGAACTTTTTCGGGATGAAAATCTCGTTTTGTGTTTAAAAACTCTTTTCTTAAATTTGAAACAGAAACTCACAAGGCAGAAAGATATAATAAAAACCGAGGGAAGATGGTACGAAATCACTGCTGATCCCGTAATACCAGTGCAACAAAGTGATGCGACTGCCATTTTTGTTCTCAGGGACATTACCTCTCTGAAAGAAATCGAAGAATATCTCAAAGAAAGTCATGATAGATTGAAGAAAACATTGCATGGTACGGTTAGTGCACTTTCCACAACAGTGGAAAAAAGAGACCCCCTTACTGCAGGTCATGAAAGAAGGGTGGCAGCACTTGCTCATGCCATTGCGCTGAACTTAGGGATAAGACATGAAGATGCCGAAGGCATTTTACTTATGGGGCTTCTTCACGATGTAGGAAAAATTGTTGTGCCAGCGGAAATTTTAAGCAGGCCAGGGAAACTGAATTCATATGAATATAACATTGTAAAAATGCATCCATTATCAGGACATGAAATACTGAAAAAAATAGAATTCCCATGGCCCATAGCAGAAGTTGTTCTTCAGCACCATGAACGATTGGATGGTTCAGGGTATCCTCATGGTGTAAAAAAAGACCAGATTATTCTTGAAGCAAGAATTATTGCTGTCGCTGATTCCATTGAAGCAATGCTTTCATACAGACCTTACAGAAACCGAAAATCCCTTGATGAAGCGATCCATGAACTGAAACAGTTGAAAGGTAAACATTTTGACGAGCAGGTCGTTGATGCCTGCATTGACCTTTTCGTAAACAAACACTTTGTGCTTGAATAATTCTTTTTATTACCTGCCTTTCAGATTATAATAACTGTATGAATGGCAAAACTGTTTTTATTGTTGAAGACGAAAAAGACATATCCAATCTGATTGCTCTGCATTTGAGAAAATCAGGATTTATTGTTATTGAATTTCAATCATCCCAAAACTTTTTCAATTTCCTGAAAAATAAAATTCCTGACCTGATTATTCTTGATTTAATGCTACCCGATGCAGACGGTTTAGAAATCTGCAAGTATCTCAAAGCAAGTGTTGATTACCGCTCCATTCCAGTTATCATTCTCACTGCAAAATCCGATGAATCTGACAAAATTCTTGGCCTTGAATTAGGAGCAGATGACTATGTTACCAAACCTTTTTCTCCAAGAGAGCTCGTCGCAAGGGTAAGAAGTGTGTTAAGACGCCATAATGTTGAACATACAATTGTTTCTATCGGAGGTATTCTTGTAGTCGATACTCAAAAATATGAAGTTCATGTAAAAAATAAAAAAATACACCTGACCACAACTGAATTTAACATTCTTAAAATCCTGTTGAGCAAAAAAGGGTGGGTTTTCCCGAGGGAAACAATTCTCGACCTGTTGTGGCACGGAGAAAAGGCAGTAATCGATAGAACCATTGATGTGCACATAAAAAAACTGAGAGAAAAACTTGGAGAAGCAGGTAAATTTATCAAAAATATCAGGGGTATTGGTTACAAAATAGAAGAATGAAAAGAAAACTATTTTTCAAAATGTTTTTAAAATCCTTTCTGTTCACTTTCTGTGTTGCATTAATTGTTTTGTTTTTCTTTATCCGCATACTGAAAACACAATATCTTGAAAATATTAATCACAAACTTTTGAATATAGTAAGTGCCGTTGAAACAATTATTCAGACATCAAAAATCACGAAAAATTCTAATGATATTCAACGCGTCATAACAAGTATTGATGAAAAAACTGGCATAAGAATAACGATTATCAATCACAATGGAGATGTTCTTGCTGACTCCAGAAAAAATGCTGAAGAAATGGAAAATCATTCAGATAGACCTGAATTCAAACAGGCACTTGAAATAGGATATGGCAATGCCATCAGATGGAGTCCAACAATTGATTCATATATGATATATTGCGCAAAAAACATCGCTGAAAATAGCATTGTTATCAGGGCGAGTATTCCCGTAGATAAAGCAAAAATCGCATTAATAAGCCAAAAAATCAAAATCCTGAATGTGGTTTTGATAGCATTATTTTTTGGAATTGTTTTCTCGCTTTTACTTGCAAAATTTGCGACAGAACCAATTTATGAAATTCTTGATTTCACCGAGGAAATAAAATCCGGAAGAACCCCTGATATAATTATTAATAATAAAATCCAAGAAATCCATAAAATCATGCAAAATCTAACTAACTTCGCTGGTGAAATGGCAAATTTCGCAAAAAAAGAAAAAATTGTTTCTGAAGAACTGGTCAAATTTATAGAACTTGTTAACTTTCCTATAGGCATCATAGACATAAAAGGAGATGTAGCACTATCAAATTCTTACTTCAAAGAAATTCTTGAAATACCAGAAACAAAGGGCCTCTGGTGGGAAAAAATAAAAAACTTTGATATTCTCAAAATAATAAGAGAAGTAAACGAAACGAAAAAAACAATCGAACGGGAAATCAAAATAAAAGACAAAACCTTTTTATGTAAATCCACACCACTGGAAGAATATGAACAAATTTTGGTTGTTCTTATTGATATTTCAACGATAAAAGACATACAGGAAAGGAAAAAGGACTTTGTAATTGCTGTCTCACATGAATTGAAGACCCCTTTAACCGCAATCAAAGGTTACATTGAAACAATAGAAGAAAACATTGAAAACCCAGAGAATAAAAAATTTCTTGATATAGTGAAACATCATTCGGAAAGGCTTGAAAAAATTGTAGAAGACCTCATCACACTGGCTCAACTTGAAAATGAAAAACCTGTTGTTGAGTTTAAAAAAGTGGACATCATTAACATTGCAAATAATGCCATATCACTTTTTTCAAAAAAAGCAATGGAAAAAGGTATAAAAATAGAACTTATCTATAACAATATCCCGGAAATTAATGGAGATGCATTCCGGCTCGAACAAATGTTCATCAATCTTATTGACAATGCAATAAGATTCACAGAAAAAGGTCAAATCACTATTTCCATGAATCATCGAAACAATGCTGTGATCATAAAGATTGCAGACACAGGTATTGGTATTCCACCACAGCATATACCAAAAATTTTCGAACGGTTCTATGTCGTTGACAAAGCCAGAAGCAGACAAACTGGTGGTACTGGGCTGGGACTTTCCATTGTAAAACATATAGTACTTTTGCATAATGGAACAATAAATGTAGAAAGCACGCCTGGCAAAGGAACCAACTTTATTATTAAACTGCCTGCCTGAAAATCTACACTTTCAATCAGCGTAAAAAATTAACACAATTTTAACAATTCCTTTATTTTTTCTTTAAAAATTACGGCTACTATATCTGTGTAAAAAAATTTTTCAACAAGGAGGCAATATGAATGAAGGCAGTGAAAATGCAAGAAAAAATATTGAAAATTTTAACAAAGGGAGGAAAAGTATGGAAGAAAAAGAAGTAAAAAAATGCGGGACTTTTGCAAGTAGAATAAGAATGATGTTTGGTGGGTTGATAATGTTTATGCTAACGTTGTTACCAATCAACCAGGCGCATGCAAGTAAAGAAGAAATGTATATACTTTTAAACTTGCTTGTTCAAAAGGGTGTTATCACTGCTGAAGAAAGTAAGGAAATGCTGGCTGCAGTTGAAAATATCACAAAAAAACAAAAAGAAGATGCTGCAAAGAATTCAATAAAAACTTCTGCTGCTGAAAATATAAAGATTGGCGGTTATATTCAGGGAAGATATGATTCTTACGATTTCTCAGGCAAAAATGACGAATTTTCACTCAAAAGAACAAGAATAGGTCTCTCAGGCAAGGTAATTGACAATGTTTCCTTCAAGATTGAATTTGATGCATTAAAAGGGAAAGATAATGACTTGCTCACAGACGCGTGGATAAAAATGTCATATCTTCCGCAGTTCAATATTACGGTTGGACAGTTTAAACTTCCATTTTCAGAAGAATATAACATCTCATCATCCGCGCTTGACACAATAGAAAGGTCTCTTCCAGTCAATAACCTGGCAACAGAATATGACAAAGGTATCATGATTGATGGAAATTTCATTGGTGGAAAAATCTATTATGGTGTTTCTCTGACAAATGGGACTGGAGGAAATAAATCTGACGACAACGACAATAAAGATGTTACTGGAAGAATTGTGTTTGCTCCATGGGAAGGAAGCGAAAATGTAGCTTCAGGACTTAAATTTGGGTACGGTTATCAATCCGGCAAACAGGGTACTGGAGCAAATGAAAAAGACAGAACAAGAAATGATTTTATGTTGAAGTATCAATATAAAAATTTAAGAATGCTCGCAGAATATATCGGCCAGGAAGAAAAAAATACATCAACAACCAAAAAGAATGGTTATTTTGTACAATGCGCTTACAATGTACCACTCAATAATGGTAAAAGTATTGAACCAGTCGTCAAATATGAAGTGTACGACCCTAATACAAAAGTATCAAAAAACACACAAACAATTTTCACTGCTGGCTTTAATCTTTATCTAAACAAACTTACCAAACTCAGCACCAACTATAGATGGAGAAATGATGACCAGGGTGGAAATATTGCTTCCAATAAAAATGAGTGGTTCACACAACTGCAGATAAAATTTTAACAACATTATAACAAAAAAGGGAGGATGAATATGAAAAAGTTTAAAAAATTCATAGCAGGAATAGCTGGATTAATGCTGATTTTTTGCGCGTCAATCAAAGCATCTGACCATGAAATCACTGGCGCAGGTGCAACATTCCCGTATCCTTTATACTCGAAAATGTTTGATGTCTATAACAAAGAACAGGGAATAAAAATCAACTACTCAGCAATTGGCTCTGGCGGTGGAATAAGACAGTTAATGGCAAAAACAGTTGATTTCGGCGGTTCAGACGCATTTCTTACTGACCAGCAACTTAAAGAAATGGGTGCTGACGTAGTACATATCCCTGTTTGTATGGGTGCTGTTGTTCTTGCATACAATCTTCCAGGTATTTCTGAATTAAATCTTACTCCAGAATTGATTGCTGACATATTTCTTGGCAAAATTAAAAAGTGGAACGACCCAAGATTACAAAAAGCAAACCCTAAAGCAAAGCTTCCTGATGCAAATTTGGTCACTGCTCATAGATCAGATGGAAGTGGAACAACTTTTATTTTCACTGATTATTTGAGTAAAATCAGTGCTGAATGGAAAACAAAAATTGGAACAGGAACTTCTGTGAACTGGCCATCCGGTCTTGGTGGAAAAGGGAACCCTGGCGTTGCAGGACTTATTAAACAGATTCCATATTCTATTGGATATGTGGAACTTATTTATGCTATTTCAAACAAAATTCCATATGCCACAATCCAGAACAAAAGTGGCGTGTTTGTAAAACCATCCCTTACAAGCACAAGCATTGCTGGAGATATTAAACTTCCTTATGATATGCGAATATCCATCACTGATACTGATGCAAAAGAAGGTTACCCAATTAGTGGATTCACATGGATTATCGTTTATAAAGAACAGAACTATAATAACAGATCTTATGATAGGGCAAAAAATCTTGTTAATATTTTGTGGTGGATGACCCATCAGGGACAGAAATACACGACAGAACTCCATTACGCTCCACTTCCAAAACAGGCAGTTATGAAAGCAGAAAATTTAATAAAATCCATCACTTACAATGGAAAAAGAATAATAAATTGAAAGAATAATGACATTCAGGTAAAATAATATAAATGGCAAATATAAAACCTTCGGAACATAAAACTCAACAAGTGTGTCACAAACCTGACCCTGGAAAGCACTCCAGGGTCAGGTGGTTTTTCAATAATCAGCACCCCATACCTGATTTTTTGTTTAAAACAATTCTTTTATTTTCTGGAATACTCATTTTCGTGCTGACATTATCCATATTCTTGTCATTGGTTATCAATTCCATTCCTTCAATTAAAATGTTTGGTTTTAAATTTTTTACTGGTAAAATCTGGGATCCTGTGTTTGAACAATTCGGAGCATTACCCTTCATCCTTGGAACCCTTTTAACTTCATTTTTAGCAATTCTCATCACCATTCCATTTTCTATAGCAATATCAATATATCTTGGAGAATTTTCAAAAACAGGTATGTATGCTAATTTTTTGAAAAACAGCATAGATTTACTTGCTGGCGTGCCATCTGTTGTATATGGGTTTTTTGGCATATTTGTCATTGTCCCTGCTGTAAGATATCTTCAGATAAAATCTGGCATTGACCCTTATGGAGTCGGGATATTCACTGCTTCAATTGTGCTTTCTGTAATGATTATCCCATTTTCGGCTTCGCTCGGAAGAGAAGTAATTGAAATGATACCCTCAGAAATCAAAGAAGCCGCATATGCTCTCGGAAGCACAAGATACGAGGTGGCAAGGCATCTCATATTACCATATGCCAGAAGCGGTTTAATAGCAGGTATTTTACTTGCGCTTGGAAGAGCCATAGGCGAAACAATGGCTGTAACAATGGTAATAGGAAATTCAAATCAGATACCAAAAACAATTTTTGCGCCTGCAAATACAATGGCATCCATCATAGCAAACGAATTTGCAGAAGCAGTTACCACCATTCATCTTTCAAGTCTCATTGAAATAGGCATTGTTCTGTTTATTGTCACAACTATTGTCAGCATTTTAGGAAAAATTATTATCAGAAAGTTTGCTGTGCATGTGTAATTATGGAAAAACTTAAAAAAAGAATTTTGCAGGATAGAGTGTTTACGATACTGATAATTGTGTTTGCGTTTACTGCCTGCTTGCCATTGCTGGGAATTCTTGCTTTTATTGTAAAAAATGGAATTACAGTTATCAATTTTGAATTCTTTTTTCATCTTCCGAAACCTGTTGGAGAACATGGTGGTGGTATTTCAAATGCCATTGTTGGAACTTTTATTGTTGTAATGATTGCTTTTATTATTGCAAGTCCTGTATCGTTATTAATGGGTATTTATCTGTCAGAAAACAGAAAAAGTTTGTTTTCTGAAATATTACGGGTATGCATTGATGTGCTTGCAAGTATTCCTTCAATAGTTATTGGAATCATTGCCTATTTGTGGATTGTAAAACCAATGAAATCATTTTCGGCTCTATCAGGAGGCATTGCTCTTGCAATTATTATGTTACCTGTTGTTGTTAAATCTACAGAAGAAACCTTAAACATGATACAATCAACCTTGAGAGAAGCTTCTTTTGCGCTTGGGGTACCCTATTTCAGAACAATTTTAAAAGTGATTGTGCCAGCGGGTCTCAGTGGAATAATCACAGGTATCCTTATTGCGCTCGCTCGAATAGCAGGGGAAACTGCTCCTTTATTATTCACTGCATTTGGTAATCCCTTTATGAACTTCAATATCACAAAACCAGTAAATACATTGCCCTTACTTGTTTTCAATTACTCAACCAGTCCATATCAACAATGGCATACAATTGCCTGGGGCGCGGCTCTTGTACTGTTAATCATTGTTTTTACCTTTAACATACTTGCAAGGATCATATCAAAAAAATGGAAAACAAACTTTTAATTGTCGAAAATTTTTCTGCGGGTTTTGATAAATGTAATATACTCAACAATATCAACTTTGCTGTTCATCAAAACACAGTCACCGCAATCATGGGTCCATCAGGCTGTGGAAAAACAACAATGATCAGATGCATCAATAGAATGCATGAGTTCTCGCAAGGAGCAACATATTCAGGAAAAATTCTGTTGCACGGTGATGATATCTATTCAATGAATCCAATACTTGTAAGAAGAAAAATTGGAATGGTATTTCAGAGACCAAACCCATTTCCTACCATGAGTATATACGACAATGTCATTTCTGGTTTCATCCTTAATGGAATAAAATTGAGCAAACAAAAAAAGGATGCAATTGTTATTGATACTTTAAAAAAGGTTGGTCTCTGGGATGAAGTAAAGGATTCTCTTCACAGGCGTGGTAGTTTTCTTTCAGGAGGACAGCAACAAAGATTATGTATTGCAAGGGCACTGGCAATGAATCCTGATATTATCCTTCTTGACGAACCCACATCATCCCTTGATCCAAAATCAACCCTTATGATTGAACAACTGGTAGAACAGCTGAAACAAACAACGACAATTATCATTGTCACACATAATACTGCGCAGGCAGCAAGAATTTCTGATTATGTTGCATTTTTATATCTCGGAGAATTAGTTGAATATGGTCCGACAAAAAAGATTTTCACTGCGCCTGAACATAAAAAAACAGAAGAATATCTGACAGGCAAATTCAGTTAAGGAGATATCATGATAGAAAACAGAATTAACGAAACAAAACAGAAACTTATTGAATTTTCATTGCTGGTTGAAAATATGATTGCAGAAAGCATAGACGGTCTTTTAAAAAAGAACGCCTCTATTCTTAAAAAAATCATAGAAGGTGATGAAGCAATCGCAAATAAATTGGAAATAGAAATCGAAGAGATGTGCATTGAAATTATTGCCCAATATTCTCCAAAAGCATCCTATTTAAGAACAACCCTGATGATTCTAAAAATCAATAATGACCTTGAGAGAATAGGAGACCATGCAGTAAATATTGCTCAGAGCGCATTGTTTTTAATTGAAAGACCTGATGTGAAACCATTAATAGATACCCCGAGAATGGCTGAAGAAGCAGCAGGCATGTTGAAAAATAGTTTAAAATCTTTCATCAATCAGGATGCTGAACTCGCTAAAAGTGTTTGCAGAAGAGACGAAATTGTTGATAGATTGAGAGACCAGATCGCGAGAGAACTCATCACATATATGATTTCAGATCCTTCTACAATAGAAAGATCCTTGCAACTTCTTCGCATATCTCAAAATCTTGAAAGAATTGCGGATTTATCAACAAACATCAGTGAAGATGTGGTTTTTATGGTTGAAGGTAAAATTATAAAGCATCATTCCACAGAATAAAAAATCCCGGCAACACCTACTCTCCCGCCCGCTCTCGCGGACAGTACCATCGGCGCCAGAGGGCTTAACGACCGTGTTCGGGATGGGAACGGGTGTTTCCCCTCGGCCATGGTTGCCGGGAATATAATAATACCATTTTTTTTTATCTTGTCAAATTCTTTATTCTATCTGCCCTGAATAATCCTTTTTCAGTAATAACTCCTGTGATTAAATTGCAAGGCGTAACATCAAAAGCAGGATTATAAACATTGATATTGAGCGGCGCAATCCTTTTCCCCTGGATATACTCAATTTCTTTTTTATTCCTCTGCTCTATTGGAATGGCGTTACCATCAGGCAAGGAAAAATCAAATGTCGAAAGTGGCGCAGCAATATAAAATGGTATATCATGGAATTTTGCAAGCACTGCAACAGAATAAGTGCCAATTTTATTGGCGGTGTCACCATTTCTTGCAATTCTATCAGCCCCTGTAATTACAATGTCAATCTTTTTTTGCTGCATAAGAAACCCCGCCATATTGTCGCATACAAGGGTGCATTTTATTTTTGCTTTTTTCAACTCCCACATGGTAAGTCGTGCTCCCTGTAATACAGGCCTTGTTTCATCCACAAATACTTCCACTTTCTTATTTCTTTTTGCCGCAAGATAAATCGGAGCAAGCGCTGTTCCTATGCCTGATGTTGCCAGGGCACCAGCATTACAATGAGTTAATATTCTCATTCCATCCTTAATAAGTTTTTCACCATATTCTGCTATTTTAAAACTGTTTTGAAGGTCTTCGTAAAACATGTTCAAACACTCTTTTTCCATCGTCATTATGATTTCTTCAATAGAAAGATGCAGGTGCTGTTTTGCGACATCAATCAACCTGTCAATACCGTAAAACAGGTTGTAGGCAGTAGGCCTGCAACCCTTCAAATATTCCGCCTTCTGCTGGATCAAATAGAAAAACTTGTCTTTGTTTTTTGTCTTCATTTGTTTTGTTGCAAGAAGCAATCCAAACGCAGCAGCAAGTCCTATCGCAGGAGCACCTCTAATTTTTAAAGTTTTAATTGCTTGATACACCTGATTCACTGTAAAAAGTTTGATGTATTTTTCCTGAGAAGGGAGCCGCGACTGATCCATAATTTCAAGAAAACTTTTCTTCCAGGAAAGTGTCTTTATAATCTGTTCCATATTAATTTAAAGAAATATTCTGTTCAGGGAAAACCTGTTTTAGTTTGTCAAATAATTCAGGAACAAGTGCAACCTGAAATTTGCTTAATTTCAATTTTATGTGACCGCCGTTATTATCGTTTATAACGAGATACACAATGGAGTTGCCTCTGTGAGATTCAAAAATTTCTTTTAATTGAGAAAGCACGTTTCTGGAGGTCTCTAAACCAAATGTTATCGTCAAACTTTTTGCGCATTTTTCGGCAACTGTATTAATTGTGGCAACATCCTTTGCTACAATGGTTGTTCTTTCAGACCTATGTTCCACTTTGCCTTTTACAAAAACAATATTACTCACCTTCAGAAGACTTGAAATGTTTTCATATATTTGCGGATAAAAAACGACTTCTATTTTACCGTAAAGGTCTTCAAGTTCTCCTATAGCCATCTTTTCCCCTTTTCTACTGGTTTTACGTTTGAGATTCTGTATCAACCCACCAAACCAGTATTCTTTTCCCTCAGCAAGTTCGTCAACCTGATTACTCCATGCATTTACAAAGTGCGAAAGCGTCTCACGACAATTCTCAAGGGGATGTCCTGTTCTATAAACTCCCAGCATTTCTCTTTCAAATGCAAGAAGTTTTGATTCCGGCCACTCAGGAAGTTCAGAAATTGCATCATGTATTGATGGCGGTATAAATTTTTCTGTTTTTGAAAAAATTGAAAGCTGTCCCTCAACATTAAGTTTCTGCAATCTACTACCCTGTTCTATTGCTTCATCCATTAATGCATACAGCTGAGATCTTGGTTTTTCAAAAGAATCAAAAGCACCTGCCTTAATAAGGCTCTCTATAACCTTTCTATTGATTAACCTGAGGTCAACCCTCTGGCAAAAGTCAAAAAGGGACTCAAATTTACCCTGTTTTCTGGCTTCAATAATTGATTGAATTGCTCCCTGCCCAACATTTTTTATTGCAGACAAACCAAACAGTATATCGTTTCCAACTATTGAAAATTTTTCATCGCTTGCCTGTATATCTGGTGGAAGAACCCATATATTCATTCGTTCAGCCTCTTCAATATACATTCTAATCTTCTCTTCATTACCTATTTCGCTGTTCAACAGGGCTGTCATATATTCAAGAGGATAATTTGCCTTCAGATATACTGTTTGATATGCAATCATTGCATAACAGGTACTATGAGATTTATTAAAACCATACCCTGCAAACTTTGCCATATTATTGAAAATTTTCTCTGCGACATCCTGACGAATCCCTTTCTGTTTTGCACCTTTAAGGAATTTCTCTCTCTGTTTTTCAAGTAGTTCAGGGTCTTTCTTGCCCATTGCCTTGCGCAAAATGTCTGCCTCAGCCATCGTGAAACTTCCAATCACACTGGCAAGTTTCATTACCTGTTCCTGGTAGAGAATCACTCCGTAAGTGGTCTTAAGAACAGGTTCCATCAAAGGATGGTCGTATCTAATTTTTGATGGGTCTTTTTTGTATTGAATATATTGTTCAACCATTCCACTTTGCATTGGTCCTGGTCTATATAGCGCAAGTATTGCAATAATGTCCTCAAATACCCTTGGTTTAATTCTTCTTAACAGTTCCTGCATACCCTGACTCTCCATCTGAAATAAACCAATGGATTCTCCTTTACACAGCATATCATAAGATTTTTTATCGTTCTCAGGGAATTCTGTAATTTCCACCTTTTTATGAATTTTAACCAGTTTGACAGCTTCTTCTATCATTGAAAGATTTTTTAACCCGAGGATGTCTATCTTCAAAAGCCCTATTTTTTCAATACCCGTCATGTCAAACTGACTTGATACCTCACCCCTGGTTCCGCGAAATAGAGGAACATACTTATATGTTGGAATATCAGTAATAACAACGCCTGCCGCATGGGTTGAGGCGTGCCTTGCCAGACCCTCAAGAGAAAGTGAAATGTCAAACAGCTTTTTTACTCTTTCATCTGCCCCGATGAGTCGTTTGATTTCTTCATTCTTTACCAATTCTTCTTTCAGCAATGCTCCGGGTTCTGGCGAAATTAACTTTGCTATTCTGTCAACTTCTGTATAGCTCATTCTTAATGCCCTGCCAACATCTCTCACCACTGCTCTTGCGCCCATGGTACCAAACGTTGCTATCTGAGCAACATTTTTTTCGCCATATTTCTGTCTGATGTAATCTATAACCTGATCCCTTTTGGTATCGTCAAAATCAAGGTCAATATCAGGCATTGAAATTCTATCCGGATTCAAAAATCGTTCAAATAATAGGTCATATTTCAAAGGATTGATTTCAGTGATTCCGAGAAGATACGCAACAAGGCTGCCAGGACCTGAACCCCGTCCTGGGCCAACCGCTATCTTTCTTTTTTTTGCCTCGTTGACAATATCCTGAATGATCAGAAAGTAACCTGAAAAATTCATTTTTTTTATGACATCCAGTTCGTATCTGACCCTCTTTGTAATCTCATTATCCTGATCAATGGTCATGCCAAATTGTCTCTGAAGACCATTAAAAACAAGTTTTTCAAGATATTCTGCGTCTGACATACCCTCTGGAACAGGAAAACGAGGAATATGATGAGTTGAAAAATCAAAAGTTACATTGCACTTCTCAAAAATCTCAACAGTGTTTTTTGTTGCTTCAGGTATTTCCTTAAAAAGCAACTGCATTTCTTCAGGACTCTTGAAATAGAATTCAGAACCTGAGAATTTCAACCTGTTTTCGTCTTCTACATTTGTCCCTGTTTGAATACAAAGCAGGATTTCATGTGTAAAAACATCGTTTTTCCTGAGATAGTGACAATCATTAGTAGCAACAATTTTTATTCCATTTTTTCTGGCAATATCAATAACCATTCTATTCGCTTTTGTCTGTTCAGGGATACCATTTTCCATTAACTCAATATAAAAATTTTCTTTTCCGAAAACATCAAGGTACCAGTTCAGTGCGGATATCGCTCTGTCTTGGTTTCCAGAAAGAAGCAATTGATTAATCTCTCCCTGAAGGCAACCGCTTAATACAATCAATCCATCTGAAAGTTTTGAAAGTAACTCTCGATCAATTCTCGGTTTATGGTAATATCCTTCAAGGTAAGAAAGTGTTGATAACTCTATAAGATTCTCATAACCTTTGTTGTTGATTGCAAGAACAGTCAGGTGATAAGCAGATTCTCGTTTGTCCGTGCTCTTCTTTTCAAACCTGCTACCAGAACTCATATACATCTCGCATCCGATGATGGGCTTTATCCCGTGATTGAGTGCACTTTCATAAAAGGGAATAACGCCAAAAAGTCCGCCATGGTCAGTAATTGCAACACCTGGCATTCCATACTGGTGGGCAAGTTTTGTAACCTCATCAATACGGCACATACCATCAAGCAGACTATATTCGGTATGCAGATGGAGATGAACAAAATCCTTCATTTTCCGATCATCGCCTGTTTCTTCGCAACCTGGTATATTTTCCCTTCTGTCTTAATAGAAGGCGCTATGGCTATTTCGACAAGTTGCAGTTCCCTTATGTTACTTGCACCAAGACTTGCCATTGAAAGTCGCAGAGCACCAATAAGATTCTGTGAACCATCATCTGTATTTGATGGTCCAAATAATATTTGTTTTACAGGTCCTGTGGTACCAAGTCTGATTCTAGTGCCTCTTGGCAGGTTTTCGTCAGATGTTGCCATACCCCAGTGATATCCCTTTGCAGGTGCTTCGTTTGCTCTTACAAACGCAGAACCAACCATCACAGCGTCTGCTCCGCACGCAAACGCCTTGCATATGTCACCACTGGTAATCATACCTCCATCAGTAATAATGGGCACATATTTTCCTGTGCGCTTGTAAAAAAAGTCCCTTGCCGCGGCACAATCAACAGTCGCAGCAACCTGTGGCACCCCTATTCCAAGGACTTCTCTCGTTGTACAGGCAGCGCCTGGTCCGATACCAACAAGTAGTCCGGAAATACCGGTTTCCATCAATTCAAGAGCAACCTGATAGGTAACACAATTACCCGCGCACACAGGAATTTTCATTGAAGAACAAAACTCAAAAAAGTCAAGGGGTTTATAAGTACTTGAAATATGTTTTGCGGTTGTCACTGTTGACTGCACAACAAAAATGTCAGCCCCAGCACTCTGGGCAATGGCACCAAATCTTTCTGCGTGCTGCGGAATGGAACTGACCGCGCATAACACTCCCCCATCTTTAATTTCCTGAATCCTTTTTTCGATAAGATGTTCCTTCACCGGTTCATGATAAATCTTCTGGATCAGTGCAGTGGCTTTTTCCTGCGGACAGGCAATGATTTCCTCTATAACAGAATAAGGGTCGTCGTAACGGGTGTAGATACCCATAAGATTAAAAACAGCCAGTCCTCCGGTTTTTCCAAATGCGATTGCAAATTTCGGGTCAACCACACCATCCATCGCGGCAGCCAGAATTGGAACTTCAAGTCGTTTCCCAGCAATAATCACAGAAATATCAATCTCAGCAGGGTTAATCGTCAAACTTCCAGGTACAAGGGAAATGTCATCAAATCCATAACAAACACGAGCCTTCCGACCCCTTCCTATCCACATCCCCATAAAATTCCTCCTTTCACCTTGATGTTTCTCTTGCCTGTTTTAAACTCATTAATAGTTCAATATTAGAATGGGTTGACTTCAATCTTGAAATTAGCAGTTCCATTGCTTCAACAGGATTCAATGGCGCAAGAATTTTTCGCAATAGCCATACTAATTGAAGTTCTTCTGCATTAACAAGCAGTTCTTCCCTTCTTGTGCCTGAACGATTGATATCTATGGCAGGAAATGTCCTTCTGTCTGCAAGTTTTCTATCAAGGTTAATTTCCATATTTCCTGTTCCCTTGAACTCTTCAAAAATCACATCGTCCATTTTGCTTCCTGTATCAATAAGCGCTGTTCCAAGAATTGTTAAACTGCCTCCTTCTTCAACATTTCTTGCTGAACCAAAAAACCTTTTTGGTTTGTCAAGTGCGTTTGATTCAAGCCCGCCGGTCATGATCTTGCCGCTATGAGGAACCAGCACATTGTGAGCCCTGGCAAGCCGTGTGATACTGTCAAGTAAAATCACAACGTCTTTTTTGTGCTCCACAAGCCTTTTCGCCCTTTCAAGCGCAACATCAGCTACCTGCACATGCCTGTCAGGAGGCTCATCAAAGGTTGCGCTGACAACTTCTCCTTTCACAGACCTTTTCATTTCAGTAACTTCTTCTGGTCTTTCGCCAACAAGAAGTACTATCAGATGTACTTCTGGATTGTTTATGGCAATGGCATTGGCGATTTTCTGAAGTATCACGGTCTTTCCTGCCCTCGGAGGAGATACAATTAATCCCCTCTGCCCTTTGCCTATGGGACAGATGAGGTCAATAACGCGGGTCGTAATTTCTTCAGATTTTGTTTCAAGAATAAACCGCTTGTCAGGATGAATTGGCGTTAATTCTTCAAATGGAACGCGATCCTGAATTTTTTCCGGTTCCTCAGAATTAACCATTTCAACCTTCAGAAGCGCAAAGTATTTTTCGTTCTCTTTTGGAGGTCTGATCTGCCCTGATACGGTATCTCCTGTTTTCAATCCGAATTTTTTTATCTGTGAGGGTGAAACATAAATGTCATCAGGACCCGGAAGATAGTTGTGATTTGAAGAGCGAAGAAACCCAAATCCGTCAGGAAGAATTTCAAGAACTCCCTCTCCGAACAAAAGTCCATTTTTCTCAGCCTGAGCCTGCATGATTCTGTAAATTAGTTCTTCCTTAGTCAGACCACTGACACCATTGACTCCCATATCCCTTGCAAGTTTTTGTAACCTTGAGATTGCTGTTTTTTTCAAAATCGCAATATTCAATTCTTTGATTTCTTCTGCCATATTGATTGCCTCCCCATTATTTCTTGCAGTATCTTTTTCACCTGCATCCTGGTTTCAAAAAGAGAACCTGAATTGTCAATCACATAATCGGACAAACGCATTTTCTTCTCTAAGGGCATCTGCGACTTCAAACGCATTTCAATTTCCTGCGGAGAATACCTTTTTTTTAACCTTTCTCTTATTGCCTGACATGGGGAAAAAACAGTAATAATAATATCAAACCTTTTCTCGCTTCGGGTTTCAAAAAGAAGAGGTATTTCAACTACAACTGCCATTTTACACCTTTTCCGATAAGTGTCAAGTTTTTTCTCCATGATTTCAAAAACATACGGATGTATAATTTTGTTAAGATGCTCACGTTTGAGTGACGAAGAAAATACAAGTCCCGCCAGTTTTTTTTTATCAATTTCTCCATTTTTGAGAAAATATTCGTAACCGAAAACCTCAGCAATTTTTTCTTTTATTTTTTCCGATTTTAAAAGACGATTCACAATAACATCACATGAAATAACCGGGATACCCATTTTCCTGAAAATTTGGGAAACCGTTGATTTTCCTGATCCAAAAACTCCTGTCAAACCAATACTAATCATTACTCCAGATTCCAGGAATTGAGATATTTTTTCTGATACGATGTCAGGGTGTCTATCCTTACACCCATACTGTTTAATTTCAACAGTGCAATTTTTCTGTCAATTTCACCGGGTACTGTATGATATTTTACTGGTAATCCTGGATTGTTCACAAAATACTTTAAACTCAGAAATTGTCCTGCAAAACTCATGTCCATAACAGATGAAGGGTGTCCTTCGGCGCAACCTAAATTCACAAGGCGCCCCTCAGCAAGAACATAAATTTTCTTCCCTGTTTTCAAAATGAACTCCTTCACAAAAGGTTTCACCTCAGAAATTTTTCTTGATATTTTCTGCAGTGTTTCAATATCAATCTCAACATTAAAATGTCCTGCGTTAGCAAGAATAGCACCATCCTTCATTCTATTGAAAACATTGCCAGTAATAATTTTCGCATTTCCTGTAGCGGTGATAAATATATCGCCATAACAAGCAGCTTCTTCTATTGGTAAAACCCGGAAACCATCCATCACTGCTTCAAGTGCTCTCAAAGGAGAAACTTCTGTTATAATGACATTCGCACCAAGTCCTTTGAGGTTTTTCGCAATCCCCCTGCCGCACCAACCATATCCGCACACAACAACGGTTTTTCCTGCAATCAATGTATTGGTTGCTCTCAAAATACCATCTATGGTTGACTGACCTGTCCCGTATCGATTATCAAACATATATTTTGTGAGTGCTTCATTTACTCCGATGACAGGGAAAAGAAGTTTTCCTTCTCTTTCAATGTTCTTAATTCTGGTAACGCCTGTTGTAGTTTCTTCTGTCGCGCCAATTACATTTTTCGCCAGAGATGGATTATTGTGTAGAAACGCTATTAAATCCGCTCCATCATCAATGACAAGGTGAACATTTTTCGCTGCAACTTCTTTGATATGCTGCAAATACGTCCTGCTGTTTTCTCCCTTGATTCCAAAAACAGAAATTCCGTAATCCTTTACAAGACATGCTGCTACATCATCCTGGGTGCTTAAAGGGTTTGATGCGGCAAGATAAACCTCTGCTCCACATTTCTTCAATGTGATAACAAGATTTGCAGTTTCAGTCGTAATATGAAGGCATGCACCGATGATACGATTCTTGAATAACGATGATGATTCTTCTGCACGCAGTTTTCTTATTACCGGCATCTCACGAACTGCCCACTCAATTCTTTCCCTGCCCTGATCGGCAAGTTTCATATCCTTAATATCACAACATATTCTTTTTTTCAAATGAACCCCCTATTACATTGCGCCTGCAAAAAGATCGGCAATATCTGTTTTCTCCCAGGTAAATTCTTCTTCCTCTCTACCAAAGTGTCCATAACAGGCCGTTTTTCTAAAAATTGGCCTGAGAAGATTCAGTTTTTTTATCATGCCAGACGGAGATAAATCAAGATTTTTCCGTATAATTTGAATGATTTTTTCTGCCGGTACCTTCTCAGTATTAAACATATTCAGCATAATGGAAATCGGCTGCTTCTGACCGATTACATACGAAAGTTGAATTTCACATTTTTCTGCCACCCCTGAAGCCACTATGTTTTTTGCAAGATATCTTGCAAAATAAGAAGCAGTTCTATCAACCTTTGTCGGGTCTTTTCCTGAAAAACATCCACCGCCGTGCTTCCCAAAACCGCCATAGGTGTCCACGATAATTTTTCTTCCAGTAACTCCTGTGTCAGCTTGAGGCCCACCGATAACAAATCTGCCAGTGGGATTTACAAACAAATGATAATCTTTTGCAAGTAATTCTGCAGGTATCACCTGTTCAACAACTGTTTGTCTCAAATCCTCTCTGATTTTTTCCTGCGAAATACCTTCGTCATGCTGCGAAGAAAGAACAACTGCTGTCACCTCCACAGGTTTCTCATCAAAATATCTCACTGTAACCTGAGATTTCCCATCAGGTCTGAGATAACCCAGAATCTTGTTTTTTCTCACCTCTGCAAGTCTTTTTACCAGAGCATGCGCCAGCATAATAGGAAGCGGCATCAACTGAGGGGTTTCCCTTGTGGCAAATCCAAACATCATTCCCTGGTCACCTGCCCCTCCGATATCAACACCCTGAGCGATGTCTGGAGATTGCTCCTGAATTGCCGTAATGATAGCGCTCGCGTCATAATTAAACCCATATTCTTTATCCACATAGCCTATTTCTTTCAAAATGTTTCTAACAAGAGACGGTATTTCCACATACCCATCTGTGGTAATTTCTCCTGCAATAAACAAAAGTCCCCTCGTGGCAAGTGTTTCACATGCAACCCGACCATTAACATCCTGTCTCAGCACATCGTCCAGAATTGCATCTGACACCTGGTCGCATATTTTGTCAGGATGTCCTTCTGTTACAGATTCTGATGTGAAATAAAATTCTTTCATTTCTCCACCCCTTGTATTATTGATTTGTGGATGTCAGTTCTTTTTTTAACAACGATATTTCTTTGATTTCAGTCGGGTCTACTCCATTCAATAATGCTGAATAAAAACTGACCCAGTCCCCGAGAAGCAAAAGTGAAAACATCCTCTGTACTGGTTCTGATTCATCGCTTTCAAGTTTCTCAACCAGGATAGACTTTTTTTTGAGTATATCAGCAGTCAACTCCATTCTCAGTTTTGTCCTCTGGTGATCATTTCTATCGTACAGGAAGAGCACAATGCTGTTTTCTACATACTGGATGGGAAAATTCCACGCCATGATCTCGTTATGATTCATTTCAGGAAACACATTGACTGAAACCATATGTTTGCTATTTTCTGCAAATTGTGTCTTCCACCTGATTGCCACTGGTAAAAGAAAATCCCCCGAATATATCACAGCATTTTTATTATGTATTTTTCTTGCAAATTCTTTCGCAAGATTGTTATCCACAGCATCAACACCATATTTTTTCACGCATGCATCAGCAATTTCTGCAATTTTTTCCACCACAATTTTCTTGATATACCCAAGCATAAAGAAAAGGTTTGCCGCAGGGAAAAATAGATACCCTAAACTGCATCTGGGAGGTTGTCCAGCCGGTATTTTTGCATGAGGTATTTTGTTGTTCTTTGCAAATTTTTCAAGTTTTCCGCCACTCGAAAGGGTCCAGACCGTTGCTTTGCGCTTAACAGCTTCGGTACAGGCATCAAGGGTCTCTTCTGTGTCTCCGGAATAACTAATTGCAAGAACCAGAGATTTGTTTGAAACAAACTTCGGCAGCCCATAATTCCTGTGAACAAACATTGGTATAGAACAATTTCGTTCAACAACCTGTTTCAGTATGTCCCCTGCTATGGCAGAACCTCCCATACCAGCCCAGACAATACAATCATATTCCTGCGCGACAACAGGTGATATCTTAATACTGTCGGCATCCATGCATTGAACAGCAAATTTCTCAAGAAGATTTAGCATTCCACTTTTATCAATTTTTTTTATCATACTTCTATTGTCCAGTATCATAGCAGGTCCTTTTCTATGTTTTTCTTCAAAAACTCAAATATCTCTTTATGCGTGGAAAAAATGAAAACTTTTTCAGACAATTCTTTTGCCCTTTCGTACGAAATCCTGCGTATTAACTGTTTTATCTGAGGAATCGCAGCAGGCGCCATACTGAGATTTTTTATTCCAATTCCTATAAAAAATACTGCGGTCTCTGGCAGGGATGCAGTTTCACCACACACACTTACTTCAATATTCGCCTTTCTTGCCGCATCAACAGTCATCGCAACAAGTTTCAGCACAGCTGGATTACAGGGTTGGTAGAGATAAGAAATCTTTTCATTGATCCTGTCCACAGCAATCGTGTATTGAATAAGGTCGTTTGTGCCGAGGCTGAAGAAATCCGACTCCTTTGCAAAAGATTCCGCCTGTAATGCTGCAGATGGAATTTCAATCATAATTCCAACCGGCAGAATTTTGAATTGTTTTTTTTCTTTTTTCAACTCACGTATTGATTCAGCAATAATCTGCCGGGTTTTTTTTATTTCTTCAAAAGTAGACACCATAGGAATCATGATCTTAAAATTTCCATGATACCCTGCCCTCAATATTGCCTTTAACTGGGTCTTGAAAATGTCTTTCCGGCTGAGGCAAAATCTGATAGCGCGCCAGCCAAGAAAAGGATTGAGATCCATCGAGGACTGGAATGAAGACAGAAACTTATCACCACCAATATCAAGCGTTCTAATAATAACCTGCCTGCCTTCCATAATTGAAGCAACCTTTTTGTAAGATTCGTATTGCTCGTCTTCAGAAGGAAGATCGTTCCTGTTAAGAAACAAAAATTCTGTGCGGAAAAGTCCTATGCCTTCAGCCCCGTATTTCAGAGCTGTTGTCGCTTCCTCTGGAAGAGAAATATTGGCCAGCAGATTGATTTTCACTCTGTCTTCAGTCTTTGCTTCAAGCTTTCTTGTAAGATAAAAGGTTTTACGTTGTTTGATAAATTGAGCCCTTCTTTTTCTGTACTCTGAAAGAACCATCGATGAAGGTTCTATAATTAACCGTCCATCTGTCCCATCAAGAATTGCGGCCTGGTCTTCAATGATGTTTTGTAAAATATCTCCAAGTCCAACAACAGCTGGAATTTCAAGCGCCTTTGCCATTATTGCCGTATGAGATGTTTCACTACCAATTTCTGTTGCAAACCCCAGCACATATTTTTTTTCAAAAGAAACTGTCTGTGAAGGCGAAAGATCATGCGCAACAACAATGACTGGTTTATCAAAAACCTTTTCTTTTTTCTCATTTCTTAAATAAGAAAAAATCCTTTCAGCAACATCAAGAAGATCCCTTCTTCTATCTTTTACGAGATCCCCATCTGTTTTTCCAAAAAGCGCCTGCAAATTCTCGATTGTTTTATGAAAAGCATGAATTGCCTCAACCTGGTCTGTTCTTATGTTACGAATCGTTTGTTCTCTTAGAAATTTGTCCTGCAGAAACATTGTATGAATTGCGAAAATTTCAGCGTATTTTTTCCCGAGAACAGAAGAAACTTTCTTCTGCGTATCCAGAATATCTTTTTCTGCATTTTTCAGAGCTTCCTCAAACTTTTCAATTTCTGAATCAATCTGTTTTTCTGTTATTCTTTTCTCAGGCGGGAGCAGAAAAATATTCTTGATAACTTTCAGGTTCCCTATGGCAATACCACCGGATACAGGAATCCCATCAAAACGGTTCATCTGTTCATCCAGTACTGTTCAGTCGTTCTTCATCGTCTTTTATGATCTGATACGCTTCCTGAGAAGTTTTGCTCATCCTTAAATAATTCCGGAATACTTTGTCCTTCAAAAGTCTGGCTATCTTGGCCAATGCCTTAAGATGTATTCCTGTTGCCCCTGATGGAGCGAGAACAAGAAATATGATATAAACTGATTCGCCATCAAGGGAATCAAAATCAACACCTTTATCTGAAATACCCAGAGCGCAAACAAGATTATTTACCTTGTCTGTTTTTGCGTGAGGTACCGCGATCCCCTGTCCGATACCAGTTGAACCAAACTTTTCCCGTTCCATAAGAGCTTCCAGAACCTGCTTCCTTTCCTGCAATAGCCCATTGTTTTCCAGAACCTGCAACAATTCATCGAGTGCTTCCTGCTTCTGGGTCGCCTTCAATCCAATCAAAATTTCTTTTTCACTGATAAATTCACTAATTTTCATGTTTGTTCCTCCTCTGTTTCATTATTAACTGTAGAACTGAAAAACTCAATTTCTCCAGATTTTCTGTTTTTCTTATTATGTTTCTTATCGTGCAATTTGCTCAGGTGATTTTTCAGTTTGTTTATAAGGTCATCCAGTCCAGCATTCAAATTGTTCGAACTGGTTTTCATAAATATCACACGACTGCGATACCGTATCTTCGCCTCAAAAATAAATTCAAATTTTTCCTTTTTAACAATGAGATGTACCTCTGGTTCTCCAGAGACAAATCGTTCAAGACGGGAAAACTTTTCTTCTGCCAGTTGTTCAAAACCAGAATCCAGATGTACGTGTACTGGCTGCAGATGAAAAATCATATCAACCTCCTGTATTATGGTTTTTCAATAACCACACTACTGCTCACATTTGTCTGGTTTAAAGAAACAAGTACAAGCCCAGGGAAATAGTGTCTGAGAATTTCTACGTAATTCTTACCATCTTCTGCCATTCTTCTCGCACCCCACTGACACATTCCAACGCCGTGCCCATATCCTTTACCACTAAAAACAAAATTATTACCATTTTTTGAAACAGTAAACATTGTACTTGGCAAAGTTCTTGCGGATTTAAATGTTGTATTACTGTTTATTGTTAACATTCTAAAATTTTCTGCGCTAATTACTTTTTTCCCGAATTTTCCTGAAAATTCAATTCGTTTAATACGCCCGCTGCTATCGAATCCAGCAAGATTGATTGTGTTAACATCTGTTCCAACAATAGAACTGACATCATCCCTGGTATAGGTTTTGCTCCACGCATAAAATGGAGTACCCTCACAATATGGGTCTTCTACACCATTAAGCAAAAGGTACTTCCCTCCCCAGATATCCTCAGCGGAAGTTGTGTGCCCCCCACAGCACGCATGAAAAAAAGTCGGAATAATATTATATCCTTTTTCTTCTCCCTGTCCAACAAGCACCTGACTGGAAGTTTCTTCAACGGCTCTGACAATAGCTTCGTTTTCACTTATTACACCACCATATACCTGGTGATGAATTGTATCACTTACATCATAAGGAATGTTTTTTTTCATCGCAAGGTCTTTAAAGTGATATATCAGGGTTCTTGAACAAACTGCCTGGGCTTTTAATGCCTCAAATGGCCATGATTTTTCCATCTCTTTTCCGACAACACCAAACAAATATTCTTCAACATCCATCGTATTGATCACAAGGTACTTTTTGTTCCATTTGACCAGGGACAACTGGCCCCTGTATTTTCCCCTGAAAGATGACAGAACTGGTCTCTGACTACCTTCCCAGATACAAATTCTGACAGTTTCAGCGCAGCATAATGTCAGATTTAACAAAAAGATGCTAATTGCTGCCAGCAGTTTCTTTTTTGAAACGAACCTGGACATTTCCTTCAAACCTGAGTTTGTTTTCTTTGAAAGTGTATGTGATGCGGTCGGCACTGTAAAGGTTTGAACCTTGTATTACCTGTGGAGATCCTTCCATAACTACGGTATCATCCTTTTCAATATATGTCAGTTTTTCACACGTTGCTGAAAAATTGGTTTGAGAGTTTTCTGGATTTTTCTGGGTTATCATAACATTGTTCTGTATCACGATTTTCATAACAGCCTGGGTTGATGGATCAAGAAACAATTCTCCTGTTCCTTTGGAACCAGTCCTAATCTCAAGAATAAAATTTTTACTCTTGATTTCAATCGCAGGTTGTGAAACTGCTGTATGCGAGTCCTGCTTTTTTTCCGCTGCAAGTCCTTCCAGGGTAATTTTGAACGAACTGTCGAAAAATTCCAGTTTGAAATTCTTCAAAATTTGTCCCGTTTCCTGAGTTTCCAGAGTTGGTTTCTTGCGAGTGCACCCTGAAATCATCAGTAAAACGACGGCTAAAATTCCAACGATTTTTCCAGCACTTTTTGCCATTTTCCCTGTCCTTTCAATATCACTTCAACGCATTCTCTAAAAACCCCTTTACCGGCATTTACGGATGTCACATACATTACAACATTTTTCACTTCCTCGTCTGCATCACGTGGAGCAACGGAAAAACCAACGTTTCTCAACACATCAATATCAAGTATATCATCGCCAATATAACAGACCTCTTCCATCGCCAAACATTCTTTCTCACATATTTTTCTCATCACCGCCATTTTATTGTCAACATTTTCATAGATAGAATCTACCGGCACATCAGAAAATCTGTTTTTTAGAATACCCGTTTTCTTTCCTGAAATAATTACACTTCTGAGCCCTGCCAGTTTCAATAGTTTAAAAGCAAACCCATCTCTGACTGAAAAAAATTTCCCCTGATTCGCAACACCGCTATAAAATATCCCCCCACTTGTTAACACTCCGTCAACATCCGTAGCAACAAGTTTAATTCTGCAAACATCCATATTAAAACTCCTGACTGAAATGCCTCTTCCCCAAAAGATCATGAAGATGTACAATCCCCTTCGCTTTACCAATTTTATCCCGTATCACAAGACAGGTGATTTCTTTCTCTTCCATAATGGCAAGCGCCTGAACCGCAAGTTTTTCCTCTTCAATACCCAGGGGATTTGGAGTCATGCATTCCAATACCTTGCAACTGAAAACATTCTTCTTTTTTGCCAGCAATCTTCTGAGATCTCCATCGGTAATAATGCCAATAACCCTTGATTTTCTATCAGTGACAAGTGTGAAACCAAGGTTTTTTCTGTTAATTTCTATTATTGCATCTTCCATTGTCCTTTCTGAATCTACAACAGGAATTTTCTTTCCTGTTTGCATCACATCCTTCACCTTCAACATCAACCTCCGACCAAGATTGCCTCCGGGGTGATAAAAGGCATAGTCCTGTCTCTGAAATCCTTTGACTGACAGCAGAGTTATTGCCATGGCATCTCCAAGAACAAGTGCAGTGGTCGCGCTGGAACTCGGTATAAGAGAAAACGGATCTGCCTCCTGAATGGTTCCAGTATTCAAAACAATGGTACTCTGCAAACCAAGAGAACTTCTGGCATCAGAAGTAATACTGATAATGGGAGTGCCAATTTTTTTTAACGAAGGCACTATTTTCAAAATTTCATCCGTCTCACCACTATTTGAAATGGCAACAACTACATCGGACCCACAAACCATTCCAAGGTCCCCATGAATCGCCTCTCCAGGATGCAGAAACGTTGATGGTGTGCCTGTACTTGCCAGCGTTGCGGAAATTTTCCTGCCAATGATCCCGCTTTTCCCAATGCCTGTCACAATAACCTTTCCTTTGCACGAAGCAAGCATCCTGATGGCTTTCACAAATTCTGAACCGAGATGCTTCTTTGCTCTGAGAAGATTGGAAACCTCAATATCTATTACCCTTTTTGCCGCTGTCAAAATTTTTCTTTCACTGAAGTTTGTCTTCATATTTTTCCCTGATTTTTATCACAGTATTCCAGATTTTTCCCAGTTCATCCAGCAGATATTTCATTGAAGAAAGAGCCACCATATTAGGACCATCTGACAGCGCTTTGGCTGGTTCAGGATGAACCTCAAGAAAAATAGCATCACATCCAACCGCAACAGCAGCCCTGCACAGATATGGAACAAATTCCTTCTGACCACCTGATGATTTGCCCATGGCTCCTGGCTGTTGAACACTGTGTGTACCGTCAAAAACAACAGGCCATCCATAATTTCTCATTACAGGCAACGAACGAAAGTCCACCACCAGATTATTATACCCAAAACTGGTGCCTCGTTCCGTAATAAGAATTTTTTTACAACCGGAAGATGTAAGTTTTTCTACGATGTTACCAGTTTCCCAGGGCGACATAAACTGACCCTTTTTCACATTAACAGGTTTCCCTGATTTTGCCGCACTAACAAGAAGATCTGTCTGCCTGCATAAAAAAGCAGGAATTTGAATAACATCAACAACTTCTGAAACCGGTTTTACCTGGGTAACGCAGTGAACATCAGTAAGAACAGGAACACCAATTGTGTTTTTTATAGATTCAAGTATCCGAAGTCCTTGTTCAAGACCAGGTCCCCTGTAAGAATGGATTGAAGACCGATTCGCTTTATCAAAGGACCCTTTGAAAATATAAGACATGTTGAATTTCTGTGTCAGAGAGTGCATGGATTCTGCAACCTTCAATACAAGAGTTTCATTTTCCAGCACACATGGCCCGGCGATGATACATAGTTTAGAACCCCCGACAACGCAATCTCTGATACGTACAATATTCATAACTGGCTGGTATCAACCTGGTGGCCATTCCATTATTCGACCACCAAGGACATGAATATGAAGATGGTCAACACTCTGACCGGCATTTCTGTTTGTATTTATCACAATTCTAAAACCTGTCTCTGCTATTTTCGTTTGTTTTGCAATTTCTGTCGCAACAAAGAGCATCTTTGCCAGAATTGTGGAATCTTGTTCGTTGACATTCAGCAAATTTGTAAAATGCCTGCGAGGAATAATCAGTAAATGCACGGGTGCCTGAGGATTAATATCATGAAACGCAATAATATCTTCACTTTCATATACTAATCTTGCAGGATTTTTACCTTCGGATATTCTGCAGAATACACAATCCTGATTCACACTTTTGCTCCTTCAGGCATTTTTTGATAAACCTGAATTATGTCGCCCACCTGAAATTCACTGAAACCATTAATTCCTATACCACACTCAGTATTGGTCGCAACTTCTTTTACAGAATTCTTGAATCTTTTCAAACTGGAAAGATATCCTTCAAAAACAAATTTTCCGTTCCTGACGATTTTTACCTTCGCGTCCCTGACAACCTTACCATCGACCACAAGACAACCAGCAGCTGCCTGATTTTTACCGATTTTGAAAACCTGTTTTATAAGCGCCTGTCCCACCATTACTTCAACCTCCTGCGGTTTCATCATACCTTCAAGCGTATTTTTGACATCCTCTATCAGGTCATATACAAGTCTATAAATTTTAATTTCTATTCCATGCTGTTTGGAAAGGTTGTCAGCTTTTGAATCAATACCAATGTTATAACCAAATATAATTGCCTTTGAACATACTGCAAGAAGAATGTCCGATTCACTGATTGAACCAAGACCACAATGCAAAAGGTTAACAGATGGACCCTGTTTTTCCACGGATGACTGACTGAGTTTTTCAAGAGATGATTTTATCGCTTCCTGAGAACCAATTGAATCTGTTTTAAGAATAATCTTTAATTCCTTAAGTGTCCCCTGAATAATCTGCTTCTGAAGGTCTTCAAGTGTAAGAACTTTTTGCACCTTTTCCCCTGTGGATTTGTTTGCCTGTTTTGTTTCTTCAGCAATTCTGCGTGCATCTGCCTCAGAATCAACAACCTTGAAAAGATCTCCTGGAACTGGAGTGGAACTTGCGCCAAGAAGTTCCACAGGAGTTGATGGTCCTGCTTTTTCAATTCTTTTTCCATTTTCGTCAAACATTGCTCTAACCTTGCCCCAGGATTCACCGCAGACAAAAAACTCCCCTGTACACACTGACCCATTTTGAACAAGCAGGTCAATAACAGGTCCTTTTTGTTTGTGAAGATACGCTTCAAGAACAACACCCTCACCAGGTCTTTCAGGATTTGCCTTCAATTCCATCATTTCACCCATAAGAAGAATAATTTCAAGCAATTCCTTAATGTTGGCTCCTGTCACGCCAGAAACATTAAGAAAAACCGTCTGTCCTCCCCATTCCTCAGGCACAAGCCCATACTCACTCAGTTTTTTCTTCACTATATCAGGATTTGCATTTGGCCTGTCAATCTTATTGATAGCAACAATCACAGGTACTCCTGCTGCCTTACAATGATTTATCGCTTCCACTGTCTGCAATTTCACACCCTCATCAGCAGCAACAACAAGCACCACAATATCTGTAATCTGTGCTCCACGGGATCTCATTGCCGTGAAAATTTCATGTCCGGGAGTATCTATAAAAACAATGGAACCTTCTTTCAGATTCACCTTGTAAGCACCAATCCTCTGAGTAATTTGACCGAATTCTTTCGCAGCAACATTTGATTTACGAATGTAATCAAGTATCGTTGTTTTTCCATGATCAACATGTCCCATTACTGTCACCACAGGGGCTCGTGGAACAAGGTCGTTATCGGTTTCTACGGCAGTACCCAGAATGTAGCTTTCTCGTGTTTTCTTAAACTGCACGGAGACACCGATAATATCGCACAGTTTTTGTATGTTTTCCGGTCCCAATCTATCGTTAATTGCCGCGCTGATACCAATGTCCGAAAGATTTTTGATAATTTCTGCTGCTGAAATACCTAATTTCGAAGCAATTTCTCCAACAGTTTCTGTGCCGGTTGAAACAATGGGTTTTCCAGCCAGTTTACTCTTCTTCATATATTCTTTGATAACTGCCATTTCCTGATCTTTCAAGCCACTCACATAGGTTTTGCCCTTGATCCCGGCATTTTCACAAATTTCAATCAATTCTTTTGCCGTTATTTTCAACTGCTTTGCAAATTGATAAACCCTCATCAGTTCTCCGAAGTATTTGATTTGCCATCAGGCTGTGTATCCTGCATATGTCTGACAGCCCTTTCAATAAGTTCCTTCGCCTCATCTTCTGAAATGTTCAATTTTTTGGAAAGATTTTTATTGTCCGCCTCACTCAGGGACTTAATTGTTTCATATCCTGCTTTACTCAATCTTTCTGCCAGTTCCTCACTGATACCCAGCAATAACGTTGCAGGGCCCTCGCCTTCAGACCTATTAATGATGATATTCCATCCTGTCAATTTGCACGCAAGTCTGACATTTTGCCCCTTCTTTCCAATAGCAACAAATAATTGCTCCCTGTTCACCCAGACCATCGCTTCATTCTTTGCCCTGTCAAAAACCACACGTTCACACACAGCGGGAAGAAGGGCACTTGCAGTGAATTTTTCCGGGTCAGGATACCATCTAACAACTTCTATTTTTTCTCCACCAAGTTCCTTCGTGATATTTTTTATTCTGCTTGCTTTATCTCCTATACATGTCCCGACAGGGTCTATTCTCGAATCAGAAGAATCCACAGCAACTTTTGTCAGATCTCCTGGAAATCTTGCTATCGCCTTTATAACAACCAGGCCGTCTCTGATTTCTGGAATTTCGTCCATGAGTAACATTCTAACAACATCTGTTGCAGTTCTGGACATGATAATTGGATACACACCTTTGTTTGGTTTGCGAACTTCCAGGATTAACCCCCTTACAGGGTCTCCCACGTGAAATCTATCATGCGGAAGTAAATGTTTCTGAGGAAGCAATCCTTCAGTCCTTCCAATAGCAACAACGATATTTCCTGTTTCAAACCTTTCAACACGACCGGTAACAATGGTATTCTCAAGTTTCTTAAACTCATTGTATATCGCAGCCTTTTCTGCCTCACGAATCTTCTGAATAAGAATCTGCTTTGCTGTCTGGGCTGCAATTCTTTCCCATGGAAAAGAAGGCGGAGGAACCTGATTACCCTGTTCATCAATAAAATTAATATCGCCGGTTTCGGGGTCAATTTTCACACTGATGTTTTCTTCAAGCAGTGCTTTTTTTCTATAAACAGCAGACAACCCCTCTTCAAGGGATGAAATAAGAAATTCCTTGGATACACCCTTGTTCTTTTCCCAGTAATCAAGTAATGCCACAAGTTCCTTCTTCATTTTTTCATCACCTTTTATCAATCATTGTTACGCGAAAAATACAAAGATTTTTGCAGAAATCGAAGGATGTTTTCATGATATTACATTATAAGTGTAATAAGATGGAGTGTCAAATCACAATCATGAAAGAAGTTGAATCTGAATGCAATGCAAAAAACATCATCTCATGTGAAAATCTATTCGGAAACTATCCCTTCAAGAGAATAAAAAGAACTTTTTGTTATCCTGACATTAACAATATCTCCTTGTTTCGCCTGACCATAAACTTTCACAGTCCAGTCAATATCAGGAGCATCCATCCTTGTTCTTCCTGATAGATATTTTTTACCCTGTTTTTCAATCAAAACCTCAACCGTTTTGCCTGAAAAAGATGCTGCAATATCTTTGCTAATTGTTTTCTGAACGTCCATCAACCTTTTATATCTTTCTTCCTTTACTCTGACAGGTATCTGGTCAGGCATCAAAAATGCCGGGGTATCTTTTTCCGGGTAATAAATGAAAGCCCCGAGTTTTTCAAACTTCATCTCTCTGATAAAATCAAGAAGTTGTTGAAAAATTGCTTCTGTTTCACCCGGAAAACCCACAATCAATGTTGTACGAAGTGTAATATCCCCAATAGCCCGTCTGATATCTTCAATCATCTTTCTATAATCCTTCACCGGCCTATTCATCTTTTTCAATATCGCAGGATTAACATGTTGAAGCGGAATATCAAGATATTTACATATTTGCGAATGCTGGTCCATCAATTCCAATAGTTCCTGATTGATCCCTGAAGGATGCAGATACATTAACCTGACCCACGGAAACCCTATTTTTACTATATTTCTGAGCAGTCCGCACAGGTTACCTTTACCACGGTCTTTTCCATAGGCAGTAATATCATGTCCAACTATGATCAGTTCCTTCACTCCTGAAACAAAAAGAGATTCTGCTTCTTTCAAAATATCTTTTTCTGAAAAACTATAAAGAGGTCCTCTGATGAACGGAATTGTGCAATACGAACATCGGTTGCTGCATCCTTCCGTTATTTTGATATATGCGTATGGCAATGTTGAAACAGCCCTCGGCAGACGACAATATTGATGTATATGAACATCAGTATGCGTATAAACCCTTTCCCCAGAATCAATGTTAGAAAAAATCTCAGGTAATCTGTCAATACAATACGGACCAATAACTGCATCAATATCTTTGTCTCCAAGCAACTCATCATAGTTTCTGGCAGGTAAACAACCAGTCACAACAAGTTTGAATTCAGATGTTTTCTTTCTACTTTTCAGCGTGGAAATCACCCGCCTTGCCTCATTAATTGCTGGTTTGATAAATGCGCAGGTATTTACAACAACGAAATCAGATTCTTCAGGAATTAATGAAATTTCATAACCAGCATCCCCGAGAACCCCGATGATTTTTTCAGAATCAACTGTATTTTTAGGACATCCAAGACTTATCAGGCAAAGTTTCTTCATGGAAATCTGGTGCTCGCATTGATATTCAACTCCATTATCTGGCCTGATCTTCCAAAAGGCCCATAACTTTTCCCGTTTCTTTCAATCAAAAGACCGCCTGCATTGCCAAGTTTTATGGCAATTTCTTTGCCAGTCACAGAAAAATTTTCACCTGGTTTCAACACCCTTTCCATTATCCTGTCGCCATCAGAAACAACCCTTAACCAGACATCCTCTGTTGCCTTTAAGGTAATGCTGACAGGTTCATTGGCAACAGATTGAACGCTGGTTTTTTCTGGTAATTGAACATTTCTTGATTTCCTGCCAGACAATCTCATCAAAAAAATTCCCGCAGAAACAAAAAATATCACCACCATCAAAACGATAACAAAAGGAACTAAAGAAAATTCACGCCCAGTAACTTCTTTCTCTTCTTCCTTTTCGGGTTCTTTTCTGAACTCAGTGCATTCAGTAATAATATCTTCGGGTAATTTAAGGTATGCAAGATATTTTTTCAAAAAACCATCTCTATGAACCCTTGACGGAAAATTTTCCCATTCTCCGTTTTCCATGCTTTTCAAGAATTTTAGCGGAATAAAGGTCTCTTCAAAAACGGTCTCAAGATCTATGCCTGCTGCCAATCGGGCTTCTTTCAATATCTCATGGATTGGTCTGCTCATTATCTTTTGGAACCACACCTTTGAGAATTACCCGTGGCTTACCTTCCCTGTATGGACCCACGATACCCTCTGCTTCCATTCGTTCAATCAATCTTGCTGCTCTGTTAAACCCTATTTCAAGCCTTCTCTGTAACATGGAAATTGAAGCAATTCTTGTCTCAAGAACAATCCTCACAGCCCTTGTATAAAGTTCATCATCATCACTACCCGCTGAAGAACCAGTAACAACGGTACCTTCCTGGGTTTCCGGCTGATGTTCAAGAATTTCCATTTTATACTCTGGCATACCCTGTGCTTTAAGAAAATCTGTCATTGATTCCAGTTCTTCATCGCTGACAAACCCGCCCTGAGCCCTGACAGGATGAGACCTTCCAGGCGGAATAAAAAGAAGATCTCCCCTTCCAAGTAGTTTTTCAGCTCCCTTTGAATCAAGTATTGTCTGAGAATCAAATTTTGAAGATACCTGAAATGCTATTCTACACGGCAGATTCGCCTTGATGATTCCTGTAATAACATTAACAGATGGTCTCTGTGTGGCAAGAATCAAATGTATTCCTGCTGCACGTGAAAGAGCCGTCAATCTTATGATGCTGTTTTCAATCTCGTTTCTTGCAATCAGCATCAGATCCGCAAGTTCGTCAACCACAACCACAATATACGGAAGTTTTTCTTCGGATTCCTGATTGTATGTTTCAATGTTTCTCACCTTTGTTTCTGCAAAAAGATGATAGCGTCGGTCCATTTCTTTAATTAACCATTTAAGCGAAGTGACTGCCTCCTTGACATCAGTGATGACCGGCAAAATGAGATGTGGTATATCATTATAAATGACAAGTTCCACCCTTTTCGGGTCAATCATTAAAAACTTCACTTCATCAGGCGATGCCTTATAAAGAATACCTGTAATAAGTGAATTGAGGCATACTGTTTTCCCTGAACCTGTTGCCCCTGCAATCAAAAGATGTGGCATGATTTTCAAATCAGATATCACGGGTTTGCCAAGAATATTTTTTCCTATTGCCATCGTAAGTTTTGACGGGGAATTCTGAAACTCTTTGCTTTCAAGAATTTCTCTCAAACACACAATGGAGATTTCTCTGTTAGGCACCTCAATACCTATGGTTGACTTGCCCGGTATTGGAGCTACCATTCTTATAGGACTTGCTTTCAAACTCATAGCAATGTTGTCAGCCAGTTTTGTGATTTTCACAAGCGGGATACCAGGTGCTGGTTGAACCTCATACAGGGTTACTCTTGGTCCCTGAGTGAAATTGACAACCTCTCCTTCTATTCCAAAATCACTGAGGGTTTCCTCTATCACCTGCGCATAAACCCTGAGGTCTTTTTCTGTTTCCTTCTCAGGATATTTTGCTACTTTAAGCAACGAAAGAGATGGTAATTGATATGTCCCAGATTTTACAGTTGCCTGCTTTTTGAAAACAGATTTTTCCTGTGGTTGAATTGTAATAATTTCAGTTACAGGTGGTTCTTTTGGCTCTGGAATGATGGTTCTTTGAGTTTGTGTCTCATCCGTTGCCTTTTCCATTGAGTCAGGAATTTTCGCGGGCTGTACTTTCTTCGTCTTTTGTTTCACGGTTGTTTTCATTACAAAAACTGACTCAGGTCTCCACATGTTTGAAAAAACAGAAACTATGTTTTCAAAAGGAGCGTAGAAAATTCTTGATGAGGCAACAAGTAATCCTGCACTGGTTATCGCAAGAAGGAAAAATCCTCCCTTATCACCAAAATAAGACACCACTCCATGTCCTATCAATAAACCGGTTATACCTGCCGCTGGAAAAACTGAAGAACCAGATGTGCCGAAACCCCTTTTTATGGATTCAACAAGCCCTGTGATAACAAAAATAAAAATTATACAACTTGCTCCTTCAAGAACAGTGAAGTTCTCCCTTTTCCAGGATTTAGACCAGGCGTAAAGAAAAACAGCAATGACACATAAGTATGCAACCCATCCGAAAAGAAAAAACATTAAGGCAGACATATTTGCGCCAAAGTTGCCACCAAAATTTGCTGGCACATCTTTCACAGGATATCCCAGCTGGCAGAACTGAAAACAGGGATCATCAGGACTGTATGTAACCAGGCACAGAAAGAGAAATATCGTCACTCCCAGAAGAATAATACCCACGAATCTTGAGAAATTTCTTTCCATCTTTTCAATTTTAACATAAAATAAATAAATCGTTAACAGGGAGATTCAATGTCATTTGAAAATCAAAACAGAAGAAATCTGAAATTTGCCAGTACTCTGAAACATCAGATCAATGAAATTTTGCAAAAAGAAATTTCTGATCCAAGAATAGGATTTGTAACAATCACAAATATCAGGGTAAGCGCAGATAGAAGACATGTGACAGTTTACGTAAGCACACTCGGGAATGAAGAAAAACAGACAGAATCCCTGAAAGGACTCGCCAATGCGTCAGGATATATCAGACATCTTTTAAGCAAGAAACTTGAAACCAGATTTACTCCTGAGGTTGAATTTGTAAAGGATGAAAATCCAGGCAATAGAATTGAAGAGATACTGAAAGAAATTGAACAAGACAAAGGAAAAGAACAATGACCTCTTCTGACATAAAAGAAAAACTTATAAAGATTTTAACAGATGCAGGATTACACTTTGAACAATTCAGTGTATTTCCTGCAGCAAAAAAAGAATTTGGCGACTTTTCCACAAACTTATTTTTCAAGTTAAAGGAAACTGCAAATCGCGTTTCAATCAAAGATTTAATTTCCCTGGTGATGCAGGACACCTGGATGACGAAGCACTTTGAAAAAATCGAAGAAAAAAATGGTTTCTTGAATTTTTTCCTTAAAGATACTCTGATTTACGGAGTCATCGATGAGATACTCACAAAGAAACAAACATTTGGAAAATCTGGCTGTGGAAACAACACAAAAGTACTTGTAGAATTTGTCAGCGCCAATCCAACAGGACCACTTACCATAGCACATGGAAGACAGGCAGCCTTCGGAGAGTCCCTTGCAAGAATTCTTGCTTTTTCTGGATGGAAGGTGACCAGAGAATACTATCTGAATGATTGTGGAAGACAGATGGAGCTTCTTGGAATTTCTTTAAAATGTCGTTATCTTCAAATGAAAGGCATATCTGCTGAAATCCCTGAGGAGGGATACCTTGGAGAATACCTGAAGGACATCGCAGAAAAATTACCTGACGGCTGTGAGAATAAAGATGCCAGTTTTTTTCAAGAAATTGCCAAACAAGAAATACTCAATATGATTCGACAGGACCTTGACCAATTCAATGTCAGATTTGACAACTACTTTTCAGAAAAACAATTGCGCGATAGCGGCAAAGTCGAAAAAATTATTCAGCAACTTAAGGAAAATTCTCTTGTGTATGAAAACGAAGGTGCGTTGTGGTTCAAATCAACAATTTATGGGGATGACAAAGACAGGGTGTTGATAAAAAGTGATGGTTCGTACACATATCTTGCGCCTGACATCGCCTATCATGAAGATAAAATAAAAAGGGGATACCATCTTCTGATTAATTTATGGGGACCAGACCATGCGGGATACATTCCAAGAATTAAAGCGGCTGTTGCTGCGCTTGGATTTTTCCCTGAAAAACTCCAGATTATTATCGTGCAACTCACAACGCTGTACCGTGGTAAAGTAAAAATCTCAATGTCCACAAGAAAAGGCCAGTTTATCACCCTCAGGCAATTAATGGATGAGGTTGGCCCGGATGCAACAAAATTCTTTTTCCTCTTCAGAAAGGCAGATAGTCATCTTGACTTTGATCTTGAACTTGCAAAGAAAAAAACAGAAGAAAATCCTGTGTACTATATTCAGTATGCTTATGTCCGAGCCATGCATATCATTGCGTTTGGAATAGAAAAGGGATTCAAAGAAAACGATATTCTGCGTGCGGACTTTTCATTGTTAAAAGAAAGTCAGGAGATTGAAATTTTGAAAAAACTCAAGGCATTTCCTGTTGTCGTCGAATATGCCGCCAGAACTCTTGAGATTTCGAGAATCGCCCATTATATCCTTGACCTTGCAGGACTCTTTCATTCGTATTATCAAAAGTTCAGGGTAGTTGACGAAAACAAAAAATTGTCCTGTGCCCGACTTGGACTGGTGCAATGTGTGCACACAGTAATGCAAAACGGTCTCGACCTTCTTGGCATATCCAAACCAGAAAAAATGTAACATAGAATTTGTCCTTGACACAGAAACCTTTTTGAGGTAATGTATTTTTGTATGCCAACAAAGAAAGAAATTACAACAATCATCCAGAACATAGGACTCTGGAACAAACAGGCAATTGAGAAAGCCCTGCAGGAACAGGAAACTACCGATAGACCTTTAAAAGAAATATTTCAAAATATGGGGCTTTTGCCTTTTGGAGATGTACCCGCAACACTGTTTTTCCAGCTCGGTATTGTTCAGCAAAGTCTCCCTTTGCGCGAAATCCCTCCTGATGTGATAAGTCTCATATCCCCTTCATTTGCAAAAAAGCACAGAGTCATACCATGGGAGATTCGTGAAGACCAGAAACTTGTTATGGTAACCGATGACCCCATTAACATCATAGCCAGTGACTATTTCAAAAAAAACCTCAATGTTCCTTACGAAATTGAAATTATCGTTACTTTTCCAAATGAAATAGACCAGTTGATAGCAAAATACTTTGAACAGCAGGATATTGAAGACCTCTCAGGTATGCTTCAAGAAGTTGGAAGCGCAGACACGATTGAAACGCTTGAAGATGAAGAAATTACAACTGACGAAGACGAAGAAGCCCTTGCGCTTCAGGCCCCTGTCGTAAAGATTGTGAATTTAATTTTTGTTGAAGCGCTGAGAAGACGGGCGAGCGATATTCACCTGGAACCGCTTGAAAAAAAGTTCAGGGTGAGATTTAGAATTGATGGTGTCCTTTATGAAGTTGTAAGCCCCCCAAAAAGAGTTGAAAGAGCAGTGATTGCACGTGTAAAACTGATGTCAAAGATGGACCTTGCAGAAAAACGGCTTCCCCAGGATGGCAGAATAATGCTTGACATAGGTGGAAGGCCCATCGATTTTCGTGTATCAACACTCCCAGGAATTTATGGAGAAAGTGTTGTTCTCAGAA
>ERZ795060.553-NODE-553-length-50524-cov-9.449088_pt1 | contig 50524 bp, 55 predicted proteins | sample MGYA00375144_ERZ795060 | MGnify/ENA primary metagenome ERZ795060 (study PRJEB30189, sample SAMN05720157) | activated sludge metagenome | isolation source: anaerobic digester from wastewater treatment plant | place: Japan | collected 2015-05-15 ... | reverse complement strand
GCCGCTGTGTGTACTGTGGCGGAAAGCACGGGACACCCGCCCCTGGCATGGTAATGTGCGAGTGGTGCAGGGGGAGAAAAGCCATGCACAACCGAACGTACCGAAAGCAGCACCCCGACCGCCAGGCCAAGCTCAATAAAGAGAGGAGAGAGCGGTTCAAACGGGAGGGGAGATGCCAGTCATGCGGCACACCCCTGCCTGAGATAAGCGCGGGAAGCACAAAGTGCATTAACTGTATATGGAGAGTGTATGCAGTTATTTGATTACCGTATACGCCCGAACACAAACATCTTTCTGTTTGGTGACATACATGAAGGAGTGTCTGCAACATACCATAAAGGCTGGGACCACTTAATTGACATGATGCACAGCGAGTATGATGGGTGCAAGTACAACATCGGCGTCGACCACGGCGACTGTATAGAAGCCATCATGGTGGACGACAGGCGGTACATGGACATAGGCATCAAACACGACAAGATACTTCACCAGATTGACACAGCAATCAAACAACGGGACAAGATCAGAAAGCAACTGGTTTGCCTGCTCACCGGCAACCATGAGATAAAGCTCTGGAGGTTTGGGGACATCCCGAAGTTCATCGCGCAGTCCCTGGGAGTACGCCACGGGGACTGGACAAGCATTATCACGTACACTGACACTAAGGGGAAGCCGGTGTTTAAGCACTATGCCTGCCACTCTGCTAAACGGGTTATCAGCTCGCGGGCCGGGTCACAGCGCCAGAAAAGGGCTAACGAGGAAATCCAGCTTCAGCGCGCCCTTTCATGCCAGGCGGGAGATTGCTTGCTCATGTCGCAAGGGCATGTCCACCAGCTCATTGTCGTCCCACCGGATGATTCGCTGTTCCTGTACAGTGAAGGCGGCCACTTAAAGTCCGGATACACTGCTATGACCGTCCAGCAGACCGGGATATACCTGCATGAGAACCTGAGGTGGTACGCGGCGTGCGGGTCGTTCCTCAGGAGCAGGATAACCGATGGGGTCACATATGCTGAGATGCTTGGTTATCCGCCCAACCAGCTCGGCTTTCTCATCGCCCGTGTCCGGGACTACTGGCTCGTCGGCATAGATGAGGTGCGGATCGGCGGGGCGGACGACCGTATACGCACCACGGAAGAGTACACACAAAAAGTCGCATAACACAATAAAGGAGAGTTGTGATGGCACTGGCTGAGTGGGGACAGATTCTGGATTATGTGCTGGTCGGCGGACTTGGCGCGGCTGGATCACTGCTGGCTTCATCCATCATCCGCCGAAAGTCAAACGACAACGGAAACGGTAAGGCCACCTGCCAGCTGCACAGCGGCATTGAGGCCACTCTTAAAGACCTTGAGCAAAAGCTCATCGAAAACGGCATTGACCGCAGGCACATGCGCCGCCACATGATATGGACAGGCAAGTGCATATGGAAGATCGGCGAGCACTTAAACATCCAGATGCCACCAGAACCGGAGGACTAACCCATGCAGCCCGACAAATGGTATCTCTCATACAGGTGTTATATCGTAGTGGTCGGAGTGATTGCTACGCTGCTCAGGATATTCACGGATATTGAACTGACTGAGCAGCAGCAGGATGAGATTGCCAGGTACATTGAGTCGCTCGTCCCAGCCATTCTGGCGGGACTCGCGCTCATCAGTAAACTCAGAGAACAGTATAAACACAAAAAGACCCAAACCCTAAACTAAGGAGACCCGCTATGGCAAGCATCAAAGACAGACTCGGTGACCTGATTGAGAATAACCCGACCCTTAAGGGCGACCTCTCAGAGCTCAAAGAACTCAAGCTCAGGTTCAGAGACCTGCTGAACAGCGAGAAGCTACGAACGCTCATGCGGAAGCTGGCGGCGTTCCTGGTGGCTGTTCGTGACATTTACTGCAAGGAGACCGGAGAGACCGAAGAACAGCTTATCGACGCCGCGGCTGAGTACCTGGACAAGAAGATTGAGCTGCCGATCTACCTCGAGCCGTTTGATGCTCTGGCATTTAAGCTCGTGCTCCGAAGCTTGATGGACGCGATCGAGAAAATGGCCGAGACCCAGACTATGGTCGCTATGATGAGGGGAGACCTTCAGATCACTTATGCGTAAGCGAACGGTCTGGATTATGGTTAACATCCTGCCCGCGCTCAAGTGGCTGGTCAGGAAATTGCGGAGAGCGTCCAATGGCGATTAAAGTTATCTCGTCCAGGAAGATCAAGAACGTGTACACGCCCATTAAGGGGGCAAAGGACCAGAACAGCAAGAAGGAGGGCAAGCAGTGAGCACCTCATCCGGATCGAACAGCTCAAACCAGAACAGCTCGAGCAGCTCGAGCAGCTCGGGCGGGGGCGGGTTCTCATGGAACGCTGCCGGCCGTATCGGAGCGGCATCCGCGGGGCTCGGCGGAGCACTGCTCAGCGGGTTTGGCGACCCCAGCCGTGTTAAGGTAGAGTACCGGCAACCCCCACATACTCGGGCAGCAGCCGGCCTGCTGGCTGATACCGGCGTGTCGGCAATTACAGCGTATAAACTGCCCGAGTACGTCCGGCGCCAGATAAACAACCGAAGCGGGATGGCTGCCCAGGCTACCAGTGACGCCGTACAACAGCTCACCTCGAAGGTCCCATCGACTGCTACGGCGCTCACCCTGACCAACGTAGACCAGGCTATTAAGAAGACCATGACCCAAGCGGCCCTGGACAACCTCGGGCAGGGAAATAACGCTGTCTCGCTCTTTGACAAACTGGCTGTGCGGTTTGCCACGATTGGTAGGAACTCGGCTCAGAGCGTCTCGTCCGGAGGGGGAGCATCGGCATACAACGCCATCCCCGGCGCTCTGACCACCGCCAACGCTATGTACACCTGGTACGCCCAGGACCAGTACCAGAAAGAGATGGAAAAGCTCCTACGGCAACCGACCACAGCCACAACTGCAACGACGACCGCGCCGCAGAGCCCACCGGCTCCCGACATTCAGGCGATAGGATAAGCACAGGAGGGACCAGTCATGAGCATTGAAGGACGGCAGCAAGGGGCTAACCTGTGGACATCCCTCGGCAATGAGTACATCGGGGGACTGACCGGAGTCCGCCCAGGGTTCGGCTATGAGTCCAGCGTCTGGTCAACCGTCGGTGAAATCAACCGGGACTCCCGCAGGAGGATCGCCCAGATCCAGCGTGACTTGAGCCCGGCAATCAGCGGCGACCCCGTGCTCTGGGACTCATTCCTCAAGCTCCAGCAGTACCGACTGGCTGACGCGAAGAACCAGGCTATGCAGGCTCTACGGAACACTTACGAGCAGACCGCCCAATCCTTGGCAGCCCAGGCGCTCCAGCAGCCTGATGACGTAAAACAGACAGTACGGGGGCCTGACTCTAAAGCTCTGGCCGGGCAGCTCATGTCCATGGCAGCGAGCGCGGCAATGGCATTCATGTAAGGGGAAGGAGCATAACCAATGGCAGTGTACGTCAGAAACTCAAACAGGGGGAAGTACAGTGACTTGATTAACGCCTTCCGTTTACTGAACAGCACAATCAACCCAATGGCAACGAGGAGGTATTACCTGCAAAACGCCCGCGCCAACATAGCCGCTCGAATGGCAGCGCTCCAGTCCCAGCAGGCAGCCCAGGAAGCGGCGCAAAGGACAAAGCGATTTCTGGGCCTGCTCCGCTACCTCCGTTACTATCCCGAGGGTGCTATCCTCCCATCCCTGCAGGAGGAGGCCGAGAAGCTTGGGCTTGACCCCCAAAAGATGACTAGACCCTCCTTTGACAGGATGAACAGGGACCTGGAAGAGATTGAAGTACAGACTACGGATAACCCGCTAGAACGTGCCCAGAGAACCTTCAATTATCTGGTCAGTACAGTCGGGGTCCCTGGAGGGGCTGCATATAATGTGTCAAAGTTCCAGGCTTTTGGGCCTCCACTCCCCTCCCGCGAGCTCCAGACCTATATCATAAGTAAGCAGATGCAGGGCACGAACCCGACATTCCAGGATCCGAAAGTCCAGCAGGCCCTTGATGCCATGCTTCAGTACCCCCTTAACCGGAACGCGTATCTCCAGGCCCGCACCGCGTACCTCACTCAGTATGCCGGGCCGCTGGCTGAAGCACGCAAGCGCGTTCTTGACATTGAGGCTAACCTGAAAGCTATAAAAGAACGGCACGCCCCGGAACAGTGGCAGCTCACGGTCGATAAAATGCGGTCGGCGATTGACTACACAAACGCCCTGGCCAATCAGATCAACACTAACTTGACTAACTATAAGGCTAAGAGTGACCTGGCGGCAACCCAGGCGCAGATCCGCGGCCTGAGCACGCTGATCAACTCCCTCTCGACCCAGTATAATGACGCGTACCGCAAAGCTATGCTTGACCCAGCTAACCCTGAACTCAAAAATAGAATGGACAGCCTTGTGTTGCAGCTCGACAACGCGGCCAAGAACGTAAATACCCTTATCCAGAGAATCGGCGACATCGCGGGAGGCATCGCCGTCCCTCCACAGGCCGTAGTACCACCGCCCGCACAGGCAGCGCCAACGGCACTGGACAACGAGACCATGGATGATGACCTGCTGTATTACTGGTTGAAGAAGTCTATCGCCCTGCCCCCTGGCGTTGCTGACCAAGATGAAGAGTAGCATACCCGGAGGCGCCGCTCATGGAACCGAACACTCAGGCACCTGAGCTCTTCCAGCAAATCTGCAAGGACGGCATTCCAATCCTGAAGTCCGACCTGTACTATACTCTCTCACAGGAACAGCTCCCGGCCTTTTTCTCAGCGTACTTTGATACGGTGATTTTGAAAGGTCAGGTGCCACAGGGCATGGCACCTGACGCTATTGACAGGGCACGGAAAGCTTTCGTTGACACAGCCATAGCCAGGAACGCAGACGAAGCGTACCGGATCGAGCCGCACCAGACCGTGAAAGGCCTTGCCACCCTGGCCACAGCCGCCTTGCCTGAGACAGGCCGCCCTGTCCGGGAAGCTATAGTTGAGAGCGCTAAGCGTGGACTGGATGAGTTCAATCTTGAGAACGAAATTACGAACCTCGCCCAAGACCCCAATAGCATACTGACACGGCTTGGGCAAGCAAGTAAGTTTATGATCCCGAAGACGCTTTATGACATCGCAAGCGGGAAGACGGAGCGCCCAATCGAATACTTGAAGAACGTAGCGATAAAGGACCCTGCCCAGCTGGCTTTGGACTTTCCCACCGTGTCTGAGCTATTTCTTGGTTGGATAACCCTGTTTGCGCGGAGTCCGATCGGCAAGCTCGGCAGAACGGTTGGAGGAATCACGAAGGATGCCCGGTTCGGGCTGCAGAAAGGGATGACCAGGGCGGCGGAAGGAGTCTCTCCTAAACTGGCTAAGTTCCTGGCCCCTAAACCGCCAAAGCGGTTTGACCCACTGCTTGAGTACGTTCGGACATCCGGGCCGATTGCCGAAGCTAACCTCCAAGAGATCAGCAGCCTTCTGCTCAACTCGCTTGATCCCCAACTCATGAAGGACGGGCTTGTCGACCTGTCCAGGATCAGCCCGAGGGAGTACGAGCGGCTGCTTGACCACGTGGCCAGAAACCCGCAGGTCACCGGGCTTGCCAAGAGGCCGGACACCGTCGCCCTGGTCAATGAGATTGCCCGGAACATGAATGAGCGGGGCGGCACAGTAAAGTACTTGAAGTCTCTCGACCCGGGCGCGCCGATTGATGAGCTGTACCGCCAGGTCCACGGCCAGCTCGGCATCCAGACCATGACCCCGCCCACTGTCCAGGACATCATTGAACAGAACCCGGTACGAGCCTTCCTGAAGAGCGCGTTCAGGGACCGGCACTGGCTTATCTCGGAGTTCCAGAACGAGCTGCAACGCGCCGGTATCCCGGTGGCTGCCGAGATCCTTGACGTCCCCCTCAGGCTGGACCAGGCTATGGGGCGGCGGGTTGAAGCCTATTTCAGGGAGTACCATAGGACGGTTAAAGGCGTGATTGACTCCGCCACGAACTATGCTCAGGCCCATAACCTGTCCGCCAAACAGGCCATGGAGGACATTAAGAACTACCTCATTTACCGCCATGTTGAGGCCAGGAACAAGGCTATCCAGGGTATGGGGTACAGTCCTAATAATCCCCGCGGGGCAGGCATCTCCACGAATGACGCGAAGGCCTGGATGGCCCAGTTTACCAAAACCCACGACGTTACTGAGCTTGAGAAGATCGGAAAGCTCCTGACTGAGATGAACGACCGGACCGCGCGCACCCTTGAGCTGTCCGGCATAAAGCCTAAAGGATGGGCGGACGGCGTTAAGAGAAGGTTTGGGGACACATACGTTCCCATGACTGATATGCTGGACAGCCAGACGCTTGAGGAGCTTGAACGGGCTGAGCAGATCGGGACCGGGGCCAAGACCGTTATCAGGACTGCTTACGGCCGTTCCACACTGCCGACCGAGCACCCCATCGTACAGGCATATAAGAACTACGTTGCGGCTGTCCGGGCGGCTGAGTACAACAGCGTGGCGAAGACGGTTGAGCGACTAGCCAGGGCAACGAGCGGAACCGGCATTCGGAGACTCAACCACATAGAGGTGAAGAAGCTCATCAGGCAGAGGGTCCAGGACGCGGCTGCCGCGCATGGGGGGAAGCTCCCGGTCGGGTTCACCACGCTTGCCCCGAACGAGATCCGGTACTTCATTGGTGGGAGGGAACACCGCCTGGTCTTTGATAAGGGCATGGAGAAGCTGGCCGAGGTCTTGAAGTTCGGCAAGCCTAAAGAGATGGAGCCGATCCTGAACGCCTGGAACTTTATGCAGCGGGCCGCGCTGTACGCCGCCGGTGAGTTCAGGAAGAGCCAGAACCCCTTATTGCAAAAGGCGGCGAAGGTACTGGACAAGTGGCCGCAGGCGGGGGTGCTCAACCAGTTCTCAGCCCAGAACGTTACCAGCCGGTCCCTGACCTTCTGGATGAACAACACACTCCAGGACGTCCAGATGGCGCTCTTCGTCGCGTATGGGGAAGCCGGAAAGAAAGCCGCGGTCGACGTGGCCAAGAACATCCTGAGCGGGAAGCCATACCTGGCCTTAAGTAAGACTGACCCCTACTGGGCAAGCATTGCTGAGCGGTACTTCCGGGTCGGGGGCCGGACCTTCCACTCCGAATACCTGGGCAGCCAGGCTGATGACATTGCCCGGAACCTGGCGTCGTCGATTGAGAAAAGCCTGGCCGGAGGGAACGTGTACCAGATGGTGCGCGGACTCGAAGACGTTCTGGAGCAGGTCAACAACATGACTGAGATCGGGACTAGATTGGCCGTGTTTGAGGCGCTGCTCAAGCGAGGGCTGAGCGATGCCCAGGCCGGAGCGTACGCTAAGTCCATTACCATTAACTTCCAGCAGAAAGGGGCGCTGGCTCCGATCATTAACTCGATCTGGATGTTCGGGTCGGTTAATCTCCAGGGGGCGGCGCGGATGATCGAAGCCCTGAAGCACCCAGCGGTGAAGGAGGCCGCGTGGACGCTTGTTGGGATGGGGATGTGGCTTGACGCGATGGGAAGGATGATCTGCGGTACGGACCCGAAAACCGGGGTCAGCAAGTGGGACGCGGCGTTCAATGAGCGGGCGCTGTCCATCCCCCTGCCCGGCAAAGAGCCTATCCACATACCCGCTCAGCGCGGCGGCCTGCTCTTCCTGCTGCTCGGCAAGCTGCTCGGCCATGAGATGTTCAGCGGCGATCCCGGGCAGAAAGGCTTCGGCTCCTTCCTGGGCAAGGGATTTAAGTTAGTGGTCGACGCGTTTTCTCCCGTGTCTCAGGGCGTTCTCCCCTCTCAGGTGGCGTACGGCCTTGGGTACTTTACTGATGAGGATGTGTTCGGGCGGCCGATCGTCCCGCCGAACGACTCATTTACGGCAGGCAAGCCTAAGTACATGACATACTTTGACTCCACCCCAAAGATATACCAGGACGCGACAAGGCTCCTGGCCGCGGTGTTCGGGATCGATTCGTCCGAATATGACAGCTTGAAGCGGGCCTTCTTTGATATCTCCCCGGGCAAGCTCCAGTACTTTCTTAATGGGCCATGGGTGCCGGGGTACATCAAAGACTTTCTTAACCTGGCCAGCTGGGCTACCCATGAAGAGGACAGGGTCGGGCCTCCTAAGGTCGGGCTGTTCGGCATCCAGTTGTCCGACGAGCAGCTGACCGACCGCATGTACTGGCAGATCCTCACTCAGGCGCGCGGCATCAAAGCGCAGGGCGACGCCGTGAGGAAACAGGCGCCCATGAAGTACAAGGAGTGGATGGAGAAAAACGGGCCTGCCTACCAGGCGGCTATGGCGGTTATAGCCAGGCACCAGAGGATCTCAGACCTCATCGTTCAGAACAGGAGGCCGGACCAGCCGCCGGGGGCGTGGAAGGAGAGGAGAAACGCCATAACCAACATGAAGAAACAGACGGTGTACATCTGGATGAAGAATAAGAAGGACCAGCAGGTAAGGGAAGAAGAGGCTAAACACCAGGTGGCTAACCCTCCTCGTTAGTGTAATGTCACGTCTCCTTGCTCAAGGTCGGCCGCGGCCTGCTCCTCTTCCATGACCTGGACCATCCCGCACAGCAAGCCCATGCACAGAAACCCGACCGCGGCGCATTCCGCCAGCAGCGTTTCCGTGTCCATCCCGGTGATCTCTTGAAGCCGCTCAATGGCCTTGAGCGTTTTCTGGGTTACAGGAATGGGAATGAGCATGGCCATGTCCGCGTCCTGACCGCTTGTGAACACGATCTCGCTCAAGGACATATCCGGGAACTTCATGCACATCATGAATATCTTCACGATCAGGTCAAATGACTTCATGGTTTGTGGCTCCCCTTTGGTTTGCGTCCGGGCCTCTGAAGCGTAACCCCCAGCTTGATCAGCCAGGACCGGGCGGTGGATGGGCACACGCCCATCAACGCCGCGAAGTCCCTCAGGTTCCCGCACTTGCGGTACAGGTACTCAAACCGCTTGTGGCTGTAATACGGGTCACTCTCGATTGAGTACGGTTTCCTGCCCATAGTGGTGCTCCTTTGATGGTTCTGCTTTTATGCGGTAGCGCTGGGTGAGCCTGCCTCCCCCGAACCCGCTGTGGCCGACCTCAGCCTCGATGACGCCTCCGCTCTCCAGCGTTTCCAGGGCCGTGAGGATGTCCTTCTTTGGGGTTTTCTTTCCCAGGTGCTTGTACAGGACGGATTCGCTCACCCAGTCGCTATGGTGGGAGAGGGTGTCAATGATCTTCTGGACGAGCTGGGCGTACTTGGATGAACCGATAGTCTGGTAGATCTTTGCCTGGCCGGGCTCGAGACGGTCAAGCATCTCAAGGGCGTAGGCGTTCTCTTTGGCTGTGATGATTGGGTCATCACCCAGTCCGGCCTTGATGATCATCGTCAGCTTGATCAGGTGGGTTTGCTTCCGCTCGATGTACCCGAGCATCCGCTTGTCTGAGACCATCCGCCAGTCCTCATTCTCATACCAGGTTTTCATCCATTGGTCTCCTGAGTCGTCCCAGTCATACTGGAGGGCGAGCTTTCCGATCTCCTGCAGGTCGTGGATCAGGTCCTCCTCCAGTTTCTGGGCGTCGGGGTTGAGCTCGGGGCGGTAGACCCTCCGCTCGTTCTTCAGGACCGGGACGTAGATGATCCTGGCGCTGAACCCGGAGTCGATGAACTCCGTTTTGCCCGCGTTCTCCAGGAGCTCCGGGGTTGAGCACCCGAGCAGGGAGACATAGACGTTGTCGACTGTGGTGATGCCGCCGGTCTTGAGGCGGTACTCATACTGGTCAGGGCAGTCCCAGTAATTCATCATGTCCTTGAGCAGCGTGTCGTCCTTCATGGTTGAGTCGGTGAACACGGTGAACTCAGGGGCGTGGATGAACACTTTGGACTGGCCGGTTGCCAGGTACGCGGCGTTCATGTCCAGGCACAGCCGCGGTCCGGTCAGCTTCCCCTCAATGATCAGGTTTTTGGCCGGGTCGGGAAAGGCCTTTCTCAGGAGCTTGACCGCGTGGCGGCTGGCCGTGGACTTGGCTATGCCGGTGGGGCCGATAAGAACGACGTACATGTTCGGGTAGACCTTCCATCTCCTCATGTCAAAGCAGCAGTTCCGGCTCATGGCAGCGGAGATGACCGCTACGGCCGACCAGACATGGTAGAGGAGCGGACTCTCCATGGATCTGGTCAGCTCAAGATATGTCTTAAACCACCCCGCCTTGCACCGTCTCATAGCTACCACCCCATAGCTTTTTTCAGTTTCGCGGCTTTCTCCGCGTGCTCGTGGCACATTTGTTCGTATTCGTAGCACGTTCGAGTGCACCCCGGAACCGGGCACGGCTTGACGCGCGGCGGTTCCGGACGGATGACCTCCTTCTTGTGCTTGGACGTGAACGGATAGATGTGCCGCAGGCTCCTGGTCGAGCTGTTAGCCGTTATCTTTTTCCTGTTCTTGTCCGGACGAAAACAGGCCATAGTACTCCCCCATTGCTTCAAGGAGCAGCAAGTAGTTTATCAGGTCGGTGAACTTCTCCGCGACCACTTCCCGTTTGAGGTTCGGGGTTTCAAGCTTGAAGTCGCGCGGGGTCAGCCCCAGCATTCGGTAGGTCATGACCTGGTGCATCTCCCGCTGGATGACCACGACCGCGGCCAGATGCTTGGAGAGCATCCCCCACAGCGCGTTTCCTGGGGTGGTGTTGGAAATCCTGGCCGCGATCTCAAAGTTCTCGAACACCAGGCTCGGGTCTTTGTCCGCCCCGGTGTACTCTTTCCGTTTGCTCCTCAGCACTCTCAGGCACGCCAGGAGCCTCCGCTTGATGACCGCGTCGACCGCGTGTGCGCACCCAATCTGGGTACTGGGTTTAGTGGGTTTGGGTTTGGTTTGCTTTCGTACTCGTACTTTCATGCGTCCTCCATGGGTTAAGGGTTTAGAGCGGAGAGAGCTCTCCCCAGCTCGGTCCGACTTTGATTTCGTATGGGAACTTGACGATTGACTGGCCGACCCGCAGCTCTTTGTTGAACGCCGCCCTAACCTTCTCAATGACGACTCGTTCGAGGTCTTCCCGGTACTGGATGAGCATGCCGTCGTGGTTCTGGGAGATGACCTCACACCCTTCCGTGGTCAGGGACCAGAGGTGGATCTTTACCAGTGCCTGGTTCAGGTAGTCGACGATCAGGGACTGGGGCCGGTATGCCATGGCTTCCTTTAAGGTGTCGTACCCGACGTCAGGGTTGTGGGGAAGGCGGCCCAGGAACCTGCGGACCCGCCCGAACGGTGTTCTGAGCATCCCTGTCTTGACCAGTTCCTGCCTGGTGGATTCGTGCCAGAGCTTGATCTCAGGGAAGCGCTGGAAGTACGTGGTCTGGACGCGCACCGCTTCGCTCACGGGAATGCCCAGGTGCTCGGCAAACGTGTTCTTTCCCATCAGGTAGTTTGAGCCGTGGACGGTGGCTTTCATGAGCTTACGTTCTTCCTTGGTTACTTGGTTTTGAGGCTTGTTGAGCACCCAGCCGCCGATCATCTTAAAGACGTCTCCGTCCGGTCGGTTGAACTCCTGGATCATGGGCTTGCAGTCTGCCAGGTACGCGACCGCTCGGGCTTCGGCCTGGGCCAGGTCGACCTCCATGAGCTTCCATCCCGGCCGGGGTTTGACCAGGCTTCGGAGCTCGGGTGGGATGTTCTGGACATTAAGGCCGGTGCCGTCATGCCTGGCCCGGGATGACAGCCTCCCGGTTTCAGTCGTCCGGTAGCTTGTCCGCCACGCCCAGTCGGTTATGGCCGTCGGGCTGAGGTAGGTGCTCTTGAGTTTGGTGGCCCGGCGGTAGTCCAGGAACGCGCGGATGAGCTCAGGCCCTGCCCCTAGCGTGGCGATCTTGATGCGGGCGGAGGCTGGGAGCAGGTCGGGGTTGCTCATCAGGCGCTCGAGGTAGGTTATGGCTGACTCGTCGACTGAGAGGACACGGTCGCCGTTCGCGTTCTTCTTATACTGGGGAGGGAGGCCGAGGGTCTCATACAGGAGCTTGCTGACCTGCTTTGGCGAGGCGGGGTTAAAGTTCTGGCCCAGGATACGGTCCATGACCTGCCGGGATTCGGCTATCCGACTGTCAAGCTCAAGGGCTTTGGCCTGGGTGGCTTGAGGGTCGAGGGGAAGGCCCCGGTACTGGATGTCAAAGAGGCAGCGGTAGAGGGGCTGGACATACCCGATGAAGAACTCGTACATCCTCAGGTCTTTGAGCTCCCGGATAAGCTTCTGCCCGACCTCAAAGGTGACCATCGCGTCTTTGCAGTTGTACACCCACAGGTCCTCGAAGTATGAGCGGTCTCCGTACCGCGAGAACTTCTCCCCGGACTCATCCTTTGTGTCGTCCTTGTAGTAGGGCAGGTCGGTGTACATGCTGGTCAGGAAGTCAAGGCGGTGGGGCATTTCCGGGTTGGCCAGGGCGTGGGCAAGGTAGGTGTCAAAGACGGGAGGGGCAGGCTGCGCTCCGAACGCCTCCCGGATGAACTCATGGTCAAACCCGATCCCGTTATGGACGAACTTTCGGGCCGGGCTTGAGAACATCAGCCCGAGCTCCCGCCAGAGCGCCTCCTCCTGGTCGGCCGGCCAGTAGTTGGCAAACCCGTTCTTGAAGGGGATGCACATACTGTCCGTCTCACTTAAGGCCAGGCCGATGCACGCGACCTGCGCGCCGAAGGTCTCCAGGTCCCAGGCAAAGGCTTCGGCGGACTGGCACCGGCGGATGTAGTCCAGGGCTTCAAAGAACGTTGGCTTGATATGGGCTGAGCGGTTCAGTTCCTTCCAGCCATAGTGGGCGATGTGGACTGCCCTGGCAAGGTCGTGGATGAAGGCCGGGTGGGTTTTGTACTCACGGACGAGCACGCGGGCGGGGTGGTAGGCCGGGACGACCTTAACTCCGGGAAGCCAGTCACACTCAATGACGCTGCCCCTCCACTTCGTGACCTTGAGGCCTGGGCACAGAGCGTTTAAGGCGGTATCCCCAAGGGCAATGAGGACCTTTGGGTTGGTCAGGGATTTGAGCTCTTCTTTAAAGGATGGGATCCAGTCTTTGACCGTGGTGCCGAGTTCGGGAAGGCGGTTGATGTCATTGGCAGGCGGGCGGATCTTGACCACGTTTGTGATGTAGCACTCCTTGCGCTTTGCCCCGGCTTTCTCAAGGCAGACTTCAAGGAACCTGCCAGCGGCCCCGACGAACGGGCGCTTCTGAATGACCTCGTTCGCTCCGGGAGCTTCGCCGACGAGGATGATGCTCGCGTTCTTCGGGCCTTCCGGCCCCACGATAACCTGGGTTTGCGTTTGTGTCATGGCCGGTTACTCCATGTCTGAGATGGGGATGCCGAGGAGGGACTCGACTTCCGCCCGGTCGTCCGGGTCGGCCAGCTTGGCTGCCCGCTTGCCGATATAGCTCCTGAGCTTTGCCCCGCTCCCTTCCTCTTTCAAGGCTTTGAGCTTCTCTTGGTTGGCTAGTGTGTTCAAGTACATCCGGTTGATGTACTGAAGGCACTTCTTTTCGCCGAGCGCGGCTATGGCTTCGTTTAAGGTTTGGAACTTCGTCATGGCTTCGGGTAAGGGGGATGCGGGGAGGAGGATCGCTCCCCCTCCCCTGGGTTAATGGTTCTTGGTTAGGCACGGTAGATCTTCTTGATGTCGTTGTCGATGATGGGCTCGCCGCTTTCGTCCACGGCAGGGACGCCTCCCCTGATGCGTGGCTTTTGGACGACGTGCGCTGTGAAGACCTGCCCGATCAGCTCGTCGGTGTCAATCTCGGTTCCGGTCCAGGTTTTGCCTATGCCACGGTACAGGTTGATGAGAAAGCCTGCTCCGCTGGCGTCAACCGCGCCGTTGTTCACCCACGGGAGCGGGCAGGAGTAGAAGATCACGCGGCCGTTGTGCTCCGGGTGGTTGATGACCGAGCATCTGATGTTCAGGCGCGGGCGGCCGTTCGCGCTGACCCTTTGTTCGACGTCTTCGATTGACAGGGTATAGTCACCCTCGGGAAGAGGGGTGAATGAGCTGCTTGAGCTATTGGCTTTCTCGGCTTCTTCGGACGTGAGATAGATGTTAATACGCATAACTGGGTTCCTTTCTACGATGGTTAGTGGTTTTGAGTTTGGGCTGGATTGTGCGCGTTTGGGCTATTGGGCTGTTGGGCTTTCCTGGGCTTTTGTGTCCTCCTTGTCTGTGGGTTTTTGGGCTTAGTCCTGTGTTGGTTTGAGCGTGAACGCGTCTGAGTATAAGAGGTTCATGCGCTCCTGGGGTGGGGCTTTGCATACGCTGAGGTACCCGCACTCCCTCTGGTAGGACATGCACGCTGACCATCGCGGCCAGATGTTTGATTCCCGCCTGGCCAGGATTGACCGGGCTGTGTCCATGGTCTCGTCCGCCCACTCCCTGGTCTGTTCGGGAGTGAACTCGACGATGTACCGGAAGAAGACGTCATGAGGGGCTGCCCCCTGTTTCCAGGGGTTCGGCCCGGATTTGGCCCTTTGGGGCTTGGTCTTGTACACGCCGACGATGTCCACGATAATGCCGCCGAATATCTCCGGGCCGTAGATCTGGTGGCCTGCCCAGGCGTACCCGGTCATCTGGGTGTTCGGGTAAGCCAGGAAGCTGCCCGGCCGCTGGGTGGTCTTTGTGTCTACAAAGAAGATACGCCCGGTAGCGTTCTCCTTGACGACCTCGTCGACGCGCCCATGGAAGTCCACTCCATCGCTGAGCTTTAAGTGAAATGGGAGCTCGGGCAGGATGGGCGTGAACCTCCGGACGTCGTCAGCATAGTACTCGAAGTAGATTGAGAGGAGGTCTCGAAGCCTGGCGACGGTGTACAGGTCTTCGAGGATGGAAGCCTGGCCGAATGTGGCTTCCGCTTGGGCGAGGGCTTCGTTCACATCCCTGGTCAGCCGCCAGATTTCCCTTCCTTTGTGGAAGGCCAGCCCGAACTTAAGGGGCAGCGACTCTTCTGATTCTTCGACAGGGACCCGCTGACATTCGTAACGGGCGAAGTACTTAAAGGGGCAGGAACGGTAGCTTCCGATACTGCTCGCGCTTAAGAGCAAGGGTTGGTCAGGCATGGGTCCTCCTATCTGGTTGAAGGGGATTGGACGGCTTGGATCTTCTTCATGATGACGCTGAAGTCCGCGTCGATCTTCTCGGGCAGGCCGATCAGGGAGTCGAGCCGGGACTTTGCAACGTACATGCGGGTCGCCCGGGTCAGGACTTGGTAGACCTTGGTGTTGCCCTGGACGGTGGGCTCCATGTGATAGACCTCATCATGGTAGCCCGGGATTTTCCTGGCCAGCTTGCCGGTAATGAGCGGCAGGCACCAGATCTGGCCGGTCAGCTCATCCTTCTCCACGTCTTCGTGAAAGATGCTGATGACGTGCTTGCCCGAGGAGAAGGCCTTGAACAGGAACTCTTTGAGGAGCTCCATCTGGCGCGACCACTCAACGAAGCTCGGGGCCTGGCTGTCCCTCCCCGCGTCGCTCATGATCTTCTTAATGCACGCGTCCGCGAGGGTGGTGAAGCTGTCCAGGACAATGCAGTCTATGTCCGGGTCGCTGATCATGATATCAAGGATCTGGCGGGCGGCTTCCCAGGCCGTCGGCTTTCCGGCTGAGAGGGTGCTGTCCTCCCCGATCGACCAGATCTTGCACGGTCCCCACTTGTCCGTGTACACTAAGGCGCCGGAGTCAGTGTCGATGATGCCTTTCGTGCCGGGAAAGGTGCACGCCATCCTGGACTTACCGGTCCCCGCTCGTCCGTAGAGCAGGCACCTGAGACGGTAGTTCCCGTCCTTGAGCGCGGCCAGGTTGTCCGAGGGAGAGCGGGCCTCATACACTTTCCCTCCGATGGTGATCTGCGCGGTTGGTTGGGTTTGGCCGTTTGCTGACATATGTTCCTCCCGTTCGTAGTTAGTCTTTAAGGATGAAATACAGCATGGTAATGGCTATGATGATAATGTATGTGAGGTTGTTGTCCATGGCGGTCGCTCGCTTTATTAGGCTAAGAGTTCGCTGAGGCGGGTGAGCTGGTCACTGGTCAGGGTTTGTACGCGCTTTGCCAGCCTGGCCGACGCGACGGAACGGCGGCGACGAAGGAGCTCCGCCGGATCCGGAGCGGCCACTTCCCGTTGCGCCCTGAACCACGAGTGGTTGAGGGTGAGCGGCGGGGTTGGGACGGAGCGGGCAAGCGGCCGGATGACCGACGCGCTGTGAAGGACTAGGTCATGGTCCGTGCCGTCAAGGTACTTGATCGCCCACGCGCTTCCCCTCCGCTCAACGATTACTCCGAACAGGTCTGCCCCGGTCCGGTTTGAGATGACGACGATCGTGCCGGGGATGAGATGCGGTTCCATGATGGTTGTTCTCGGCGTTCGTGTCATGGTGTGTGGCTTCCCCCTTAATGGTGTCAGGTGCATTATACCATAGTTCAGGAATGTTTGTCAAACATTTTTTACGTTAAGCTGTAAATAACTGTGTGTGTGTTTGTGTGTGTGTGTGTTACTGTTTGGCTGAGAGGCGTTTGCGGATGCGCTCTTTGTCACTGGTGATGTACGTCTTGTAATTGAAGTATGAGTTTACGTCTTCATAGAGGTCTCTCCATCCTTCCGTGTAATGAAAGATTCTGGCGTTTATATCGATTGATGGGTTTATCCTTCTTAGATACGCGGTTAAGCCCGGATAACGCTTCTCATGGTCAGGTTGGCATTTGGCTTGGGCCCGGCGCTTTTTCTTGTCCATGTACTGCGCATGGAGGGAGAGGAGATCTCTTACCCTGGTTGACGTGTGGAGGATGAGCTTCAGGTTAGAGGCTGACTTGTGGTACATGAAATGGCCGCAGAGGACGTCTCGAAGGAGCTTAATGGCGTTTGTGTCATTGTTGAGCCTGGCGTCGGTCAGGGCAGTGCGGACTGCCCTGATGTACTCGGTCGGGGTGGTGATATGGACGCGTTTAGGATTTCGCTTTGGCACGGTCGCGGCCTTCCTCGGCAAGGAACCTGCGGTAATTGAGGACGCATTGCCGGTACCCGGACTTGACACGGCAGTAGTCATCCAGGCGGGCATAGATGACGCGCCAGTACTCCATGGGGCCTTTCTTCTTAAGCTCGACGGTCAGGCACAGGCGGTTGTCCGGGTCGGCTTTCGGGTTAAGGGATTTGATGTACTCAGCCGCGTGATGGTACATGGATGAGAACCTGTCGATGGCCCTGGCCCGGATTCTGGCCATTCGGATGTCATAGTATTTATGGCGGTAGTTGAGGAGCTGGTTGACGGTACAGTTGACCTGGAGCAGGTTACGGACGAGCGCTGCCTCTTTGAATGAGAAGTAGTACTTACCGTCTGTGAACTTGTTCAGGGCTTTCAGGGCGGTGGTGTTTCCTCTGAGCTGGTAGTCCGCCTTCGCGAGCGTGAACACTCGCATGAGGTCACTGAGGCTTTCCACCTTGGTGAGCTTCTTTGATCTGAGGTTGAGTTTATCGCTGGCTTCGGGGTCGATTTCACTTGCTTTCCTTCGGCGCATGAACATCATGGCTTGGTCCTCCTTATGGGTTAGGGGTTATTGGTCGGTGGCTTCCGGGTCGATGTGCAGGATGGTGCCGAACGGGACGCGCTCGACTTCGCGGGAGTCCTTTTCGGCGGTAGTTATCCAGATGACCGGGTAGGGAGGCGGCTCGTCCGGGTAGTCCCTGGATTGCAGGTCGGTCAGGTAGATGAACGCGTCGATCTCCTCGTTATGGTCGCTCACCCACTGGAAGGCCGGGGTGAACCTGGTACCGCCTCCTCCGACCGGGGAGAGATGGATGGGCAGGTCGGATGAGCTGAACCGTTCGACCTTCTGGACGCTGGCGTCGGTGTGCAGGACGACGGCTTCGGCATGGACGTCGGATAGAAGGTTGCTAATCTCACGGGCGGCGATGGCTACTTCTTGGGGGGTCATGGATCCGGACGTGTCAAAGGCGATCACGACCTTAACCTTACGCTCACGCTTGCGGTGAGGGAAGTACACGCCGGACTGGATGAACCGTTTGTTCGGGCTCTTCCATGACCAGCGCGTGAGGGATTCGCTGAGCTGGTTCATGAACGGCCGGAGCAGCTCATACCAGGGGATGTGCTCGCCAAGATACTCGTCAAAGAAGCGCTGGAGTGAGCTGGAGTCTTTGCCTGCCATCTTCGCGGACTGGAGGGCTTTCCTGACCTTTTGTTCGGTTTGTTTGAGCTTCTGGCGGACCTGCTCGGGAGTGCCGGTGGGCTGGATCAGGACGCCCCGAGGGAGCGCTGGGCCGTTGCCCTGGGAGTTTGGGGATGGGGTGCTGGGCTGGTTGTCCTGGTTGAGTTTCTTCATGAGGTCGTCATAGACGCGCTCGACGTTCATGCCGGAGTACTCGTTCATATCAACTGGGTCGAAGGGCTTGAGGGACTTCCACAGTTCGGGAGAGGACTCCTCAATCATGGCGTTGACAACGGCGTCCGCAGCGATGTTAAAGACTTCGGGCTGGCGCTTCTGGAGCCTGAACGGGTGGAGCAGCGCGATGTGCCACAGCTCATGGGCGATCAGGGCGGTGATGGCTGAGACGTTCCACCGCTCTTTGGCCATGGCTTCGACGTCCAGATAGAGGGACTCCCCGTCCGTAGCCGCGACCGTGCGGTTCCCCATGTGGTCGATGCACTGGCGGTACTTCACTTTGGTTTGGAGGAGGATAGAGCCCAGGAACGGGTATTCGACAATGAACCGGACCCGGGCTCTGGCCATGATGACTTTAAAGTTGTCCGGGCAAATGACTTCATCACCTACTCTTGCGGGCTTGTTTTCGGCCATGGGGCTTCTCCTTGCGCTTGGGGTTGGGGTTAGGTTTGTCTTTGTAATACTGCTGGTAGATGCTGGCGTCGATGATGGTTTCGACCAGGTAGAGGAGGTTGGCCGCCCGGTGCGCCGGGCTTGGCGGGTGGGCGATGGCCTCCTCTAGGTCGGCCAGCTCAGGGAATATTTCAAAGATGTCTTTAATGAGGTCCTGGTAGACTGAGTCGTTATGGTGGTTGGGTAGGATGTCGGTTTGGGTCATGGCTTCTCCTTGGGTTTGGGTGATTGAGTTAGTATCTGGTCGACGGTTATGATCTTCTTGGTGTCCTTCTCTTCTTTGAGGACTTTCCATAGCTTTGAGGCGCGGTCGATGACGGTGGGGATGTCGATCGTGCCGTCCTCTGAGATGGGGGCGTGGGCGAGCTCGTCCATGAGCTCGGCCTTACGCTTCTTGATCGGGGCAAGGAGGTCATCAGCGTCGTCTGCCATGGGGTTGCCTCCTTTTATGGTTGGGGGTTACTCTTGGTAGAGGAGCAGGTTGCTGGCTTTGAGCGCCCAGTTCCGGTACTCGGGGATGCGCAGGGCGTTTGGCGTGGCCGAGCGGACGTCCTTCATGAGCAGGACGGCGAACTCAGAGAGGGATGACGCCATGAGCCGGTCAGCCAGCTTGACCAGATTGACCATGGTCTTTGCGCTGGCATGGCGGGCAAGGGCGGTGGTCAGGGCGTACATGATGCCAGGCTCTTCGGGGAGCTCCGCGTTGTCTGGGTCGGCCAGGACCTTGAGCGGGTCGGGCATGGCCGCGTACAGCTCACGGTATGCCATGAACTCGGTCATATAACCTGAGCCGACAGCTCCCTCTCCCAGCTCATAGATGGCGTCGGGCGGGTAGTTGCTGGTCAGGATCTTGCCCAGGCTGGCCACGTTTCTGGGGCATGGTGAGTTAGTCAGCTCTTTGGTCGGTTTGAACTGGAACATGAGCTCGGGCCTGAAGCGGTTAAAGGCTATGAGCTCGTCCGGCATGTTGTGTTTCCACGCCCAGTCAACCCAGTCATCGATCGTGGGCTTGTAACGGATGATGGAGTCGAAGCGGGACTTCAGCGGTTCGATCATACCGTAGACGCCTGCTTTGTGGGTGACGTCATTGGTTGCTCCGATAAAGACGACGTTCGGGCTGATCGGGTGGCCGTTCAGGTTGCGCGCCCAGATGGGCTGGGTCCATGCCGCCTGCATGTCTTCGCTGGCGTGGCCGAGGTCGTCAAGGAAGGCTACCAGGCGGCCGGGAGGGTTGAGCAGCCTGGCCATCTCTCCGTACGTGACGAACTGGGCGCGAGGCTGGCCGTTGACTGTGTAGCACCAGGGGAAGCCTTTGACGTCGGTCGGCTCTTCGACGATGGGATGGAAGACCGCGATGGGGACGTTCAGTTCTTTGGCTGTTTCCTGGACGATTTCTGATTTGCCGGTGCCGGGTTCAGAGACAATGAGGATCTGGCCGCCGGTCTGGATGGCGTTCTTAAGGACTGCTTTAAGGGTTGCCGCGTCCATGTATGGGCTCCTTTCTTGGCTTGGGTTTGGGTTTGGGCTAGTTGTTTGAGTGTGACGCTTGCCTGGTCAAAGTGCGGGACCATGTCTTTGTACCAGTCGGGGAACAGCGATGTGTCTCCCCTGATTATGCTGTCCGAGAGCAGGACTTTGAACCGGTCAAGGACGAGGTCGAAGGTGGAAAACAGCCAGGGCTCCAGGGGCTTTGTCCGCTCCGGCGCGTTTATGGCGTTGGTGTACGACCAGAGATGGCGGTAGAGGAGCGTCAGGCTGTGCCAGTCTTCGAGCTGGTCGAACGTGAGAAGGGTTTTAATCCGCATGCGGTGATTGTACTATGTTTGATAAACATTGTCAAATGAAGATGACGCGGATGTTTGAGGGATTGGACTTTGACCGAACGGTGATCGGGGGCTTCCTGCCCGTGAACAGGAACGCCCCGGCCTGGGTCCGGTAGAGCTTGTACACGACCCCGTCCTCCTCAAAGGTGATCTTAATGCCGTTCGGGAGGCGGCTCACCCGGTGGCCGGGGTTTGTGCTTGCTCGGGCGAGGATAGCGTTGGCGTCCTGAGGGCTGAGCTTGGTCAGGGTAGTGGATTGGTACTTAGTCTTCATGGCTGTCCTCCTGTGGTTTGGGTTTGATGGATATGAATAAGGGTTTGAGGGTGTACCAGAGGGTTTGGGCCCACAGCGTTTGGGTTACGTCAAAGGCGCGGGCCTTTCCGCTCCGGGTGTTAACGCCGGTTGCCCGACTGAGCTTAAAGTCCGGGCTGGTATAGAACCTGATGTCGAGTGACCCGCCGGTGTTTGAGCATGAGTAGTAGGGTTGGCCGTCGGGGTCGCGGCCGCAGCCAAGCCAGATCAGCGGGTTTGAGATTGCTTCTTCCCCGAAGGCTTCGATTTCACGGTAGGCCTGGTCGGTTGCGCTGTCCATGGCGTATCTCCTTTCTGGGTTTGGGTTTGCGGTGAGCGACGCGCCCGCACGAAGGAGGACGCGGAGCGAGCACGGAACCCTTCATCCCACTCAACGAGCTGCGTGGACAGGGATGTGAGGTGTTTGAGCTGCTCGCTCAAGGCGTTAATGCTATGATGCGTGAGTACCCTGAGAACGGTTATGGCGAGAAGGGCCAGGGTCAGGATACAGATTATTATGATGTAGTACTTGTAGATGTCTGGACCTGGATCCCGAGAGCGTCTGGAATGGCGGCTCGGGACAGATCGGCGATCCTTACGCATAAACCCCTTGTGTGCTGGTACAGTACGCAGGATGGGGAGTGTTCGGTCAGCGCGCACCCCGGGATAAACACCAGGTTGAGCATGTGGGACAGTATGGTCGAGAGCGCGAGGTTAAGGCCTGCCGTGGTCCGGCACTCCTGCAAGCCCTGGACAGCTTCCTTGAGTAGTTGGACGGTACGTGTGAACTCCCGCTCGTAGGCGTAGTACAGGAGTCGAGCTTCACTTACTACGCGGAATGTGTTTGCGTACTTCGGGAGCAGGGAGTTGAGTGTGTTGAGTGGTGGGGCGGCGCTGAGGGTCGGGTTAAAGAGCGGGAGTCCCTGCTTGATGCCGGATACCGCGCACTTGCCCAGGCCGAGGATGACGGTATGGGGGCGGTACGCGTGGTAGTACTGCCGGGAGATGTCCTCCACGGTGTGGTCTGCCCAGCTGATGACGCGGGCGAGGTCTTTGATGTTGGTGTTTGGCATAGGATATGCTCCTTAGGTTTGGGGTTAGATGCGTTCGCGGCGCAGGAACTGGTCGCATACCTGGTCGGGGTTGATGGGTTTGCCGGTGCGGGAGCACTCATTATCCGATTCCCATGACCCTTCCCAGGCGTATTGGCACTCTTCACACCCGTCCTCAAACGGCGAGCGTTCCCGGACCTGAGGGGTTTTGATCTTCTCTTCGATTTCTTTGATTAGGGATTTCCAGGTTGGGGGTTTAGGGTTGTTCATGGTCTGAGTCCTCCTTATAGGTTTAGGGTTAAGGATTGGCGGCTGCTCAGGATGCGCTTTACGTGTTTGAGGTATGTGTGCTCCTGGAGCCGGGTTAGGGTTTCTCCCGCGCTTGGGGCGAGCATGTGCTCGGACAGCGCGAGCCGCCCGAGGTGATAGACCTCGCCTGGGACGGCCTGATAGACGTAATGGAGGTGTTTGAGCTCGTACATGAGCGCGGCCGGGGGGATGGACGACTGGGTAAGGATGAAGGTTTGGCCGCACTCAGGGTTGAGGATCAGGGCTTGGGTGTGGGCGGGGATGGTTTTTCTGCTGTGCTTGACCTGGCGCGGGCAGAAGGCCTGGCCGAACCCGCCGGTATGGTCACCGAAGCCCATGCCGCATGACGCGCAGGTGAATGATTTGTGCTCCGCCGGTTTGAGGATGCGCCAGGCGTACTCGAGCAGGATGGTCTCGTCCCTGGTGAGGGGACGGGGCTGGGTGCGCTCACGCTCAAGTATCCGGTCAAGGGACGGCTTGAAGGAGGGCTCGGGATAGGTTTCCAGGACGCGGAGGATGACCGAGAAGGCTTCATCCCACTTGAGGGTGAAGTACTTTGGGCCGATTGTGATCGCTATGGGAGGGTCGGCTTTTCTGTGGAGGATGGTCAAGTTACAGCGCCGGTCGCACCTGTGGCAGGTGCAGGAGTTTGTGTATGTGTGGGGCTGGTGGGAGCCCGGGCACTGGAGCTGGTCATGGTCGCGCAGGCTCCTGCGGCATGTTGAGCAGGACAGGGCGGAGAGGGTTAGGGAGTTGATTGAGGTGGCATACTGGAGCAGGGCAAGCTCGTCCAGGTCAGGGATGAAGGTCGGGACGGTGCGTTCACTCAGGTTCATGGTCATGGGTCCTGTCTCCATAGCTGAGTTTGTCGTTGTACTCTTGGAAGGGAGGGGATTCCATCTGGGCGTTGGTGTCATCAGGGGAAGTGAACTCGGTTACCAGGCCGTCGTCATACGCCCAGTCCCAGAACCACTTCCAGATAATGTAGGACGCGTCGTCGTAGGTGGGGTGGGACAGGCCGAGGCGCTCCTTCTCCAGGATCTCAAGGGCAAGGGCTTGCTTGAGGTCCCGAAGGGTGTCGCTTTGGGCCGCCCCGTCCGGCCACCGTTCATTTACCCAGGTCCGGCGTTCGGCTACGCGCCTGAACCACCCTGAGCGCCGGATCAGGTACAGGGCATAGAAGAAGAAATGCCGCTTGCCCCTGATCCGGTCTCCGGCCTTGAACAGTTCTTGGTTTACTCTGAGGTGGATGGCCCGGTCCTGGACGTCCGAGTGGACGTGGTCGACGGAGTTCCGCTCATAGTCCGCTCGGGTCTGGTCAGCTGGGTTAAAGGGAATGGGTGATGGCATAGGGGTTCTCCTTAGTTTGGGATAGGGGATTCCCCTAGTACTGGATGTCTTGGTTTGGGTTTGGGTCCTGGTCCTGGTCTCGATGGACGAGGATGCCGAACCCAAGGCTGTCCGGGCTCTGGTCGGTCAGGGCTTTGATCCAGTTGCTGAGCTTGACTGTGTATGGGCTTGAGCAATGAGGGCAGAGATGGGGGTCATTGCTTACCCAGTCGCAGTTTATGCACAGGTAGGATTGGTCCAGGGGGAAGCAAGAGTATTCGTTTGCGGTCATGGGTTAGTCCTCCTTATGGGTTTGAGTATTTATGGGTTAGTCCTTAATTGTGAGATCGAGCTCGGGGGCGTCGCAGTGGGAGTGGACGGCCCTGGCGTAGTAGTAGGGGAAGAGCAGGGCGCACTCATCGCACAGGATGAGGGCTGAGTTATCCGGGTCGACTGAGCGGACAAGCCTGCCGCAGCCCATGCACCGGTCATAGTCCAGGGAGAGGGGGCGGAGGGGTTTGGTTCTGCGCTTTCTGGTTTTCATGGTTTAGTCCTCCTTGGGTTACGGGTTAGTGTATTTGTGTTTTAGGATTGTTGGGTTATGGACTTCTACTGTGATGGGGTAGCCGTTTGAGTCGCGGATGATGACGGCTGCCCGGGGAGTGAGATAGACTTGGATGAGGAGGAGGTCGCCGATGATGAGGGACTGGTCGACGCTCCGGGTAGTGCCTAAGAGCTCGTGATGGGGAGGGAGGGGAACGGCTCCGATCCACATGGTATGGTCAGGGAGGGGGCGGAGGATGGCCGTGGGCTCGTCCGAGGGGGTGAGGTCGATCTCCAGGAGGGCGTTCATGAGGGGGAAGGTTAGGGTGTCCTGGGGGGAGGTGAGGGAGGGGTGGACGAAGAGCTCTTGATAAGGGCGGTGATTGCCGCCCAGGGGGATGTACTTGAGGGAGGGGTGGGTGGTCTGGGTACGGACAGGGAAGGTGAGTGAGGGTTGGGTTAGGGTTTTCATAGTGTGGCCTCCTTGGTTTGGGTTAAGGGTTACTTAATGAGTAAGGTTAGTTCATAGTCATCTTCGATGTTTATTATCTTTCCATTTTCGCATACAACCGCTGAGCCTGTCTGCTCGCCTGAGGTCCAACTTATGGTTAGGTTCTGGTTTACTGGGCAGGAGAAGATTATCATGATGATCATGGTGTGGTTTTCTAGGAGGTAGGATTTATGTAAGAACCCGAGTTCGGGTTTTGAGGTTAGTTGGGTTTCTTCGAGTGAGATGGATAGTGAGGTGGTTTCGGTAAAGTGTGCTTTGACTACCCCGGACCAGTGGGTGGGATCGGGGATAAGGATTTTGTTTCCCTTTGTTGTTTTGATTATACGGGATTCTGGGGCGGGAAGTTTTAATGCGCAGGGGTTGTTGGTTTCGTTTTTGATGAAGTGGTACTCTGGGAGGGTTTTTGCCAGCCAGATACGTTCGTGGGCAAGTTCGATGTATTTCCCTTGGGAGTCTGTGTGTACTTCGCTTTGGGTGGTTTGGGAGAACTTCATGGTTTCCTCCATTTCTTGGGTTTGGGGTTAGGGGTTAGGCTTCGGAGATGGCGAGCCAGGCTTGGTACATGGAGTCGCGATGGGACTCCAGGATTTTCTGGGTGGCATAGTCGGTAGCCCAGGCTGGGTCCCAGGTGAAGGGGCAGACCTTGATGCCATGGGCTGGGCCGTCCATTATGATGGAGAGGATTTGGGAGATCATTTCTTGTTCGGTCATGGGGGTGGTCTCCTTACTTGGGCTTGGGTTAGGGGCGCACACAAGCGCGCGAACGAAGCGCAGCGAGGACAGCGCGCGAAGACTTAGGGGTTAGGGGTTAGGGGCTTGGGTTAGGTGTGTTAGGGGTTATGTGTGTTCTCCTTTTTTGAAGGAATATTAACACAATTCCAATTTTTTGTAGAGGGGGTGTGAGGGATGTGAGCTAAGTGGTTGATATTAACACATTTCTCTACATTTTCTCGGGGTGAGTTTTGTAAGTGGTTGATATCTTACACATTTTCACACATTTGCTACATTTTCCACGACGTTCTCTAGTTTTTGAGTTTTTTGGGGGAGGGGTTTAGAGATGTAAGGTTATATAAATTTATAGTATATATATGAATATATAAGTATGTACGTACTAGTACCCCTTATTGATAATAATTATCATTATTATTACTATTAAGTATATATAGGGGATTCCCCTATACTACCATAGTACTTAACCCTAAAAAAGGATATAACTAGAGAACGTCGGTGGAAATGTGGAAAATGTGTGGAAATGTGTAAGATATCAAGTACTTACAAAACTAGGGCTTGGAAAATGTGTGGAAATGTGTTAATATCAAGCACTTAGAGGGCTGACCTTAAGACATAGCTGAGTTATGGTTGGAATTGTGTTAATATTCCTTAAGTTTTTAGTGGGGGAGTGGATAAGGTACTAAGGGACTGGGGGGTTGGGGCGTTAGTAAAATGGGCTCGTGGCTTAGGTATGGGGTGGGTTAAGGGGGAGTGGACTAGGTACTAAGGGGCTGGGCGTTAGTGAAATGAACTGAGTACGGAGCTCCCTTGAGCGGAGAGGGGTTGCCTCCCCGCCCAGGGAGAGCTCCCCTTAGAAGGGGAGCTGCTCCGGGTCCTGCCCCTGCCCGCTCTGAGCCGGGGTATAGTCCTCCCTGGCCAGGAAGGCCCGGGCATGGACCATAAGGGGTGGAAGGCCACCCTCCAGCGGGACGACCATCCATCGGCCGTCCCGGGCAGTGGCATCCGTCCACCCCGGTCGCCCGTCCCGTCGCTCGTACCTGGGAAGGACGATTACCAGGTTGCCCTCCTCGTCAAAGCTGACGGTAGGGCGTTTGTAACTCTGTTCTCGTACTTTCAGCTCCATACTGCACCTCCTGTTGTTAGGGGTTATTGGTTTGTCCTGGTCCACAAGCGCGCGTACCAGGCACTGGGACGCAGCGCGCAAAGACCGGCCGATTGGTCGGCACAGGTCTGGCCAGGGGCACCGGACCATAGCCGTAACTATGGCCAGGAGCTCCGGGCCAGAGGCGTTAGCGTTATTGTACTACTCCCATCTCCCGGCCGGGGAAGAGGAAGGAGGGTTACCCCTCCTCCTCCTGAGCGACCCACTGCTCAGCGAGCCACTCAATGTCCTCGTGGTCGCAGGTGTACATTACGTACGACCTGCCGTGGCCGTGTGCCACTAAATCCCAACCGCCCGGGAAAGCGGTGGGATTGGATGTCGGACGCAGGTACCACTCCAGCTCGGAGGGTGGGAGCTGGAGGACCCCCGGGGTTGGGAACAGAACGGGCCGCCACTGATACCCGTTCCAGAACCAGCCACAGGCCGCCGGGCGGTACAGGATTACCCTGGTAACCTTATGCTCCCGGATCCAGTCCGGGCGAATGAACCATGGTAATCGATTAATGATGGGGTTAACGATTTCCCGAGGGAGCACCATTTCCAGGCGCTCGCACTCGGGGTTGAGCTGGTCGTAGGTTTTGATGAGCCCCCCACGGAGGCTCTCAAAATTGCGGAGGATAAAGAGGGTCTCCCTCTCCCATAACCGTAGTGCGATTTCCCCCAGGTACTCTGGGGTTTTTACCTCTTCCCACTCCACGGTCCATTCGGACCTGGAGGGGTACATCGAGTTGAGCCGCGACCCATTGAAGTGGGCGACCTTAACCCCGTGGTCGACCCACCCTTGGAGGCTCGTCCTGTCGCTCAGGGAGCGCAACGCCCCCTGAATGGCAAACATTGTTTTCTCACTGAACGTTTGTTTCATTGTGCTTGCTCCTTTCCTGCCAATGCTTGTTTTGGTTTTAGGCTGGGCTAGTGGGATTGGCAGGGGTTCCCACAAGCCCGCCAGGGCTCACCCAAGCGCAGCGGGCAAAGACGAAGCCGCTGCGTGAGCTTTTAGTCTAAGGGATTTAAGCACTGGTCGGGGCACAGGCACGGGAGCCTTAGTGTCGTTCGGTCACTACCTGTGCCCCGAGCTCGATCGCGTTGTTGTTATTGTTATGACCACCCCTTGGGTGGCACTTTATTGCAATCCCCTTCAGGTCGGGGTAATCTTCTCGTTCAGGGTGGGCAAGGGGCAGGGGAGTGACCCTGCCCCAGCCCGGGAGAGGTCCTCGTCCTAGCTAGCTAGGACTAAGACCTCGTAACCCCCCACGGCCTCCGGGTTGTCCCGGGGCCGTTCATAGTTTTTATTTGCCACTTCCGCGAGCCGCTGGAGCAGCTCGCGAAGGTCTATGACCGGTTGGGGAGCCTCGCACTCCCCATTTTCTTCATTTTGATAGAAACACCCTTCACAGGACTGAAAACAGCCCTGGATGTTGCAGTACGGAAAGTCTGAGCTGTTCCAGTATCGGATGGCCCAGAGGCCATCCGATGTTTGTTCATATATTGTTTCTTCTAAATAGCAACCACCGTTACAGCTTTTACCCGGTACAAAATTGGTTTGGTCCCTGATTACTACTTTCATACACTCTCTCTCCTTTCCTGCCGCAAGACTATTAATGATGGCTGGGAGAGCCGCTGCGGCAGGTTCGCGGCCCTCCCAACCGAAGTCCCCCATCAATGTCGAGAGCGTGGTCGGGGGATCAGCACTGGGCTGTCCACGCCCCGGAGCTCTGACCCATGGCAACGAGCAAGCAAGCATGAGCACTCACGCCCTGCTTGCCTTACTCTACAAGCACGCCAGAGCTCGCGACGAAGGAGCGTGCGAAGAGAAGAACTTTGGGAGAGCTCAGGATGGGGAGTTAAGCCCTGGGTCGTGGTTTATCCCCTTTCCGGGATGTGGCGTGAAATTGTGGGGTAAGGGATAGGATCACGACCACGGTAGAAGCTGGGGCACTCCACGCGGCATAGGAGCTCTCGTGCTAATGGCTATGACCGGGGCTTGAGCACCGGCCGCCCTGAGTTTGGGGTTAAACGTTTAAGTACACATTATGTGCACTTATAACCCTAACCCATAAACTCCTTTATATTTTTTCTTGACATTTTTAACTCTTTATAGTACAATTCTCCCAAAGCTAATTCTATCACTCAAGTAGACCAGTAGAACAGTCGCTCTAGCGACCATTCAGAGGTTAGACCATTAAACCATTAGAACACTAAACCACTAGACCACTAACTCACTACCTCACTAACTGCGGAAATGTCCGACCACTTTGACCAGGAAAGGGATTGGGCGATAACAGCCCATACCATCTACACCTCAGCCAGTGATTGGACCATCCCCATCCTCTCTCACGGCCTCTGGCCCGAACTTGCCCATCGCATCGCCAGCGGCCAGTCCCAATCCCAGATCGCCCGTGAGATGAAGATCTCCCGCACCATGATCGGCAACACCCTGGCCAACCCCGAGTTCCGCAAGCTCATTGGCGAGGCGTACGACCGCATCCTCAAAAACCTGGCGAACGTCAAACCATACTTCCAAGCCCACGCCGAGTCCGCCTGCCTGGCCATCCTCCAGGTCATGAACGACCCGAACGCAACGGCTTCCGAGCGCCTCCGCTCAGCCACCTTAATCCTCAAAGGAGCAGGCGTGCCGGGCTTCCAGTCAGGCAATAACGTAGTCGTCCAGGTCAATAACACCAACGACAACCGTACCCTCTCATTCGAAGAGCAAGTCCACCAGGCCACTCCGTACCACGACGCCCTCCCGCGCGAAAAAGCGGCCGAACTGACCGGAGGGGTCGGCCTTACCGCGGACTGGGCGGGCGAGACCATCCTCGAGCGCATTGAGTCCGAACCCTTCGTCCCGGCCAGTACCCCGGACTGCGAACAGTACGCTGAGAAGGTCAACAGCCTCCTTGAGAGCGACGGCTCATACCAGCCCATCTCCATAGACGAAGAAGCCGAGCTCGAAGGAGTATTCATACCAGAACCAGGCAAGGAGCTCAACAATGTCCAGATGGATCCAGAAAGCAGTGGAGAAGATGAAACGGAAGGGCACTGAGGGAGCCCTGACCGCCACGGCCAAACGGGCCGGAGCCTTCCATAACGGCAAGATCGACCTGGAATGGCTCAAAGCCCACTCAAAGGGCTCAAGCACCTTAGCCAAACGGGTGAGGTTTGCCCTTGCCGTCCGTAAAGGCGGAGGTGGAGGCAAGAAGTAAGCGTGGCCACGTCCGTCACCCCTCCCGACCAAATGACCGAGGCCGAGCTCGCAAGCCCGGCCCCAGGCAAGACCACGGTCCTCCAGTACGACAGCACGGTCGCGTCCCAAAGCCTCCTTGCCGAGTACCGGCGGAACTTCTCCGCGTACGCGGCCAATCTCCTGCGCATCAAGGAGAACACCCGCGTCTCCCCCTTCATCCTGAACAAAGTCCAGCTCGAAGTCAACAAACTCTTGGACTACCACATCAAGCGCCACCGGTGCATCCTCCTCATCCTCAAAGCCCGGCAGACCGGCATCAGCACCTGGTCTCAGGGCAGGCTCTTCCACCTCTCCCACCTGTGGCCGAACATGTCCAACGCCGTCATCGCCCATGACATTGACGGCACCAAGAACATCTATAACATCTCCAGGCTGTTTTATGAAAACCTTCCCCAGGCCTGGAAGCCCATGTCCAGGTACAGCTCATCCACTAACCTGGTCTTTGAGAACCCGCACAAGCACTCCCGGGATACCAACCCAGGCTTGCGCTCGCGCATCTCCGTCTTTACCGCGGGCAGCTCCTCCTCGCCCCGCTCGTACAACTTCACCTGCCTGCACATCTCCGAGTTCATGTTCATCAAGAATGGGGAAGACCTCATGGCCGCGGTCATTCCGGCCCTGCCCAACCGCCCCGGCAGGTTCATGATCCTTGAGTCAACAGGCAATGGCACTGACAACTTCGGGTATGAGTACTGGAAACTCTTTAAGAAAACCCACGACAAGCTCAAAGAAGACTCGGAGTTCGTCCCGGTCTTCATAGCCTGGTACCACATGCCGCAGTACGCCACGCCCTTCTCCTCCGACCAGGCCAGGCGAGCCTTTGAATCCAGCCTGGACAAAGAGGAAAAACAGCTCATCAAGCACTTTAACCTGACGCTCGAGCAGCTCCACTGGCGAAGAAACCAGATCATCGCCATGGGAGACAACGTTGACCTGTTCATGCAGGAATACCCCTCGACTCCTGACGAGGCGTTCCTCTCTACCGGCCGGCCCATCTTTCGGCAGTCGGACATCCGTCTGGCCCGGATGGGCCTTTCCCCTCCCAAGTTCACCGGCGAGATAGATTACCACGGCCGCCTCTCAGAAAACTCCCAAGGCAGGCTCAAGCTCTGGGCATACCCGACCCCGTCCCACCAGTACATCCTGGGCGTTGACCCGATCGGGGACGGCTCAGCCAGCAGCCCGGTCCGTGACTCGAAGGCCGACAAAGCCGTCATCCAGATCATTGAGCGGAAGACCCTCACCCAGGTCGGGGAGTGGGTCGGCCGTGTCGAGCCTATAACCATGGCTCCATACGTCCGTGAGCTGGGCCGCATGTTCTCCGGTACCGACCCGTCCGGACGCTCGCTCGGGGAAGCCCTGGTCGTCCCGGAAACGAACGTCGGCATGAGCCTGGTCTACGAACTCAGCAAAGACTATTATAACATCTACCGCCGGGAAGTGTTTGACACCCCGCTCGGGAGGATGACCAACCAGCTCGGGTGGCGGACTGACGCCCGTACCAAGCCCATGCTCGTTGACTTCGCCACGTTCTGCTTCCACAACCACTACTGCAAAATCAACTCAGAAGACCTGTTAAATGAAATGCAAACCTTCACGTATGACGGCAATGCCGGGTCGGCGTCCTCCGGAGCCCATGATGACCGGGTCATAGCCTGGATGCTTGCCCTCTTTGCCGGGCGCCGTGACAGTGAACCGTACCATCCGCACCTCTTTGTCGACCCCGGCGTGGACCGTAACCGAGTCCGCACGGTCGAACAGAAACTGAGCGACCGCATTGACGCTGCCACAATCGACGTGGACGAATGGAGAGAACGCCTGGGCATCCCAGCTCCCCTCTCCCATTGGATGGAATACTAAGAAAGGATTAGACCATGGCCAAACACCCCCTCTCCGACCTTATCAGCCGAGCCAAATCACTCAAGCAAAGCTTCCCCTCTAACTGGCGGCAATCAGCAATCAACTTCCTGCACAACCCGGTCTACCCCCTCGCAACCTACTTTGCCCCAATGGCTGGCCTCAACCCGGATGTCCTCTCCCTGCTCGAGGACGCCTACCCAAAGGAAGCCATCCCCCAGTGGCCGGTAAGGGAGATCTTGGGCCCCAGCTATCAGCCAAGCCAGGAATCGATCCTTGAGCCTGCACAAGAGGAAATCCCACTCCACGAAGCCCTTGGGGAAATATTCTGGCCGACACCAGGGCCGGGTGCCTCAAAGAGAGAGCAGTCTGAAGCACTTCTAGCAAACGTGGCTAACTGGTTAACCTCGATTATAGCGCCCGGAATGGGCGTAACCCTTAAATCACTTATGCCCCTTCTCTTTGCCACAATGAAGAACATCGGGGCTGACACCACGAAGACCCTGCTCGAGCGGGCCCTGAGGTACTGCGCCGCGCGCGGCATTACCAGAGAGCAAATCGGCCCGGTCATTAAAGGTTTTCTGGAGAAGCTTGGAAGGCGCAACGTCAGCTTTGCGAAAGTAACCCAATCCCCACTCGTAGCATCAGCAGCCAAGCAGCTGTTAGAAGAGTCAATTAGAGAAGCCGCTTCCGGGGCTACCACTCCCCAATACTGGAAGATCACGCTCCCAAATGGGTATGCCACATACTTAAAAACAAATGAGAAGGGTTTAATCGTTGACGCCCTCCCAACCGGGTATGGGAAAAGGTACGAAGGCAACCCATTAGACACCGCGCTCATTAACCTTAAAGCGGTTATGGCGGAACCCGTAACCCAGAAAGAAGCTGAAAATATGATGGCAGGGGCAACCAGGGGAGTTGTCAAAGCCACCGAAGCAGTCCAACCAACGACCACTCAGCCCATCTCTAAAGAGTGGTACATCTCCTCCCCCCGCGCAACCGTGCATGTAAAAACCAGCGAGAAAGGCATTATCACTGAGGCAGCCCCGTACGCGCGAAAGTATGAAGGTCATCCACTGGACGCCCTAGTACGAGACCTCAAAGCCAACGTGGTAGAACCTATAACCACTCCAGCACCCGTTCCCCAACCTAAGGCCCTGGCTCCTATAAACGTGTACTTCGGGACAGGAGAAAACGCCGACCTCAGCAATCTTGCTTTGCGCCCGTTCACGTACGGAAATCCTCCCCGCAAGTACTATTCCGTCGAACATGCCTATCAAACCTTAAAGTCTGGCAAGTTCGACAAAGCCACATATGAAAATCCCACGTGGGCGAAGGGCGGGGTTAAGATCGCGGGCAAGTACCCAACTAATACCGCCCATAACCTCACGCTGATGAAAAACCTCATTAAAGCTTCATTTGAGCAAAACCCGGATGCCATGAAGCGCCTCCTAGAGACCGAGGGAGCGGAGTTCACCCACAATCAAGCCGACCCATTCTGGAGGCGTGAGTTCCCGAGGCTCTTGAAAGAGGTGCGGGAAGAGCTCAGGACAGGGAAACCGGCAGTCCCTGCCTCGCCCACCGCCAAAGCAACGTTACAGGAGCTCACAAAACCTGAGTACCCAGCTCTCCCAGCCCCACAGCCACATCGGTTTCAGCTTGACCCCGGCCAGCAGGCCTGGCAGATCCAAACGAAGGGAGGGGAATGGATCCCGGTCGTCACAGACCAGGAAGGCAAGATCCTGACCTTCCGGAACGAAGCCCAGGCCCAGAAGTACAACCAGTACCGCGGCCAGGATGTAATCGGCTTTGCCAATGAGATTGACGCCCAACAGTGGGTGCCCATAGTCGAGCGGGCCGTCCAGGGCCAGGCCGTCCCCATTAAATCAACCAGAGCGTACGTCCCCGGGATCTACTACGTTAACACCTTTACCCACCCGAGCCGGGGCGTTGTCCTCAAGCTCAACCCTGAAGGCCGGGTCATTGAGATGGCCGTCCTTGACCCGAAGCAAGCGCCGAAGGACCTGACCTCATTCGCCTCGACCATATCCAGCTCTCGATCCGTCCCGGTTGAAGATGTCATGAGGCAGATCCATAGTTACTCTAACGGCCAGTATTATGTATCCAGGGCAGGGCGGGACAATGTGGCGGTTAAGGACATTGTGCGGGATATTCTGAGCAGACCGGGATATGTGCCTGACGAGTCTATGGCCGCTGTCCAGCTCAGGCCGTCTGAGCTCACTACGACCGGCCCGTTCCCCGAGCACCTCTCTAAGCACATAAAGCTCAAGCCTACGTGGGATCCCAAACAGCCTCCGCTGTTTCCGGAGCTCTTCGCGGATAAAGAAGCCCAACTGCCCGTGCTCCCGTACTGGAACATCCCGTATCAGGGAAAGTTCAACATGCCCGAGCGCCTTGAGCAATACCTGCAAAAGATGGGCTTGAACTACAAAGACTTTTATGCCTTTCCCTTAACTAAAGGGCAGACCGGAACGATCAAGATCGGTAAAGACCAGTACAAAAAGGTCTACAACCCTGACTATGTGATGGATACGTTTACTAATTGGGCAAACTCAGATGAGGTCCTTAGAGGCGATCTTGGTCTGTCATTTTTGTTCCCGCGGCCTCCGCGCAGCAAAAGGAACAGCCCGCTTACCGGCGTCCCGACAATGCTCAAGAAGGCCCAGGGACACCCGTTTGAACTCATTGAGGAGCCCGGCGGAAACCTGTTAAAGCTGACCGCCAAGCCTGCCCACAAACGCTTGAGCCCGGATGAACTTGAGCAGATCGCCGACCAGCTGCTTGGCATCCCGGAAGGCAGCGCGTACCTGCGCGTGGGCGAGCCCGATCGCACGCCCAAGTACTACCAGCAAAGCCTCCTCAACCAGATAGAGTTGGCAAAAAACCAGGCGGACCTTCCCATTACGACCTATGAAGTCACGAGGTTTGGGCTCAAGCCGGTCGACCCGCGGCTGCCGCTTGACCCGCGCAAACGGTATGTCGAAATCCCCGCGGAAGAGTTCAGATTGCAATCCGGCATCCCAGAGACGGAAGAGCTGCAACAGAGGCTCGCTCCCGGTGCGTTTGCGTCCCGGCAGGAAGCGGCAATGCACGGCGCACAGGCTAGTGAACGGCTTCAACTGCTTGAAAGCCCGACCCCGGAAGACGTGCTTGAGGAGCTTGGCCGACGCATTCAGCTCAGCCCGGACCAGGAAACCACTAACCTGTATAACCAGATACTTGAAACCGGGGAGCTGCCGGAGAACATGGACGCGCTGAGGGATCTCCTTTCCGAAAAGCCGTTTGAGCTCACGAGCCCCCCTCTCACGGACATATACCTGTCCAAGACCCCGAAGTACCCGCAGCCCTTCTCTCCGGAAGCGGAGCGCCAGCACTTTATTGAGCCTCCAGACTGGCGGCGCTTCCAGTTAAAAGCCCCGGGCACGATCTCAGCGGAAAAGGACATGAAAAACTTCATTAACGCGCTGACTGAAGTGAGCGCGTTTGACTATCCCGGTGCCAGGGGGATGTTTGGTGGGATGAGCCCCTATCGGATCCCGACCGGTAACGTGATTAATGAAATGTGGCGGAATAACATGAAGAACACTATTAAAGGGCTGACTCTCCAGGCAGCCAATAACCCGCTCACGGCCAGGGACGCCTACTACCTGACCGGCGGAGGGAGGATCCTCGACCAGCTTGACGACCTGCCGCCGGAGTTCCTAACCTCACTTAAGGACAGCTTAACCGCCTTAGTAAACAAGAAATAACCCGTAACCCCTAATCATTAACCATGGGAGGAGACCCTTATGAGCAAGAAAGTGAAAGACATAGTTAAGGACATCGCTTCCACTCAAGCCCAAAGCGATGGTGATGACCTCCTTGGGTACGTCAGCTATGAGGAAGCCCAGGCCAGGAAGGAGCAGCGCCGGGAAACCATACCTCCAACACCTGTCTCGATCGGCGCGCTGACCTCAGCCGACCTGGAGCAGGCATGGGCGAAGCTCAGCCAGGCCCTCCAACCCTACATCAGGAAGGCGGTTACCCTTGCCGCTGACCAGCTCAGGGTCCCTGAGTGGCAGCTTGTGTGCGGCCTGATCGTCCATATGTGGCAGTCCGCGTCCCTGGTCACCCCGGTCCTTGACCCGTCATGGCAATCCAGTGACTTTAAGATCGAGACCGAAGTGTCATGTGAGAAGTGCGGGAAGGTGTTCCAGCCCTCCCGGCGCGGGCAGCGGTTCTGCTCAAACCGGTGCGGCATGAGCGCGGAGGCGGAACTATGGGCGTAATCGCGATCCAGCTTATCCTCCTTGTCCTGATACTTGTGCTGTGCGGGATATGCGCGGCCTGTTGCGCCATTATCGTGGCTCGCCAGGGGCTTCCTCCCACCCTGAAAAGGCCGCGCTCCCCTGGCGGGATAGTAACCCTTCCCTTTGAGTATAACCAGAGCGACGTTGAGTCGGCTGACTGGGAGCAGACGATTGACAAACGCGTGGCGTCCCTCGAGCAGGCAATTGAGTACAACCGGGCGTATGAGCGGACCGAACCACAAGACGAGGACGACCTGTCAACGTACAGGAGGATTTAACCGGAAGGAGCGTAACTCATGCCGATGCCGTCACTGAAACGCATTCTCTCAGCCGTCGAGAAGGGCAAAGACCCTGGGCTTGAACCCGAATCCAGGTTCCAGGAGATCGTGGATGCCCAGGAAGCCCCAACCATCCTGGAGCAGGAGCGAAAACTCGTGGCCAAGCTCAGGAGGATGAAGCGGGAAGCCAAGCTCGCAAAAGAAGCCCATACCGGCAACTGGTTGAAGTGGCCGGAGTACTATCGGGGCAAGCAGTGGCCGTCCAACCTGCCCAGCTTCCGGGTGCCCGGCGTCATAAACTTTGTCCAGCAACTTGTTGAGCGCAAAGCCGCCCTGCTCACCGACGCCCAGCCCATCATTAAAGTCTCCCATAACCTGCCGCCGTCAGCCCCGGATGACACGCTGAAAGCCGCGCAGGACACCGCTGACGTCCTGGAGCGGTACATTAACAGCCTGTGGGCTGAGCACGGCATTCTGAACAGGATAGCCCGCGGCGTCGTCTATGCCGAAGTGTTCGGCGGGACGGCCTTTAACACCACGATTGACGTGGATAGGGGAAGGCTTGGGCCCGACCCGACCATCTTTGTGGTCGACCCGAGGAACGTGTACTTTGACCCTCAGGTCTTTGTGGGTGATGACCTGTACCGGGCGTACTACCAGATCATCTCCGACCTTCGCCCAACCGATTACCTGCGGGACCGCTATCCTGAAGCAGCGGATAAGCTCCGGCCGTCTGAGCGGTTCTCTGCCTCTGACGGGGACGGCGTCCTGGACAAGTTCCAGGAAAAGATCCGGCAGATGTTCGGGTTTGCCACGCCGCAGAGCGTGAGTGCCATTGACCGGACAGAACTGGATGAGTTCTGGTTCCTGGATTACAGCCGTGACCCGACCGGGGAGAAGCGCCAGTACCCGAACGGCCGCCACATCATCCTGGCGGACGGGGATGTCATCCTCCTGGATGAGCCGAACCCGTACATTGACGGACAGTTCCCCCTGGACTATATGGAGTGGCACTTCGACCTGAACTCGATCTGGGGGTTTGGGGACATTGAACTGTACAAGATGCCGCAGGATATGCTGAACAAAGCGGTGTCAGTCCTCCTTGAGCATATGACGCTCATGACCAACGCTATCTGGATCGGGGATGCCGATGCCCTCGAACCTGAAGGCTGGGCAAAGCTCACAAACGCTCCGGGCACCCATGTCAAGGTCAGGCCGGGCCGGGCGCTCAGAAGGGAGCCTCCTCCGCCGATGTCGGCCGGTACGTTTGAGCTCCTGAACTTCCTGATGGGAGGGATGGAGCGGCTGAGCGGCATAACCGACATTACGATGGGCCGCCGCCCGGGTGAGCTCAGTTCAGGCACTGCCATCAGCCAGATGATGGAAGCCGCCCAGACCGTCATCAGGTACAAAGCCAGGTGCCTTGAGTCCCTGCTCACGCGGGTCGGCCAGAAGCTCATCTCTCGGATATTCCAGTACGTGAACGACGCTCGGGTATTTAAGGTCATCGGGGACGCGGATAAGGTCTTGAACTACCACTTTGAGAAGAAAAAGTACATTACTGACCCGGGGTTCACCTACCAGGACTTCTCATTTCTGATCGTTCCAGGTTCGTCCCTGAACGCCAATCGGTTCCAGAAAGGGCTGCAGGTGCTCCAGCTCTTCCAGATGGGGATTATCAAGAACCCGAAGTGGGTGCTCCGCTCGCTCGAAATCCCCGACGTGGAAGACATCATTAAGGACAATAAGCAGATTGAGGCTGATGAGGTGGCTAGGCAGTTGACGCTCGGTCAGCTTGGGCTCGCACAGTCCGGTCAACTCCAAAAAGGGATAAGCCAAGACCCGAACGACCGCGGAACTGGTGGAGGACCTGGGGGACGTCGAGACGATCAACTGCCGAGGCCTATCCTCAGGTCTCCGGAAACCGGCCAGATGCCGGGAAAATAATGGAAAACCATCAAACACCCTTAGCCCCTTAGTGTATGACCACTTTAGTGCGTCTACTAATCTACTGGGATAGTAGGTTTTTGCTTGACACAAATACATTATTTATGGTATAATTCCGCACAAATCTGAGAAAGGATGTGACCATGCCAGGCTTTGGTCCAGTTTATCCTCCAGATATGGGACCTGATCCGGTCCTGCAACACCCTCCAGGGCAACCCATTCCCATTGCTGAACCTCCCGCTGACCCCTATGCCACTCCCCCGCAGCCTGTGGACCCTGGACAGGCCGCCATGGAACTCTATGACGCGGCCAAGCTTTATAACCAGCAACAGCAGCCGGGCGGCCGACCGCTAACCGTAATGGAGCGGAGCGCGCTTATGTACCTTGAGGCTGCCCAGAAAACCTTACAAGCGGCTGTGGATGAGCTGCCTGCCCTCGCGCCTGCCGTCCAGCAGGCCGGTCAGGCGCTAAGCCTCGGCATCCGCAACCTGCTTCAGTCCGGGCAGGGCTTCCCGATCGCCCAGCCTCCGGCGCCCCAGGGGCCGCCCCTGGGCCCGGAGAGCGACAGCATCGAGAACATCCCGCTCCCCGAACTGATGTAAGCCACCCTGAACGACTCGACGGACTCCCATGAGAGCAAACCGCGAGCAACGAAAGGAGAAGAACATGGCGCTGAAAGACGAATCCGGCTTCACCACACTGAACCCGAACGAGCTGCCTCCGGAGGTCCTGCCGTTCTATAAGTCGATGCAGGCGGACTACACCCGGAAAACACAGGAGATCAAAGCCCAGATCGAGGCGGCGAACGCCAGGGCTGAAGCGGCAGAGCAGCAGCTTCAGCAGATTACATCGCAGATGGAGTCCATTAACGACTACATCGCGCGGCTCGAAGACGCGAACGCCAAGTGGCTGGCGTACTATGAGGAGCAGGAGAAGCTCGAACAGGCGAAACGGAGCGCGACTGCTCAGCCTCAGGGCGCGCAACCCACAGCGTTTACAGCGGAAGAGCAGAAAGTCCTGGCAATGAACCCGGGCAAGTTCACTGAGGACCAGCTCAAACAGCTGGATGAGTACTTCGAGGCGAAATACGGCAAGTCCTTCCAGACGCTGAGCGCCGGGATGGACAAACTGAGTAAACAGCTCGGCTTCAAGCTCCAGATGGACGATGTGATCAGGCAGTGGAGCAGGGACATCAAAGACATCGACCCGCAGCGGATACTCGAGGCGGCGGTCAAATCCAATACCCTGGACGCGCGGGAAGCCTTCGAGCGGGCGTACGCTAAAGAGCTGCGCGACCTTGAGGTGGAACGCGAGGTAGCCAGGCGGCTGGAAGAGGCCAAAGCCGCTGAGAAGACGAAGGTGGTCGAAGGGGTGTCCGGCATCCTGAATGAGCACTTCTATACCCGCCCGGAAGGTGCTTTCTCAACCTATGAGGAGGCGACCGCGGCGGCGCTGAAGGAGCTTGCGGCGGAGCATACGTAACCCGCAACTCTACTCTCTAAGGAGGGAAACATACTATGGCACTGACTTATGACCAGATAGATGCGCACGTACGGTCAAAGTACATTCCGATTCTGGTTGACCAGGTCTTCAAGTCCAATCCTGTTCTGGTCAAACTCATGGCAAAGAATAAGGTGGTGTACGACTCGGGCAAGTCGATCCGGGTGCCCATCCTGTACGGGAAGAAAAAGGGCGGATCGTACTCCGGCCTTGACCGGTTTGACATCAACCCGGTTAAAACCCGCAACCTCGCCGAGTTCGAGTGGAAAGGCTACTACACCAACATCACGATCGTCGGTGAGGAACTTGACATGATTGAGGGCGATGAGAAGATCCTCTCCCTGGTCGCGAATGAGATCAAAGAAGCCGAGCTCAAGATGAAGGACATGCTCGCGGACGCCATCTTTGCCACCAACCCCGGCCCTAAAGACCTGAACTCACTGTATCAGGCTGTGGGCACCGGGACATACGGCGGCATTGCCCCGGCTGACCTTGGTGACAATGGAGACGGGAGCGAGCCGGGTGTCTGGACCTCCCGCGTGGACACTACCGGCGGGTCGGTCACCCTGAGCTACGTGAAGAGCTTGATCGGGGACGTGACCTGGGGGACTGAAGTTCCCGACCTGATAGTCACCACTCAGGACATTTATGACGCGATCTGGGCGCAGGTGCAGCCGCAGCAGCGCGGGCTTCTCCAGAACACGATCCTGGCGAAGGTCGGGTTCACCGGTATCCAGATTGACGGCACCCAGATCCTGGTTGACCGCCACTGCCCGGCCGGTATGATGTACGGCATCAATACCGACTACTTCAAGTTCGTTATTAACAAGCACAAAAACTTCAAGTGGACGGCGAATAAGGATATTGTTGACGCTGATGCGTACGTCCGCCAGCTGCTGTTCCGTGGCAACCTCATTTGCACGAGCCGCCGGTATCACTTCCGCGCGTCCTCACTCACCGCCTAACGCTTAATGAAGGAGGACACACGTTATGGCAATAGTTGACAATGCTTACGCAGTGACTTCACAGGGCCCGACCATCCTGAATCAGGGCCTCTTTGAAGCGTCCAGCACCCAGAAGTATGCGCTTGGGCATACGCTCAGACTGAACGATGGCCGCGTCTTTAAGTACGCGAAAGCCGGAGCAGACCTTACTCCCGGCAAACTTCTGCAGACCCCCGCGTCAACCGGCTCATCTGACTTCTTTAACTGCGCCATCGCTGAGAACGGCACCTCGGGCGGCCGCATCGGTGACACAACGCTGACCGTTACTTTGAACGGGTCGACGCACGCCCTGGCCGCGAACGCGCTCGCGGACGGCTGGGTGCAGATCGCGACGAGCACCGGAGCAGGTCGGCAGTACAAAGTCCTGTCGAACACAGCGGCTTCCGCGGGCGGGACAACTACCATTACCCTTGCTGAACCGCTTCAGGCTGCTATCGGCGCGTCATCCACCGCTACCCTCGCGCTCAACCAGTATAACGGCGTGATTACCCGCCCGGCTACCGGTACGGGCGCTCCAGTGGGCATCGCTCCCATAGCCGTGAGCAGCGGCCAGTACTTCTGGCTTCAGACTTACGGCCGGGCGACCTGCCTCCAGGACGGCGCGTGGTCGGTGAACACCCAGCTTGTCCCGTCCAATGGGGTTGACGGAGCGGCCGAGGTCCAGGTCGCTGGCACAAGCGGCACCGTCCTGCCGATCATAGGCTTTGCCTGCAAGGTCGGAGCAGACGGCCTGTATGGCGACTTGATACTGACCCTGGAAGCCTAACGCGCTTCGGGACAGAGTAGGAGACTACCGGGAGGGCAGCGTTGCCCTCCCACCCCTCCTACAACCTGAAACCACCAGCGGATAAAGGAGCTATAACATGGCGCTCACAGTCAGTTCAAAAAAGATACATAACGTCGGCGACCTGACGCTCATAACCGCCCGGCTGACCGGCGACGGTTCCACATCCACGTTCAACACCCATCTCAGCCACGTCGTGTTTGCCGTCGTTACATCTTACAATGAGACCACTCCGGTGCGGGTGACCTCGTGGTCCGGGGGCACGATAACCTTTTCCGGCGCGATCGCGAGCGGCTCGAGCACCAACCTTCTGGTCCTGGGGACGGCCTAACCGATGACCATCGCTGAGATCATCCGTCTGGCACAGGCATCCCTGCCCGGCCTCCCGTCTCAGATCATCAGGGCTCAGGTCCTGTCTTCCCACCGCGCCTTGTGTTCCATGTGGCCGTGGAGCACCCTTGAGCGGGAGTTCGCGTTCACGACCATGAGCTCAATCTCCGGGACAATCAACCCGTCAACCCTGACGACGGAAGATGACCTGAGCGCGCTCACGAGCCTGACCCTGACCGAGTCCCTCGTGCACATCAGGCTGGATAATGCCCCGCAGTTCCACCGAGTCACATCCTGCACTGAGAACAGCGGAAGCCCGACCACATACACGCTGGCCGTCACTCCGGCGACCACCCTGACCGACTCCTCCGTTTCCTATGAGATCTTCCGGTCGGTCTACGAGCTTGACTCCTCAGTCCGCCAGGTCCTGAGCGTCAGGTATGAGCAGGCCCTTGAGGAGCGGGATACAGCCTGGATTGACCGGGCGGACGCCGAGCGAAAGTACACGGGCACGCCGTCCGTCTGGGCAAACCGGGGAACTACCCCTTCCGGTACCGTTATGATCGAGATCTGGCCGCGGCCGGTCAGCCCGATCACCATCTCGTACCGGGCCCAGATCCACGCGCCGCAGCTCTCAGACACAGATGAGCCGTACATCGACGCGCAGCTGCTCCTGTACCAGGCGCTGCTTGACTTGACGCCGGTCTTTATCGGGCTGGTGAAGGACCCCGCGCTCGCCCAGATGGTGAAGCTGAACTCAAAGGATTGGCGGGAGCAGCGTGACGCCCTGTACAGCGGCCTGGTGGTCGGGGACATCTCGCGCCACTCGACCGCCCAGCGCGTCCGTGACGTCATGTTCTCGGGAAGCACCGAACCCGAAGACCAGGTATATCAAGCCTCGGACATAACTGGAGCATAATCGCCTATGCCGCCGCTTACCGCCCAGACCATGATCAACCGGGTCCACGCGCTGCTCGGTCAAGCCCCGAGCGACTCGACCAATTATGTGTCAAGCGCCCAGATCCTGGACTATCTGAATGAGGGCATTGACGTTATGTGCGTGGTGGGTAAGGTCTATGACGTTGCCAGGGACGCGAGCACCGGCAGTTCAGGCGGGTATATCACCCTATCTTCGACCCTGGAAGCGAACACGGGCTCGTCCTCCGACGTCTATGTCGTCGATGTCGAAAACGTCCTGTACAACGGCGTCGCCCTGAACAGGATTGACCGAAAAGACGCCGGTAAGCTGTGGCAGACCTCAACAACCCCGTCTCCCGGAGACGGCCTGTGGTGGTACCAGTACGGGGATTACATCTATATACTCCCCACTATTAACAGCCAGGTCACGTATACGGTGCAGTTCTGGGCGCGCCCGCAGGGCAGCCTGGTTACAGACACGCCGACGGGACAGAACTATGCTGTCCCGCCCTTTGACTCCAAGTACCACCACCAGCTTGTGAACTACGCGGCCTGGAGAGGGAAGCAGCAGTACCAGCAGCACCAGGAAGCCGGGCTGTCCTTCCTCCAGACATTCGCCCAGAGCCTGAACGTCGACCTGGCGGCGGTAATGGGTTTTCTCGGTGTTAAGTCATGAGGGCACGTGAATGCCGGAATCAACGCTGCTTCCTATCCGATGGCTCCCTTGCTACGGGGTAAACCGCTGGGAGGACGTCACCACCCTGCCGCCGCAGGTATGCCTGACCGCCCTGAACTTCCTGTGCGACCAGCGAACGCTCCGTGTCCGTGAAGGCATCGCGGCAACGACGTTCTCATCCTCCCTTCCCGGTTCCGTCCTTGGTATCATCTACGCGTGCTACTCAGACGGGACTCCCTCCCGCATGTTTGCTGTCCATCAGGACGCCTCTAACCGGCTCTATCTCACGCATAACACCGGCGGGGCGACCTGGACGAGCGTCTCCTGGCCGGACAGCCAGACCGTAACCGCCGCGACCGACAGTGAAAAGTCCGTCAACCTCATCCAGTACAAGGATAACGTGTATGTGAACTCACTGGCACTGCGCCCGGTCATGGTCAGTAAGGGCATGGCCGCGACCTGGGCGGGGTGCCCGGACCCTGAGTTCGTCAAGGTCCTTGATTGGTGGGAGAGCAATGCGGACTGGTCGGTCTCAGGGACGGGAGGGCAAACCCCCGCGACTGAGACAAACGCCACGATGTACACGATGGGGTCGGGCGGCGTTCGCCTCTCAGCCACCTCTCCAAGCCAGACAGTCACGTTCACCTGGCAGCCGGCCAGCGCGATGGACTTGACCGTGTACAGTGACGGGTCGACCCCCATCTCAGGAGAGGACTACATCTGCTTTTACCTGCACAGGTTTTACCGAGACTCGATCTCGTCGCTCGTGCTCCGGTTGGGCACGAGCGCCTCGGATTACTGGGAATGCCCGGTCGCCAGGTTGGTAGGGACCTCGGACGTCGAGGCAAGCGTCCTCTCCTCCTGTAAAGACTCGATCATCAACCGGTGGTCAAATGACTATCGGGACTTCTCCACGTTCTTTGTCAGGCTCAGGAAGAGCTGGTTCAGGGCGGTGGGCAGCATCTCCTCCTGGAGCGCGATAACACGGGTAAGCCTGGTCATGACAACCACTTCCCAGTGCTCGTCCACCATCCCCGCGACGATCGTGGTCAATGATCTGCACGTTCGGTCATCAAGCCCGCTCCCGGAGACAAACGGGATCTGGCTTGCGGACTTCGAAGGGGATGAGGCCTGGGCGATCGAGGGCGCGGGGACGGGAACGAGGACGTACACCCATGTTACGGAAGGGGCGTGGGCGTACGCGATCACATCCTCAACTTCCGGCGTGACGGCAGCCCTGACCCTCAGCCCGGGGATTGACATCGCGCGGGTCGGGGACGGGTCCCTGCTTACCCAGGGCGACCGGCTGGTCCTGGATTGCACGACCGTGGTCTCGAACGCGCTGCCGGGAAAGATCACCCTGACCGTCACCCTGACGAACGAAGCCAATAAAACCGTGGTGTTCACATACGTCCCTATGGGCGTTATGGCTGCGGCAACCGCTTCGCTCAGCAGGCAGTGGGTCAAGTCCCATACTCTGGCCTGCCCGTTCGCTTTCGCCCAGTACAACGGCGTCGCTGGCTTTGACCAGTTCCTGTCCAGCAGCAGCGTCATTACGAAGATCCAGATCTCCGCCCAGCATGTGAACGCCGGCTCGTCCGTGGTCGTCCACTGCAACGGGCTCAGGATCATCCGTGGCCAGTACCGGAAGTACATCGCCACGTTCACGCCGGGCATCGCGGACATCCTGAATGAGTCGACTGAAGCGTTTGGGGACCGGCTCCTTTCCAACTACCCGATTGCCGCCGCCCTGGTCGACCGGGCTACGGACTTTATCCAGAACCTGAAATGGCGGCCTGAGGGGCAGGGGTGGTACAAGATCCCGCACTACAAACACTCGGAGAAAGGCCTGACCGGGTTCAGCTCATTGCTGATCAGCGCGGGAGGGGAAGGAGAACTCAGCCTGTGGGGAACGGTCGCCGGGCTGAAGAGCAACATTGAGGGGTTCAGGATCACGTGCGCGTTCAAGCAGTACGAGCACAAAGACCTGACCAGGTATATCGACCTCTGGTCAACCTTTAATGACCTGTACAACTATCGGGCGTCGGGGACCGGGAGCCCGCCCAGCACGTACGTCCCCATTTCCGACCATGATGAGTTCAGGATATGGACGTGGATTGACGACCCGAACGCCCTCTCCCAGATCAAGTTCAGGCTGTACTTTACGGACATCTCGCTCTCTGAGAACTTCAGTAATGGGTGGGCTATTATCCGAACTGATGAAACCGCCACGAACCATACCACGTACGTTGAGTATGTATGGGACGCGTCCAGGCTGCACAACAAAGAAGCGGCTAAGTACCTGAGGGAGAAAGCCCTGAAAGAGACTGCGGAAGAGAACCAGCTCCGCGCGTTCATGACGGACACCACGTATGACCTGTCAAAGGTGAGCATGGACAACGCCCCGGATTACTTGAAAGCGGTTCAGGACGCGGGGCGCGCGCCCATTGACCGGACGCTTAAAGCCGCGTCAAAGCTCATCCCGGGCATTGACAAGCTCTGGCAGGGGTTCACGCCCCAAACGCTGGAAGCCTGGGGAGCTGAGAGCGTCTTTACCGGAGGACGGAATGAGGACGGTTCGGTCACTCACGTTATCCGGTGGCGGAGGTCTGAGTTCGTCCCGAAGCCGTCAATGGACGCGGACATCCCTTGGGACCAGTGCGTGGGCTTCTCGATTGAAGTGGTGCCCAAGCCTGGGCAGACCGTCCAGGTCGCCTTTGACAACTGGTACATCCATACAAAGGGAGCCCTTTCCGGAAACTACTGGTACGCGTACACGTTCACTGACTCGACTGGAGAGGAGTCAGCCCCATCCTCACTCTCGCCCATGGTGGCCGCGGACGGGCAGAACGTGTACCTCCGGAACCTCCCGGCATACTGGCCTCCCGAAGTCCAGGCCTTGAACATTTATCGGACAGGGGGCTCACAGACAACCTGGAACAAAGTGGGACAGATCGGGCGGCGGTCGACGTCCCAGCAGCAAACCACCTGGGTTGACACGGTTCCGGACAGCGAGGTCGGCATGGTCATGCCCCAGATGTTTGAGGCTCCTCCCAAGTCATTTGTTATGAGGCTGAGCGGAGACCGGATGATATACGCGAACGTCTGGGATAAGTTCAACCGCCGCCGTCCGTCCCGCGTGTACATCTCCGAACCCTACTACCCTGGGCGGTGCTCAGTCGGTATGATTCGGGATTTCAACCCGAACGACGGGGATGAAATAACCGCCCACGCTTACTTTGCTGGGTATGACGTGATCTTCAAGAACAACTCGATCTGGACGATGAACGCCCCGGACTATATCCCAGTACTCAGGTCAGGCAGGCTTGGGTGCGTAGCCAAACGGTCGGTAGCCGTGACCGATGGCGGAGTCCTGTTCCTGAGCTCGGAAGGTCCGGCGTTCTTCAACATCCATGAAGCTTCGTCCAACATAGGCCTTGTGGTCCGCCCGCTCTTTGAGCAGTACCCGGTCTCAGTCCTGGCACGGGCGGTCGGGTTCGTCCATGATAACTTCTACTGGCTGTTCTATGGGAAGAACAATGAGGAGGCCCTGGTCCTGCATATCCCGACCAAGATCTGGACCCAGGCAAAGTTCCGGGTCAGCGCGTCTGAGATATTTGCCCGCGTCTCTTCGGTCACAAAGAGCAAGAAGACCGATCAGATCTGGGTCGGCACGTTGGACAACACATCAAACGGTAAGTATGTCTTTGACTTCCTGAAGAATGGGGACGGGTACACGCCCATCTATACCGACATTGGAAACGCCATTACCTCACTGTTTGAAACCGGGCGGCACGACCTGGAGACGGGAGAGATCCAGAAGAACTTGAAAGCCCTGTACGTCAGGTACGCCAAGCTCGGTACGGCCAGCGCTACGATTACCATCACGCCGGTATCCGAGCAGACTGATCAGGGCAGCGGGGCAAGCTCGCCCCTTCCCTCGCTCACCGCCGCGTCGACCACTCCAGCCACCAGGGTGATGACCCCAAACGTGGGCAACAATGGGTTTACGCAGGGCCTGGCCATTTCCGGCACAGGGAGGTACGTCATCAGTATGTTAACCGCCGTGTATGACCGACTGCCGTGGAGGGTTAGATGATCCCGAACGAACGCATCCCGAACAACTATGAACCCGGTGTCTTTACTCGGTTGCTCGAGGACATCTACCGGAAGTTCACTCAACTCAACCAGGCTATTAAGTCGCTCGGGGAGGCCACCAGTTTCGGCCTTATCCAGACCATCGGAGAGCTCAAAAAAGCCGTGAGCGGGCTGCGGGATGAGCTTGACCTTATGGGCGGAAAGCTCGGGGTAGCCCTTCCCATTGTCAAGACCGTTAACTGCCAGAAGTTCTGGGGCCGCATTATCGTGGGGAGCTTCCAGCGACCGCCCCTTCCCCGCGTCCATGGCGTCCACAGATGGGAATGGCAGTTCTCCCAGTCCTCTGACTTCTCTACCATTGAGCGGGAGTTTGAGACCTTCCCCCGCCAGTCCCTGGTCGTGTACGTGGCGGACGGCCTGGACACCAACCCCCGGTACTGCCGGGTCAGACCGGTAGCCCGGGACGGCTCCGTCGGCCAGTGGACATCAAGCGCCAATGCCAGCCCGGAAAACCTGACGTCAGGGGCTGGGACTCCGGATATGACTCCCCCAACCTGGAATAATGCGACCGCTGGCCTGACCTTGAGCGGTACGTACATTGGCCTGTTTGGGAAGTGGCTGAAGTTGGCATCAGTCACTCTAAGGTGGAATAAAGCCCTGGATGAGGGGCTCGGCGTTCAGTGCTACTACCTGTTCTATAAGCTGAGCTCAGACGGGAATGATAAGTGGCAGATGCTCAGGGTGTCTGAGGCTATTAACTATGGCCAGCCCGGGGATTACCGGTATGGGACCATTCCCTTTTTAAGGGTTGGGAGCACCTATGACTTTAAGGTCATGGCGGTTGACAGGGCTGGGAATGAAACCAACCCGGATACGGATACGGGAGCGCGGCTGACCTCCGTGACGATAACCCCGGACACGACGTGTAATTCTCCCAGCCTCTCATATAAGGGTGTTGAGTGGGAGCGGGGGCTCTTTTTCGTTCATCCATACGCGGTATTTGAGGTTAATGACGTTGAGCCTGACCACGCGTTCTTCCATGTCAGGTGGAAGAGGAATGAAACCGGAGCGGTGTACTGGGGCCATGCCTGGCCGACCGTTGACACGTGTTACTATGACGGCCCGACCGAAGGATATTACACGAACGGGAAGCACTACATTAAAGTCGGGCCGCTGCTCCCCGAAGTCGCGTACATCGTTGAGATCCGAGCGGTTGACTTTTCTGGGAACAGGAGCGCGTATTCGGCAAACTCGGCGATCACGAGCTCATCAATCGTTTTAACCCCGCCGCAGCCGACCATTACGAGCGCGTCGGTTGTCCCCCTTTGGTATGGGCCGATTATGCGAAGAGCCCACTACCGCGTCGTCACGCAGTTCAAAATCCCCGCTGAGTATAATTATGTTCGGCGGTTTGAGATCAGGGTATCCAGGACCGGGGTAGCTTACGCGCCGACCTTTTTCATGACCGCGGAAGGTGTCGAGTCCGGCGGGTATCTCACGTTCGAGAACCACCACACGCTGCTGATCCCTCCGTCCGTAACAACGATCGGGGCTGACTCAAAGATCAAGGTGGCGGTGCGGTCATGGTGCAATGGGAAAGCCAGCTCCTGGTCGGGCCTCACAACTGCGTACGTGGCAGCTCAGGACAACGTTTCCGGGACAACGACCCTAAGCTCTATTCAATCCGTTACCATGGTCCCGGGTATGTGGAGAACGATCGCGGTGCAGATCGTCCCGGAAAACTTTGATTTCCCGAACAACTTCTCCCACTTTACGATCCACGCGCGGGTAAGCTCGGTAAATAACCCCTGGATACCTGACACTACGACGTACACGGACTGCATCTGCCCGTACGTGAGCAGGGAGTTCTCCACAAAGCCGGTCTGGTGCTTCGTTCCGTTGCGTCCGATATGGCAGAGCTCCAGTTCACGGGCGTTCCTCCCGGCAGTGCAGATCCCCCGTCCATCAAGTGCGACCCATAAAGACCACCACTTGTGCGTCAAAGCAGTAATGCACTGCTTCCAGCTCGATGCCGGAACGAATATTGTTATGCCGAAATACCAGTCGCACACGTACGTTGGGGCAAACCCGACCGGGGATGTCAGTGAGGAAGACTCGCCCTTTGGGGACGGCGGGGGGTTTGTGCCGGGCAACGCGGTGCTTGCCATTACCGGAGACGTCATCTTCGCTCCTTCCGCCAAGTGCCGGTACAACGTCGTGTCGAACCACGCAACCACCACAATCGCTCTGGATGTAGGCGTAACGAATGGGTACAACCCCTTTAACGTCGGGGACATTGTCATGCTGGCTAAGCCGGGGTCGACGTTCAGCTCCCGAACTGAGTGCATGAAGGTTACGAATGCCTGGACGCAAACGATCGCCGGGGCGACGTTTCCATACATTACCGTCCGGCGGGGATGGGGCGGCACAACCAAAGAAACCGCGCGGGCTGGCGACGTCCTGGTCAAAGTAGGAGAGGTCTCTTCGGTCTATCGGTACATCTGGATGGATACGGTATCTGACAGCATGAAAATCGTTGCCACTGAAGCCGGGTCAAACAGCTGGATCCGCCCACCCTTTGACTCCAACAACGTGGAAGCTGAGTTTGGGAGGAAAACCTCGACCATTGCCATAAAAATCGGGAAGCCGTCAGCAGGTTTTATGGTCCCATCGTCAATCCCTGACGGAACAGGGATCAGTATCTCCCCAAAGGGGATTATCGCGACAGCGGCAGGGTCGATAACAGCGTCCCTCTCCTCTGAAACAGGGAAGCTCTGGTTACGGGGAGGCGTCTCCGGCGGCAACCAGACCACTACCCATTATCAGGAGGGCAATCTCACCCTCGCTCCAGGCGCGGACATTTACATGAACTATGACGCGACCGACCCGGCACTGATCAAGTTTGGGGATGATTATGTATTAGGGTATTATCAGGATTC